>Ga0315268_10007498_pt1 | contig 11482 bp, 11 predicted proteins | sample C1_top_MG_FD_204535 | JGI IMG/M metagenome (GOLD analysis project Ga0315268, IMG submission 204535) | Sediment microbial communities from Yellowstone Lake, YNP, Wyoming, USA - C1_top | ecosystem: Environmental > Aquatic > Freshwater > Lake > Sediment | place: USA: Wyoming | collected 2017-08-01 | reverse complement strand
TTCAGTGGCCACAATTAACATCGCGAATGCGCCAACACGTCTGACGAAATGATTCAACAAGCAAGGACCGATTTTCCACAAGTGGACTCGACTCTCCTTAAAAATGTGGGCGCCTGCGAGAACCCTTCACTCTCATGACAACACTTACATCACCGCATGATTTATTGGCCGCAATTCCATTTCTCATTGGATACCACCCCACCGACTCTCTCGTCATCGTCTCCTTGAAAGAGGACTGCGTCGGAATGGCGATGCGGGTGGACTACCCGGGCATCGACGCGGCGCACTGCGCTGAAGCATTCGATGCATTGGTTTATCACTTGGTCCGCGAAGGCGCCCAAGGCGCACTCATCGTGGCCTACGTTCCGGAAAATCGAAATGACGGCACCGAAATATTGGGAAATATCTCCGTCGCTCTGTCACGAGTGGAGATTCCAGTACGTGAATCCTTGCTCATAACAAATGGACGTTGGCGTTCAGTTCTCTGCGGTGATCAAGAATGTTGCCCCGCGCAGGGCAATGAGCTTCCGGAAATCTCCTCCTCGCGTGTTGCTGTCGAGCAAGTCGCGGAAGGTCGCCCTATGCCCTATGGCGACCGTGACGGAATGGCGGACTCGATTGCAGCGCTTTCTCTCTCCAGCGATGGCGACTTCGTTGCTCAAGTTGAAGAATCTCATATTGATCCAGAGTCAGAACTTCTCCAAAATGCGCAACGCAATGGCGCATTGGCAATACTGGATTTGGCATCGCGTTTTATCGCAGGCTCGTTGGGGCGTGACATTGCCAGCGATCAGAAATTGTCGGCCGAAGTCTTGGGAAGCTTGAGTGATATACAAGTGAGGGACTTTGCACTTGGCTCTCACGACGAAGCAAGCATCGAGATTTATTGGACCATGTGGCGATACCTCATTCGCATCGCGCCATCAGGATTTATCGCCCCGGTGGCCTCCTTGCTTGCCGCCCTTTCTTACGAGAAGGGCGAAGGTGCGCTAGCCCAGAGATGTTTGGATCGGGCCCTTGCCGATGATCCGTCCTATTCACTTGCGGCACTTCTTAGACGAGTATTCAGCGCAGGATGGCCGCCTGAATCCTTCGGCGCGATGCGCAGGGATCTTCATCCCAAGGTGTGTGCCGGGATCTTTGAACCCTGATTAATCGTTTTTCCCTTTCCTAGCCTTTAGTCTAGAATTCGGGGCAAGGTCACGAGTTCCAGGTACTAGCCCCGGCTTACTGGACGGCAACCCTCCATCGCGGCGGGGTGCTCCGGGTGATAGACCAGGTCGGAAGATTTTTCTGACAAGTGCGGAAGGCTTTTCATGACCTCTTTGAGCACCACCGGGGCTTGGCTGGAATTTCACGAGCCAGGAGAGCGGAAGTTTCTCTCCATCGGTTCTCTTACGTTGGAAAACGGGGAAGTACTTCCTGATGTCACCATCGCATACCAAAGTTGGGGTGAACTCAACAAGGATCGAGACAATGCGATTCTGGTCAATCATGCATTAACGGGTTGGTCAGATGTTCCAGGATGGTGGCCATCCATGGTTGGCCCAGGTCTGCCCTTTGATACCGATCAATATTTCGTCATCTGTCCCAACGTCATAGGTGGATGCCAAGGAAGCACGGGTCCTTCAAGCTTGGCATCGGATGGCAAGCGTTACGGATCGCGTTTTCCTACACTGACGATTCGCGACATGGTCGAGGCCGAAGTGGCTTTCACCAATCTCATGGGCATCAAGAAATACCGTCTTTCAGTTGGCCCATCACTTGGAGGAATGAGATCTCTCGAGTGGGCGATCCAATACCCGGATCGAGTCAATGCAATCTGCACGATCGGTTCATCGGCTGTTGCGACAGGGGACCAGATCGGCACAGCATCAATACAAATTCGAGCGATCAAAGCCGATCCGCATTTCTACGGCGGGGACTATTACGAGAAAGAAGAAGGTCCCAACGAGGGCATGGGCATTGCTCGACGTATTGCCCACCTGACTTACAGGACCGAGGCTGAGATGGATGTGCGCTTTGGCCGAGAACTCCAAGGCGATGACACTGGCCGCTATGCCGTGGAGTCCTATCTGGATCACCAAGCGTCAAAACTGACGCACCGATTTGATGCCAACACCTATATTTCCCTGACGGAGGCGATGAATTCTCACGACATTGGGCGCGATCGAGGGGGAGTCCAGGCAGCCCTGGCCAGCATCACCGTGCCTGTCACAGTGGTCTCCATCGACACCGACCGACTTTTTCCTCCGCGTCTACAGGCAGAGATCGCCGATCTGGTGCCCAATGCCCATGCCCTGGTCACAATCTCCTCTCCTTTTGGCCACGATGGCTTCTTAGTGGAGGTGGAGGCAGTGGGGGATGTCATTAGGGGCGCTCTCACGCTCGGGTAGAGACTTTGCTGGACATAAAGGCCCTGTGGATGTGCATTTATGCCTGTGGATAATTTATAATATAGCCATCACTTCTTCGCGGTTGATTGAAGATCAACAGAGCGAAGTCAAAACAAAGGACTGATGTGGCTTCTCTTAGTGCGCTCAAAAATAAGGCAAAGGCTGCTCCGTCAAAAAAGACCGCAGCACCTGTAAAAAAGGCAGCCGCAAAGAAAGTTGTTGCGAAGAAAGCTCCAGCCAAAAAAGTAGCTGCAAAGAAAGCGGCACCTGTAAAAATTCCTTTGAAGAAAGAACTCACCGTCAACGATGTGCGCTTGATCATCAGCGCGAAAGAGGCAATTCATCGTCAGAAGGAAGTTGACGAAGAACTCGCAGCACGCGGTGTCACCAGTTTGAACCGCATTCCGAAAAAAGATGACAAACATTTAGTTGAAGAAGCACGTGAACTCGCGGCGAGCATTCCAGCACTGACTGAGAAGTTGCGCAAGCATGGTCTTGGCTCACCAAATCGAATTTTGAAAAAGGCTGAGTACGCACTCGTCGCCCCGAAATTAGCCGAACCCTCAGCAGCCAAGGCAGATAAGAGTGCAACAAAGACCGTCACGAAAATTGATGGTGAGGAAGTTGAACTCGAAGAAGTTGAGTTGGAAGATCTCGATGCATTGGTTGCAGAGGTTGCTCCAGAGGAAGTTGCTGAAGATAAAGCGAACGCGCCGCGTGTAGTCAACCTTGCAGAAGAGAGTTCTGGCAACGAAGAAAACGCCTTTACGCTCAAGGCCTCGGAAGAAGATGATGCTCCTGCGCAAACCGTTATGACTGCTGGTGCAACAGCAGATCCTGTTAAGGACTACCTCAAGCAGATCGGCCGCGTTGCACTTCTTAACGCAGAACTCGAAGTAGAACTTGCCACTCGTATTGAAGCCGGACTTTTTGCTGAAGAGAAGATCTCTACAGACAAGAAATTGGATAAGAAACTCAAGCGCGAACTCGAATGGATCGCAGAAGATGGCCGCCGTGCAAAGAATCACTTGCTCGAAGCCAACTTGCGTCTGGTTGTCTCACTTGCAAAGCGCTACACCGGCCGTGGAATGTTGTTCCTGGATCTCATTCAAGAAGGAAACCTTGGACTTATCCGCGCAGTCGAGAAGTTCGATTACACAAAGGGTTACAAGTTCTCGACATATGCGACATGGTGGATTCGTCAGGCGATCACACGCGCAATGGCGGACCAAGCACGCACGATTCGTATTCCGGTTCATATGGTTGAAGTCATCAACAAGCTTGCTCGTGTGCAACGCCAGATGTTGCAAGACCTTGGTCGCGAACCAACCCCAGAAGAGTTGGCTAAAGAACTTGATATGACACCTGAGAAGGTGGTTGAGGTTCAAAAGTACGGTCGCGAGCCGATTTCACTCCACACCCCGTTGGGCGAGGAAGGCGACTCTGAGTTCGGTGACCTGATCGAGGACTCCGAGGCTGTGGTTCCGGCCGATGCGGTCTCGTTCACCTTGCTCCAGGAGCAGCTTCACGCTGTTCTGGACACGCTTTCCGAGCGTGAGGCTGGCGTGGTCGCCATGCGCTTTGGCCTCACCGACGGGCAGCCAAAAACTCTGGATGAAATAGGCAAGGTCTACGGGGTCACTCGTGAGCGTATTCGCCAGATTGAGTCCAAGACAATGTCGAAGTTGCGCCACCCATCGCGCTCACAAGTTCTTCGCGATTACCTCGACTAAGAGATATGAGCGAAAATTTAGATATCGAGAGGGTGAAAATCCAAGTACGTCCCAACGGCTCGCTCCGAGTCACAGGGACCGTGGATTTTGTAGACGCAGAAGGAAAGGTCATCAAGACAGAGACCAATTTTTCGCTCTGCCGATGTGAGTACTCAAAAGAGAAGCCGTTCTGTGATGGATCACACAGGGCTGCAGAATTCCAAGCCCCAGCGCTTTAATTCACGCGCACGGAAGAGTTAGTGAGTTGAAGACTCTTCGAGTCGTTTGGTCTCATCTTGAATGTGAGCAACGACTGGCTTGAGGCCAGCTGCATATTCCTTAGCATGGTGACCGCAGAAGAGTAATTCTCCGCCTGATAGGAGTACGGCTCGTACATACGCCTGAGCTCCGCAACGATCGCAGCGATCAACGGCATTGAGCGGTGTGGCTTCTAAAATCAACTGATCAGTCATTTCGCTCTCCTATCTTCTGACTCACCATGAGCCTTGTCTGTAGAACATCAAACCATGGGTTGGTTATTCCCCGCTTGTAAATATAGAGCAATTTATGTAAATCTTTCGTTACAGGAACGTATATTGGCCGTTCTCCCCGAATTCTCAGCGTATATTCAATGAATATCCATTCTGGAGAACCCAGGTGGCCAGGATTGGAGTCCAAAGTGCGGCGCGCTTACTGTCATGCATCAGTTCTCCTCGCTAGCCTTTGCGCCCGTGAGCATCAAAGATAAAAGCCTGGAGCCGAGTTACACCGCGAAAGATCTGGCGGTCCTCGAAGGTCTCGATGCTGTTCGAAAACGTCCGGGCATGTATATCGGATCCACCGATTCACGAGGATTGATGCACTGCCTCTGGGAAATTATCGACAATTCAGTTGACGAGGCACTTGCTGGTTATTGCAAAAAAATTGAGATCAACCTCGAATCCGATGGTTCGGTTGAAGTCCATGATGACGGACGAGGAATTCCTGTAGATAAAGAACCTAAAACTGGTCTGACTGGTGTGGAAGTTGTTCTCACGAAATTGCATGCGGGAGGAAAATTCGGTGGCGGATCCTATGCGGCCTCCGGTGGTCTCCATGGCGTTGGCGCCTCTGTAGTAAATGCACTGGCATCGCGTCTTGATGCCGAAGTTGACCGCGACGGCAAGATCTACTGGATGTCATTTAAGCGCGGCGTCGCAGGAATTTTCGATGGTGACGGTACGAGAGCGCCTTTTTCTCCGGCATCTGGTTTGCGTGTAGTTGGAAAAGTGCCCCACAAGGTGACGGGCACTCGTATCAAGTGGTGGAGCGATAAAGAGATCTTCCTTAAGGATGCCGAGCTCGAACTTGAAGAGATTTACGCTCGAGCCAGACAGACTTCCTATTTGGTTCCAGGGCTGACTCTCACAGTCAATGACAACCGCACCAAAGCCAAGACGACAGAGACTTTCGTCCATAAGGGTGGAATCTCCGAATACTGCGCATTTCTTCAACCAGATGAACCAGTCGGAGAAGTTATTCGCCTCAGCGGTGGCGGCCACTACGAAGAGACGGTTCCCGTTCTTGATGAACAGGGCCACATGGTTTCCACCGAAGTCGAACGCGATATGGCTGTCGACATCGCATTGAAGTGGGGCAACGGGTTCGAGACAACCCAGCGTTCATTCGTGAACATCATCGCGACGCCTAAGGGCGGTACGCACATCCAAGGATTTGAACGTGCGATTACGAAGGCGATCAACGAAGCACTTCGTTCCACAAAGACTTTGAAGAACAACGAAGCCGACGTCACCAAAGATGACGTGATGGAAGGCCTGACCGGTGTGATCACAGTTCGAATGTCTGAGCCACAGTTTGAAGGCCAGACAAAAGAAGTTCTTGGCACATCTGCTGCGACCAGAATCGTGGCATCGGTGGTTGCAGAAGAGATGAAGGCTTTCTTCAACACGACCAAGCGAATTGATAAGGCCAGCGGGCGTCTGATTTTGGAAAAAATCGCGGCTGCGGCACGAACACGTATTTCAGCACGCGCCCACAAAGACTTGCAGCGTCGTAAGAACGCCCTAGAAAGTTCATCTCTGCCAACGAAACTCTCGGATTGCCGTTCTGAGGATGTTGCCCGAACAGAGCTCTTTATCGTCGAAGGCGAGTCCGCTCTAGGAACTACCAAGGCAGCGCGTAATTCAGAGTTCCAGGCGATCCTGCCGATTCGCGGAAAGATCCTAAACGTTCAGAAGGCCTCGCTTTCCCAGATGCTCGACAACACCGAGTGCGCCTCGATCATCCAGGTGATTGGCGCAGGCTCTGGAAGATCCTTTGAACTCGACGAAGCCCGTTACGGCCGCATCATCTTGATGTCAGACGCGGACGTCGACGGTGCGCACATTCGCACACTTCTCTTGACTCTGCTCTATCGATACATGCGTCCTCTTATCGATGCTGGTCGCGTATTTGCAGCGATCCCGCCACTTCATCGAATCGAGTCGATGGGATCGGGCGGCAAGAAGGGTGAATTTTCCTACACTTATTCAGACGAAGAAATGAAGAAGGTTACGGGCGATCTCACCAAAGCCGGCAAGAAGTGGAAAGAACCGATTCAGCGTTACAAGGGTCTTGGTGAGATGGATGCAGATCAGTTACGCGAGACGACGATGGATCCAGACCATCGCACGCTCCGTCGAGTCACTGTGACTGATGCGGTTGCCGCCGACGCCATGTTTGAACTTCTCATGGGCAACGATGTTGCACCGCGTAAGGAATTCATCTCCACTGCAGAAATCGATCGCGATCGGATCGACGCTTAAACTAGCGAAAGAAGGCAACTTGATGAATGACTCGAAGAACGAGTATTCACTCAGTTGTACTGCTGGAGTCGTTGCGCGCGATGATGTAGGTCGCGTTCTTCTAATTCAACGAGCTGATGACTTGACGTGGGGTCTGCCAGGGGGACACGTGGAGGCCGGTGAAACATGGAGCCAAGCCGCGATTAGGGAATGTCGAGAGGAAACAGGCTGGCTCGTTCGAATCGTTGGAATATTCGGCGTGTACAGCAATCCAAAATCTCAGCTGCACATCTATCCAAATGGTCATCGAGCACACTTCATGAGTGTCGTATTCGCAGCAGAGCTTGTCGAGAAAGTCGGGGAACCGAGCAGTGAGTCCGAAACTGTTGCTTTCTTTGACGTGGATGAACTACGAGGTTCGAAGTTCCCTGCAGACATGCCCGTTTTCGAAGCACTTGCTTCAAGACGGACAGGTCCTTTCATTGATTAGGCGGGGCAAGGGACCCATAGTGTCATGACACCGTGATATCATGACATCATGAAAAAACAGACTACTGTCCGCCTACCTGAGGAGCTCGCCAGCCAAGTAGAAATCGTGGCTCGTGCCCAAGGCGTAAGCGTGAATCAACTAATCATCAATTCGCTATCGGTCGAGATCTCTAGAGTCCGTAAGGACACTGAATTCATCAGTCGTGTTCAACATCTTGTTGCACGCGACAAAGAGATCCTCGACCGACTCGCAAAGTGAGGCTGCTTACTCTCGCCGAAGTCCTGATTATTGCTGAAGCCGTTACGGGCATCGATGCCGACATTCTCATCAAGGTGTCTCGAATCGAACTTTTAGAGTCCGCAATTGCTGCATCAGAGGCAGGGTTCGGCGAACACGATCTCTATCCTGATTTCTATGACAAAGCCGCGGTGCTCTGCTCTCGGATTGTTGGCAATCACGCCCTACCAGATGGCAACAAACGTCTTGGATGGCAAACGCTCGTCCTGTTTTGCGACCTTAACGAGTATGAACTCATAGTAGACACAGACGAGGCTGTGGAATTCATCCAATCTCTTGCAGCCGGGGAAGTATCCGAACCTCAACTTGCGGAGTGGATTCGATCTCACGTTAAGCGGCGGTGATGACCGTTCTACGCGGAGTAGTAAAGGATTTCGCGACGACACTGAGTTCGTCACTCACCTGCTTCTTAATGTTCTCCTCGCTCTTGAGCAGAGTGACAAGTGCAGCGATCGTAGATTTGAGTTCCTTCTGTTCGGTCTCAAGTTCCAATTTCGACATCTTTGTAAGCCTACGAAGTGGCATGTCCAGAATATAAGTCGCCTGTTCGTCGTTGAGTTTGAATCCCTTGATAAGGGCGTCCTTTGCGGCTGCAGCATCATCACTGGCACGGATAATCTTTATGACCTTGTCGATATCGATGATGGCTTTGAGAAGCCCGTCAACAAGCGTGAGGCGCGCAGTTGCCTTAGCCTTTCGAAACTCTGATCGGCGTCGGACAACTTGCACTCTGTGGGCGATAAAGACTTGCAGTAATTCCTTGAGACCAAGTGTTTGAGGCCTTCCGTTAACAAGGGCAACAGCGTTGATCGCAAAACCATCCTCCATGGGCGTGAGTTTGTAAAGTTGCTCAAGTACTTGCTCTGGCTCGAAACCATTTTTGAGTTCAATGACGACGTTGGTTCCAGTTTTGCCGTCGGTGAGATCGATGATGTCTGAAATTCCCTGGAGTTTCTTCGCCTTTGCAAGATCGGCGATACGTTCGACGATCTTCTCTGGGCCGATATTGAAGGGCAACTCCTTGATGGTGATTCCCATTTTTCTAGATGAAACTTTGCTAATTTCCACTGTGGCGCGGACCTTGAAGCTTCCTTTTCCAGTGGCATATGCCTCGCGAACTCCCTCGATGCCCACTAGTTGGCCACCTGTAGGGAAATCAGGTCCTGGAACAAACTTCATGAGTTGCTTTAGTGTGGCATTTGGGTTTTCGATGAGATATTTGGTGGCAGCAATTACTTCTCCAAGATTGTGCGGAGCCATATTTGTCGCCATGCCGACGGCAATGCCCGATCCGCCATTGACGAGAAGATTGGGATAGGCGGCGGGCAATACGAGGGGTTCGAGAATCTGCCCGTCGTAGTTGGGACCGAAATCAACGGTGTCTTCATCGGCTTCGGCCACCATCGTCATCGCAGGAAGGGCAAGGCGGGCTTCGGTGTAACGCATTGCCGCAGGGCCAGAATCCAAAGACCCGAAGTTTCCGTGGCCATCAATTAAGGGAAGTCCCATCGAAAACGACTGAGCCATGCGCACTAATGCGTCATATATTGCAACGTCGCCGTGAGGGTGAAACTTACCCATGACTTCACCGACAACTCGCGAGCTCTTTACGTGACCGCGCTCTGGTCGAAGCCCCATCTCCGACATCGCATGCAGAATTCTTCGGTGAACGGGCTTTAGTCCGTCGCGAGCATCTGGAAGGGCTCTGGAGTAGATAACGGAGTACGCGTATTCAAGGAATGAGCCAGACATCTCGGCTGAGACGTCGATGTCGATGATCTTGCCTGGATATTCACCAGGTTTTGGACCAAGGGGCTTTTTTTTGGATCCGGCCTTTGCGGGAGTTTTTGCTGTTGCCATGGCGGTGATTATGCCAAGACATGGCTTTAATGTGCGGGAGTGACGTGCGGTCTGGCGCCAACTATTGAGACACATTGAGCCGCAGCTGCGGCACCAGCCTCCATACAAATCTTTAGATCTTGATTCTTGAGCCACGTGGCGATGAATCCTCCTGCGAAGGAATCTCCAGCACCCGTCGTGTCAATGACCTGAGTTGGTAGAGCCGCAACCTTTACTGATTCGCTGCCGCGAGATTTGCCGATTGCACCTTCTGATCCACACTTGATAACGACAGTAGGAGCAGCCTGCAATAGGGCACCGAGTGCGGTCTCCAATTGAGTGAAACCGGTGAGAAAAGTTGCTTCTTCTTCGTTCATGAATAGGGCCGACATCAAGGGCAGCCAACTTCTGATTTCTTTGATATCGACTTGGCTCATGCCTCCCACTGTCGCGGGGTCGAAGAAGATTGGGATATTGGCTCTATGAATTTCAGCAATTATCTCGAGGGCGCCGGGGCGGGAGACTTCATCAAGGAGTGCGTATCCCGATAGATATACAACTTCGATACCGTGGAGGTCTGGGAGGTCCTTCAAGGCGAGTCCGGAATTGGCACCTGTTTCAGGAAACATCGTGCGCTCGCCGCTTGGATCAACGAGAACAACCACGACGCCAGTCTGTGCTCCCTCTATTATGCGGTCCTCGTGCTCGACTCCAAGGGCATCAAATTCGGAGATGACAGCCGTGCCTGCGGAGTCGTTGCCAACGCGGGCAAGTATTTTCGTCGGCGCCCCAGATACTTGCGACCAAGAAGCAACATTTCCTGCAGCGCCGCCTCCGTGTGTGGAGATTTTTGAGGGAGTATCACTTCCATAATTTATCTTCGTCTTGATGACCGCAATAACGTCGAGCATGACGTCGCCAACGCAGAGAACTTTTGCCATGTCTATTTCTTGCCGGCAACTGCGATGTCGGCAGCGAGGGCCGCATTAGATTTGATGATGTCGATGTTGACCCTCAATGATTCTCCATTACTGGATGAGTGAAAATGTTCCAGTAGGAATGGCGTGACAGCCTTGCCGCTAATCCCTTCTGCTTTTGCCAGGGCCAGGCCGCTGGTCAAGATTTCATCGTGGCGCACCCTGTTCATTTCATGAATAACCGGGTTGGCCACAATCAGGGCAGTGCGATCGGTGCCAAGTTCGACTCGTACTCTTTGAATTGCTGCAATTTCTGAAGGACTCTCGACTCGATGTTCAATGGTGAACCCAGAATCGGTCAGGTAAAAGCCAGGGAAATTGGTGGTCTTGTAACCAATGACTCCAATTGCGAGAGTTTCAAGTCTTTCAAGTGTCGCACCGACGTCCAGAATTGATTTCACTCCGGCACACACGACCGTGATGTTAAGAGTTGAAAGTGCGGTGAGATCAGCTGATTCGTCAAAAGATTGGCTTGCACCACGATGTACGCCGCCAAGACCTCCCGTCGCAAAAACCGTTATCCCGGCATGGACTGCCAAGTGTGCCGTTGCTGCAACTGTTGTAGCCGCACTTTTTCCAGTGGCAACAACAATCGCTAAATCTCGGCTGGATGCTTTAGAAATATCGTCACGATTGGCAATTGCCTCAAGGTTTGTATCAGAAAGGCCGATATGTACAACGCCGTCAATAACCGCAATCGTGGCTGGGACTGCACCGTGCTGGCGAACTATCGACTCGACTTCACGGGCAACGCCAAGGTTTTGCGGCCGCGGAAGCCCGTGGCTGATGATTGTGGATTCGAGTGCAACTATTGGGTTTCCTGCAATGAGTGCTTCACGAACTTCATCTGAATAGTGAATTATTGAATTGTTTTCAATCACATGCTCACGATAGTGGATTTAATGAGAGGATTACACCGTGCATTTGTCTGAGATCGCTCCTTCCATCTTTGCAGGACTCGGACTCGCTGACTCTCAGGACCTTCTTG
>Ga0315268_10007497_pt1 | contig 11482 bp, 15 predicted proteins | sample C1_top_MG_FD_204535 | JGI IMG/M metagenome (GOLD analysis project Ga0315268, IMG submission 204535) | Sediment microbial communities from Yellowstone Lake, YNP, Wyoming, USA - C1_top | ecosystem: Environmental > Aquatic > Freshwater > Lake > Sediment | place: USA: Wyoming | collected 2017-08-01 | reverse complement strand
CTCCGAAATGAGCTTATCTCTAAAAAAATTAGCTCTTCGACAGCTATTTCACAATTTGCAACTCATCACGTAGGCATCTTCGCCGTCTGCATAATAGCCGTGGATTGTGCGCGTAACTTCCATCCCTAACTTCTTGTAGAGACCGATCGCCTCTTCATTGGTCATTCTGACCTCCAGATAGCACTGCTTGGCGCCGTACATTCGCATTCCTTCAGTGGCCTTAGTGACCAACGCCGTGCCTACACCTCTGCACCTGTGCTCAGGCATAACCGCAACTGAAACAACATGCCCCTTCTTAGCCAGCCCCCCGAAACCAAAGTTTGACAGACCAACTTCAATGCGGCACATGATGTAGCCAACTACTTCCCCATTTTCTTCAGCAACGATGAAAGTTTCAGAAAATCTGCGGGCGAGATCGATGAAGAAGAAGTCCGTGTAGTTTTCTGGAAGACAAACCTGATTGATACGAGTGACTGCTCCCAAGTCACCCATGGTGAACTTACGCAGATTGATCGTATCCTGCAAGCTTCTCGGCCCCCGTTTTGTCTCTAAGCGTAGACTTCACGGTGTCTTAAACGCCTTTCCCACTTAACCACTTGTCGTGACCATGTGCTCCTCGATTGCCCTAACCTCTGCGAGAGTAAAGTTACCATAGGGCAGAGTCCAAATCTTGCCGTTTTTCCCGACAATATTCAGAGCTTCATTCAAAGCGTCATTCACTGCCCTTGCCGTTTTCAATCTGAAAACGTTCGCTGCATAGTAATCTGGCATTGAAGAGACCAAGATTATCTGCACCTTTTGTAGAGCTTTCAAGTAATAGTAAGCCTTCGATCCGCCCACGACAAAATTGCGCTTGATTTCTCTCTCAACCGCCTTCAAATCAGAAAATTTTACCATCCAGTCATAAAAGTCTTGGTTGCCATGACCCTCAGGCAGTTCAGCCACAAGGATTATCACGCCGCCTCGCTTAACGACTTCCAACGCGTTATCCACGCACTTGTAAGCCTGAAAAAGATTCACGTCCGCTGGGTCCCCACCTGGACTGACCACGACGATGTCCGCGCGGCGGTCCACCTGTATGCGGCACATTTCATCAACGACTTTTACTCCCTCAGAGAAAACTTGATCCAAATCTCCGGCAAACGCCTTGACGATTTCCCGTTTACTGTTTAAGACGACGTTTAAGACAAAATCCACCTTTGCCAGTTTCACGGCTTCAACGATATCTTCATGAACAGGGTTTCCGTTTAGAATCCCAACCTTTGCGTTCGGATCCAATAGCAAAGCATGATTGTGCCTTATCGTTTCCTCGCCTGCAACTCCAGGCAGAACGCTCTTTCTTCCTCCACCATAGCCCGCGTAGTAATGAAAACACACGTCTCCTGTCAGGATTTTTACGTCTGCCTCGGCAAAAACGCGGTTCAAATAGACTTTTGTTCCATACTTACGAGTTGAGCCTACGTGAATCAAGTCTTGGGCCTTGCAATCATGACTTACCGCTTTGACTCGGTTAACGACGCTTTCGCCCAGGAGTTTGATAGCTTCTTCACGCGCGACGGCCCTGTGTGTTCCACAGGCAAAGATGATTGTAACGTTCTCGTCCTTGACTCCCGCCGCGTTTAGTTCATCAAGTATTGGTGGAACCATTAGGTCACTCGGGGCAGGTCTGGTTGAGTCATCCACGACTATCGCGATCCTGCTTTCTGGTGTAGCAATTTCGCGGAGCTTCTTAGACCCGATGGGGTTGTCCAGAGCCCTTTGAATTTCAGCTGGAGGATCTGGCACGCCGGGTTTCTCTCGCGGTTCTATTGAACCTAAGAAATTTCGCGTTGGAATCCTGACACAGACCTCTGATTTTCCGTAAGGAAGCCAAGCGTCAACCATGAAACATCACTTGAATATTGAAACACGGAAGCAGAAGCTATTAAGCCTTGTCAAAGAAGCAAAAGAATCAGTCGAAATCCCTTTCCCCCATAAACCTGCCAGGCAGAAGGATACAGAATGGAAAAGGATTAATCCGTGTTTCTCACCATTAAAGGAAAGCTTGGAGTGTGAATGGTGTTGAAGACATATTTGACAATTTGGTTTAGCAGTGAAGGCTCAGGGCCTGTGGAGGTTGTTGACAGGCTGCGTTCTTTGGGTTTTGAGCCGTTGAGGGGTTACCATGACCATGTTTATGATTGGAAGAGAAAGATTGAGCTCGGAGACATACTTCAGCTTACGGACAAGATTCATGAAACACTGAAGGGTATGAATGTCCTGTACAAGATAGATACAGAGTAAACGATCCTTGCAAGAACTGCCGGCTTCGAATAGCATATGCTCCTTTGAATAATTAATTATTGCGGATAATGGGGACTTAGCATAAGTTCTTTAAAAGCCAGACGCACTAATATTCAGCTGTGAGGAATTAGGCATGTCGATCGTGAAGACCCCGTCAAAAAGCGAAATCTTTTTCGTATGGTTTAATCGCTACGCCGGAGTCACCATTAAGACTCCTTCAAAAACGCTCGTGATAGACCCGGTTGATGTTAAACCCAGAGACTTCAAGAATGTTGATGCTGTTCTGATCACACATGAGCATTATGACCATTTGGATCAGTCGTTGGTAGCCGAACTCTGCAAGTTGACAGATTGCATGGTTGTAGCTGATCCAACGTCTACGAGAAGACTACGAAATCTTGTTCCTTCAGACAAACTGCATGAAACTCGACCTGGCTCAGAGATCAAAGTAGGCGAAGTTACTGTGAAAACTGAGAAATCGAACCATCCGCCTGCATCGACGCCGGTTTCGTTCATCGTCACAAGCGAGGACGGCGTGAAAGTCTTCCACACATCAGATAGCTTGCCCTTTCCAGAAATGGTAGCGATAGGTGAAAGGGAAAAGCTAGATGTTGTTTTCTGCACTGTTGGAATTGCACCAGGCACCTCACCGGAGACCGGCGTTGATATCGTGAGGCTCACAAGACCAAAGGTGGCCGTTCCTTACCATACTGGTTCACCAGCTGATCAGAAGAAATTCTCTGAACTCTTGAAAAAGGAACTGCCAAAAATAACGTGCTTGGTTCCCGAAACAGGCAAGATTTACCAAGTCTCAAAACGGGTGTGAAAAAGTGACGTTGAAGAAAAGTGATGAATTCATGAAGATGGAAATCTGCAGAATCCTGAACAGCATAGGGGCACTGAAGTTCGGAGCCTTCAAACTGACCAGCGGCAAAATGAGCCCGTACTACATTGATCTTCGAATAGTGCCAAGCTTTCCAGATGCTTTTCAAAAAGTCTGCGATTTCTATGTGAACTTTATAAGAGACGAAATAGGAATTGACAATTTCGAAAGAGTGGCGGGAATCCCGGTTGCGGGCATGCCGTTTGCCGCCTTGATTGCCTTCAGTCTAAAGAAACCGTTTCTCTACATCCGAAAAGGCGTACGCCGTCACGGAAGAGAAAGAAGAATAGAAGGAGTGATCGCACCTGGAAACCGCATACTGCTGATTGACGATCTGATCACCACCGGACTGTCACTGCAGAAGGCAGCAAAAACTATCACAGCTGAAGGCGGAGTCGTGACCGATGCGTCCGTGCTTCTGGACAGACAGGAAGGTGGAAAAGAAAAACTTGAAAAAACCGGCATAAAGCTTCACGCGTTGTTGGACATTACGGAAACGGCCAACACGCTGCACGAACTGGGAACGATAGATGAAGAACAACTGATGACTATTCTTAAACAGATTAAAAAGAGATAGAAAAAATCAAAGAAGAGGATTATTCATAAAATATTAGGTCTTGCTCTTCCAATATCCCATGAAGCTTATGCACCGCGTCATACACGTCTTGTTCTTTCTTTGCTCCTGTGCAAACAAGTTTCCCGCTGGCAAACAAGAGGATAACCACTTTGGGCTCATCCATCCTGTAGATCAACCCTGGGAACTGCTCCGGTTCATACATCGTTTTTCCAAGGGTGGAGGCAGCCTTCTCAAGGTCTATCATTCCGCCCAAGCTGGCGGATGCTACGATGTTTTGAATCTTTAACTCCGGCTTGCTGATGATGATTATTCCACCCTTTTTCAGTTCTTTAATCACTTTCATGACTGCTCGGCGCGCTTCCTTTTCCGATTTCGCGCCCGTGCACACCATTTTTCCAGAGTTGAAAATCAGCGTGGCCGTCTTCGGTCTCTTAAGCCTAAACACTAGGCCGGGGAATTGCTCCGGACGGTATTCGACTCCGGGATAGCTTTTGACAACAGCGTTCAAGTCAACCTTTTGGTTCAAAGTAGCCGAGGCAACGACGTTTTCAATTTTTATTATGGCTTTGCTTTTCGGCATGGAATACCACTGCTTACTAATTGAAGTGCTTAAATACCCTTTATAAAGCCTTAGGTGATTTCGGTGGAGACCTCTACCGCACAATCCCCTCTCGTTCTATCATAGATTTCTTACTTAGCATAGAAGTCTTCGAAATTGAGAGCTTCAAGGCGTATGGAAGTTCATCCGTCATCAGCTTTGTTGCAGGGAAGGTCATTTGCCAACGATTCTGATGTTGCAATCAATGTGTGGAAGGGTTATTTCAAGAGCACAGGACGCCATTAAGGAAATGTGACTTTTTGGACCTAGACATTTAAACGTGAGTTTCATTTTGTCATCATACATTATGCAGGGCCCTAGTAACACACCAAATCTATATTCTGACTTGATATTCTGATTTCATAAACGTTTTTGGTTGAGGTTCCTAACATGGGATTGAGCATGTGAGTCGGACATTGGGTTCTGTTAAACACCCTGGGTTCTTTCCCTGTGCAGAATTCAGGCCTAACCATGGAGAATGGAGAGCTTCTCTTTGAGGATAGAAACTGTCTTTGTGATGATTTCGCTTGTCTGCTTCTTCCTTTCTATCTACTTCGTAGTCCTCTCGCTGTATGTGATCGTAGATGAACTGTTGAAAGTTCAGCTCCTAGCTCTGGCTAGCTCATTCTTTGTGGGCGGAGTGGTGATAGCCATCTTGTCGGCAGTCCTGAGGATTGCTGGAATGCGTGCGCTACGATAGCCAAAAAGAACATGGAAGAACATTTCTGGCGTCCAGGTAACAGGTGACACAGCAATTAGAGGTCGGTAGACAGCATACAAAAGTCATGAGACTTAGAAATCAGTGTTGCTTTGACGAAATGGTTTACGTAAACTTGGAAATAGCCACCTTCATCAGCATGAATGCTGAGTTTCATAATGCAGTAGCCAAAACGGGAGAAGCACGTAGACTCATAGTTGGCTCTGAATGTGTGATAGGAAAATACCATGAAGGAAGAAAAATCGAGAAAACGCTGGTAGAAATACCTACACTTGGTAAGGATACCCAAGTTCAAACGTTAGAACTGCGAAGGTGAGTCTGTTGGCAAGGTTGACTTCATATCAGCTCGACGCAGTGGTTGACGGGGCTGGTTTCTTGACTAAGTCTTGCAGACTCTTGACATGCTCATTATGATCGTATGCCCATGATCCATTTTTGAAGAATTGGTACGGGATAGTTCTCCTTGACCATTTTCCGACTCGCAAATCCTGAAACAGGTAGTAGTAGCCTTGCAGGAAGCCATCTCTTGCGAGTTTTGATAGTGCATCTACGAAGTTTCTGAACTCCAAGCGAGGAAGACAGAGTTGGGAAACCAAAGTGTTTTTGCCCAGTACCTTGCCCACGATGTTTACGAAGGGCTTGTCCAGCAGTGACTGGGCAAACTTGGCCATTTTTTCGGCCGTGTTAAACCTGAAAACGAAAAACAGCATGTCAGAAGTGCTTCGTTCAAAGGGTAATATGGCTACTTGGAAAGTTTCGACAAGTCCGTGTTTGACAACGTGGCTTTCGTAATGGTAACGTATGTTCTGCAGTGTTGTTCCAAGCTTTCTCGCCATATCGGCGAGGCTGATGGTTGCGTCTTGCTCCAACTCCTTTACTATGAACAGGTCGGTTTGATCGGCTCGCAAAGTGAAGCTATCAGGGTCAGTTAGCGTGTAGGGTAGCTCGCTTTTTTTGGAAGGAATTTCTTCCAGCCATTTATTCCACGGGAACGTCCAAGTTTGAGAGTTGTTGTCAAACCAGTTTCCCGTCAGATTGACCGTGTGAAAACAGGTTGACCATTGGATCTGTATGTCTTGAGCAACTCCTGTCTTTTTGAGTTCTGCTAGGAACTGTTCAAACTCCGTTGTGTGCTCCTTGGGGATCACGTAGATTCCGAGACAGCCCTCGAACACGCCGAAACACCGGCTTAGGTAGATGTAGAAGTCGTTCAATCTCATACATTTGAATAGTAGATCCTCTTCACCAGGAGTTGCTTCTGCGAACACAACTGCTTTTTTCATCCCTAGATTGGTGTGGTAAACGGTGGTAAGCAGTCTCAAATAAAAAGAGGAAGATAGGCGTTCTATTCTTGATAGCACAGTTCCTCGTGGTATGTTCAGTTCTCTTGCAAGCATCTTGACGTTTCTTGGACCGTATTCTGCAAGACCTGCAAGAATTTTTATGTCGACAGAGTCAAGCTTGTCGTGCACTTTTACTCATCCCAAGTCTCTGCAGATCGCAATATTAGTTTTATGGCCCGACTGGACTGTCAATCTCCTCTGCCAACGCCTTTCCAACAAAGGCCATTAGGGCAAGTAAGCCTAGTTGAACTAGCAAGAGAGTAATCTTCCAATGCCGGGCAACAAATGTTTTCAAATTCAAGCATAGCACCTCCTTTTACATTTGTCTATAAAAAGATTCTGTATTCGACAAAAATAAAGCTTATATACATTCTTCTGCAGAATTAAATCCATGAGAAATGAATCTGAAACGGACTTGAAGATACTGCGATGTATAGAAGATGGATTGAATCTGTTGGGAGACGGTGGCAAGAAAGCGGCTAATTATTACCTTGAAAAAAACGGAATAAAAAAGGAAGAAATCCTTGCGAAGCCCGAAACGTTTCGGAAGGGGCTTGAAGGGATTCTTGGGGAAAAGGGAGCAAAGATAATTGAGAGTTGGATTGCCGAAAAACTGAGTTTAACCTTCGACTTGAAGCTAGGGTCAAGATTGAGTTTTGTCGAAGCTGTGAGTAAGATCAAAGCGGAACGGGAGAAACTTCTCAGGACTTTTCAAATACAAGAAAAATAGATTATTCCGAACATCTAATGTCTGTGCTTTCTCTTGTTCCTGATCAAATTTCTGAAGGTTGGTTACTGCTTCACATTCCTTGACGCTTTCATTTTTGGATCTCAGGTTTCAGGAGTTTCTTCTGGATTTTCTTCTTTTTCAGGCTTGGGCTTCTTGCCGCTGAATATTGGGAGAATGAGCTCGATGATTATCAATATAGCTATGAGACCCAGTATCAGGTATATTCCTGTAGAATCACGCATCCAAAGTGCAAGCCACCCAATATAGGGGATTCTTAAAATTACCTTGCCGACCACATTATCGGCTGGAATTGGTTGGTCTGGAAGGGAGTTGCCGTCGCCTTTCGTCACGTAGTAAACCTGACCGTTTTCCACCGTTCTTGAGATGGCTCTGTGTACGATTAGTTCGTCACCGTACAATTGATGGAAAACGATAATCGTGCCGTTCGGGTATGGGGCAGCGTAAATGTCCGAGACGTTTACTCCCTGGACTATTATCAGATCTCCCACGTGCAATGTTCTTTCAAACGGGTGGCTCCATCCGTCACAGTACGGGCCTGGGAGCATGCACATGCTCCCAGAAGCCACTGCTAGCATGGGATACTCGGTGTTCAGCACGTAGCGTGAGCCGTACCAGAACCCAAAGACCACCGCGATTATGAAAAGAATCATTATGGCAGTTTGCAGGTACTCGTTTTTCCACAAGCCCTTGGGGGTTGAAGTAGTCAAACATTTGCCTTCTGAAGGTGAAACGTTCTTTGTGAATTAAGGACGACCTGCTTTAAAACTTAACGCTTTAATGGTTAAAAAGAGGGGGAAGATTAGGCTTGACGGGCTTTATCGTTTTTGAGTGTTTAGATTTTTTTCTTGCTTAGGACTTCTCTGAAATGGTTGTGACACTTAGGGCAGTCGTAGAGTCCGATCTCTAGTTGGATTCTTTTTCCTGTTTTATCTGGTCGTCCAGCCATCGTCCATGTCTTCCTGGGTTTTGAAACGTCGGTTCCACATTTTGGACATTTAGCCATTTAATTTCCTCCAGTACATTCGATAACCATGGTTTCTAATGATGATAGATAAATAACTTTCCATTCTTTCCGGTTGATGGGCTTTATTTTCCTCGAACCTGACACGATTTTCCATGTTCAACTTTGAAAAATAATGATATGGGACTACTGCAAATAGGTCCAAAATGCTTTTACCTATGGGTTTGTGGATATTCCTATCAACTTCGAGGTTCCATTGATCTTGGAGAAGTCTGCCACGAATGCTTTTGACTTGCTTGTTAAGCCAGTGCGAAGGCTCATTGAGCAGAGGGGGTTCTCGAAGCCGACGGAGCCGCAGGACAAAACTATTCCGCTGATCCTTGAGGGAAAAAACGTTCTCCTCATCTCGCCCACAGCGACCGGTAAGACTGAGGCCGCTTTTCTGCCGGTTTTGAGCATGCTTTTGCATGGGCATCAGGGAACGCCGGGGATAAAGGTGTTGTACATTACGCCTCTGCGGGCTTTGAACCGGGATATGCTTGAACGCCTCGAGTGGTGGTGCAACAACTTAGACGTCAGGTTGGCTGTGCGTCACGGGGACACTGAGACAAAGGAGAGGGTGCGGCAGTCCAGAAGCCCGCCGGACATTTTGATCACTACTCCTGAAACGTTGCAGGCGATTCTTTCTGGCTGGATAATGCGTCAGCACCTGCAGCAGGTGAGGTGGGTGATAATCGATGAAGTGCATGAAATGGCCGACAGTAAACGCGGAAGCCAGCTTGCCTTGGCTCTGGAGCGGCTCAGGGCGATGGTTGGCAGAGACTTCCAGTTAATAGGTTTGTCTGCGACCATCGGCACTCCGGACAAGGTGGCTCAGTTTCTCGTTGGAAAGGGCAGAAGTGTTGAGATCGTCCGGGTTCCGGTTGCGAGAATGATGCGTCTTAAAGTCATTTTTCCAACGCCCGACGAAGAGGATTTGAGGCTTTCCACACAGCTTTACACTCACCCTGAAGTTGCCGCGAGGCTGCGAATTATCCGTGATTACATTAACTGTCACAAGTCTGTGCTGCTGTTCACGAACACGAGAGCCATTTCTGAGGTTTTGGCGAGCAGGTTCAAAGTGTGGGACATTGACTTCCCGGTTTCTATACATCATGGTTCGCTCGCGAAGCCTTCCAGAATAGCCGCTGAAAGGGGGTTGAAGAACGGCGAGTTGAAGGGGCTTGTCTGCACTAGTTCTCTCGAGTTGGGCATCGACGTTGGCAGCATAGACCTAGTTATTCAGTACATGAGTCCGAGGCAGGCGACGAGGCTTATTCAGCGTGTGGGCAGGAGCGGTCACAGTATTGGGCGGATGGCTGATGGCATTATCGTCGCGTTGGATTCTGATGATTCGCTTGAGGCTTTGGCCATAGCTAAGAAAGCCCTCAAAGAGGATTTGGAGCCAGTTCAGATACCTCCCAAACCCTATGATGTTCTGGCACATCAGATTGCGGGATTGTTGCTTAAGAACAAGCGGCTTGCGTTTGACGAGATTTTGGAGCTTTACAAGTATGCCTATCCTTACGAAAACCTGACCTTGGAAGATATTGAAAAAGTTCTCAGGTACATGCACCAGCGTTTTCCCCGTTTGGCTTGGGTTTCCTTTGAGGACAAGGTCGTTCTGAAGCCTCGGCAGACGAAGGCTCTTTTTGAGTACTACTTTGATAATCTCTCGATGATTCCTGAGGAGAAGCAGTTTCTTGTCGTTGACGAGACGAGTGATTCTGCCGTCGGAGTCTTGGATGAGGCTTTTATGGCTGAGTTCGGTAAGCCCGGGACGAAGTTCATTATCAGAGGGACTCCATGGATGATTCAGCATGTTTCCGAGGAGAGAGTTCACGTTAGGCCCATCGATGACCCGACTGGAGCCATACCGAGCTGGATAGGGGAAGAGATCCCTGTCCCTTTTGAGGTTTCGCAGGAAGTGGGTGCGATGAGAGGTTTCGTTGAGGAGCAGAGGCACAAAGGGGTTTCTGCTGAGGAAATCGCCGTTAAGCTGAGTGAACAGTATCCTTCAGACAAGGACACTATCTTGCGCAGTCTGGCTGAAACGGTTGAGCACGTGAACGCGGGTTTTCCAGCGCCCACTGACAGGCGAATAATCGTCGAAGACTGGGGCGAATTCGTTCTGCTTCACATCAACTTCGGTTCGCTTACGAACAGAGCCTTGGCGCAGCTGTTGGGCCAGATGCTTTCCGAAAAACTTGGGTACACCGCCGTGGTTCAACACGATCCCTATCGTATTTTCGTGCAGACTATGGGCGCTGTGAACGCGGACCAAGTCGTGAAGTTGTTCGATGAAATGCAGGCTCTGTCTGAACAGGCTGTGAGAGACACTTTGACAATGGCCACGGTGAAAACTGGTCTATTCAAGAGACGAATGATTCATGTAGCGAGACGTTTTGGAGCGTTGAAAAAGTGGGCGGACTTCAGCAGCGTGAGCCTTCAGAAGCTTGTTAAGAGTTTTGAGGAAACCCCGATTTACGAGGAGGCGTTGAAAGAGGTTTTCACTAAGGATTTGGACTTGGAGAAGCTCATCTGTGTTCTGGGAAAGATGCGTGGTGGCGAGATCAAGGTGCAGAGGGTTGAAACCGGGGGGAATGCGACACCGATTGCTCGTGTCGGAATTGAACGGATAAGCATGAAGACGGATTTGATTCCTCCTGAGAGAATGCGGGCTGTGCTCATAGAATCGGCTAAGGCGAGGTTGCTTGATGAAACGAACGGTTACTTGTGCACGAACTGTTGGAATTACGTGGAAATGATTAGGACGAAGGACTTGCCTGATAGGCCTAAGTGTCCGAGGTGCGGTTCATCGGACATTGGATTTCTGAAGGTTGAAGAGGAAAAAGCTTTGACGATCATTGAGAAAGAAGGGAAAAAACTGACTGAGAGCGAAGGAAAGCTTCGTGACCAAGCGCTGCAAACCGCGCAGCTGATAGAGAAGCATGGAAAACCCGCTGCTGTTGCATTGTCCGCCAGAAGAATTCCACCATCAGATATTAGGGATATTCTGCAAAAAGAACCTAGACTCAGCGACAGATTCTATGAGCTTGTCCTCGAAGCAGAACGAAAGGCCATAAGCAAGAGATTCTGGTGAGACCAGTCGCCGCCTAATCTGCTCGTGGAGGTTTATTCTGTAATTGCTTGTTACTTAGAACAAGTTTTAAATGAATGTCTACGTATTTGTGGCTAGATGCTTTACTGGTTGTGGCGTGAGGAAAATCATTTGGAGATAAGTCGGAAGAAACTGCGGGACGAGGTTCTTGAAAGAGTCAAGTATGTGAAAACATGCGTTTTGGCGAGAGAAGTCTGCCTTCTTGTCC
>Ga0315268_10007496_pt1 | contig 11483 bp, 5 predicted proteins | sample C1_top_MG_FD_204535 | JGI IMG/M metagenome (GOLD analysis project Ga0315268, IMG submission 204535) | Sediment microbial communities from Yellowstone Lake, YNP, Wyoming, USA - C1_top | ecosystem: Environmental > Aquatic > Freshwater > Lake > Sediment | place: USA: Wyoming | collected 2017-08-01 | reverse complement strand
TAACGGCAAGAGGCAGGTTATTTTCTTTGGCAACGGCCCCGAAAGCATCAGCGTTACCGGCCGTTGCAGCATACATAACCGGCTTTTTGAATTTGCAGGCCTCTATGCCGGCTTTCATTACATCTACGTTTTCAGTCATAAGGACAAGGTTGAACTCCGAAGACTCGGCAATCAATTTTGCCTTTTCGGCAAAATCCTTCTTATCCCCCTTGGCGTCCTTGAGGGCCACGAGTTCCGGCCTTAAATTCAATCCAACCCTCTCATACTGGAAAGCATTCCAGACCTTCAGTTTGTCTTTAAGATCAGTAACCTTTATATCTGAACTGACAAGGGCAGCAAATGCCGTCGGGTTGAAAAAAGTCTTTTCATGACGGTATTGCACTGTCTCGCCGCCGGTCGTGAATGCGCGAACACCTTTCCCAACGGCAACAGGACGAATCGGGGGCGCTGAAGCAGCCGAAAGTTGTTCCCTTGCTTCATCGGATACATATGGACAGCTATCAAGCTCAGCCTTCCCGGATGCAAGGTTCATGGCAAATGCAAGGCATGTGGGAACACCGCATTCCTTGCAATTGGTTTTCGGCAGGAGTTTGAAAATCTGAATACCGGTTAATGCCATTTTTATCTCCTTATTTAAAATTAAAGTAAGTACTCAGGCTTTTTAGGCTGTAGGCTGTTATGGGTTAGACTGTAGGCTTTTAGCTAAAACCTACAGCCTATCCACCTACAGACTGAACACCTACAGCCTACCCGCCTGAGCAGTTACAAATTAAAACATATATTCATTGTTTGCCGCCGTTTCACATTAACCGAGAAGCGAAGGCATTGAAAGAGCCGGATGCCCCACTTTCTGCAGGAACGGCATAATCTCCTCTTCGGTTATCCCAACAGTCTCATCAGCTATCATATCATAGAGGTTGGGATACCCAAGCGCTTCTCCCCTTTTTATAATCCTGTCCTTGATTTCTTCCTTGAGGCTCTTTGGCATCCATACCATCCTTGCCAGTCCGCCGTCGCCCACAAGGAATTTTCCCTGGGTAACATTGAATTTTGAATGCCCGACAAATCCGGGGGATGATGCTCCTCCGCCCATAACACCTGCCAGCGTGGTAAACTTCATGCCGCATGGTGTTTCGCCGGTGTAATCCCTGTGGACAGTCATTATTCCATTGCATGTAGGAAGAGTGGCAGCAATAGCTTCGCAGCAACCGCACGTTGTCATCGGGTCCTTAATCATCGAATAGAAGTTGTAATGGGTAACGGCCCCTCTCGATGCTTTGAAAATAAAGTTATTAACACCTTTCCACTGGCCCAGAACAGTATCGAGACACTCGCCTTTTTCGATCGGCTGGTTGGGTCCGGTCGGGTTGATTTCAAAAGAAGCCTTGCAGTCCATCCAGTTATATGCTCCGCACAGGCCTGTTCTTTCAGGACTGACGGTGCAGACATGGTTTGGAGCAAACGACTGGCAGAGTGTGCATGAATAGTATGTTTCCACAGACTCGTCAGTCATCTTTTCAACCCGCTCATCTCTTGTTCTGTATTCTTCTCTTGCACGTTTTGTGAGTTTATCAACATCAGCCTTCTTGGTGAAAAGAGTTACCTGCACCTTGTCAACTATTTTCTGGAAATCCTGGTGGAACTTGGCATGGAGCACAACACCGATATCCTTGAGGGAGAAACCCTTATCAACAGCGGCCTTGCTCACGCGGATCCATGCAATATCCCTCTGCCCGATATGCATTACGCCCTGGATATAGTTGATGAGATGGTGAATCTGGCGCTCGAGAATCGGCTCAAAATCGACCTGGAAATCACGGCCCGCAATCTGAACATATATTCCGAGCGGGAATGATTCGCCCGGCTTGACATCCTTGATATCGGGCCCGATCACTTCAACTTTCCCGTCTTCAATTTCGTTCATCTGGGCCAGTTTTACAAGCTCGGTAGCCTGAGTCTTGCCGCCGCCCATCTGGCAGAAAAGATCTGCGCCTCTGACACGCTCGCCTTCATAAGCCGGGCCGAATGCGCAGGGGATATCGATCTTGGAGACCGAGACCTTGAGCCCCCTGACTTCAACCGACCTCTGAACCATGTCTTCATGTTTGACATTGGCCACAACATGCTCGTATGTGCAGATACCGGTGGGAAGGATTTCCGGGATATCGGTATCGGCAAGTGTCGGGAATCCCCAGTTTACACAACCTGCAGCGGCTGCAGCCCATTCCGCATTGACGTCGCCGAGAGCATTTACGAAAGCAAAAATTCTGTTTTTGTTGTACAGCAACATCGTTTTGTAGTCCCCCGGCTTGATCCCGCCGAAAGCCATTGCGGCCCTGTTTGCAAAACCAAGGGCAAATATGGCTGAAGAGATATCGGGCCCGAAAGGAACAATTCTTGTATTCCATCCGATCTGAACGCCTGCTTCAAGGAGCTGTTCCGCAACCGTAGTTCCGTTCTGGTTTGCGGCAAGGAATATGTACAGGCTCCTCTTCTGATATTCTTCAACAATTAATTTTGCAATTTCGGGATTTGGCGCCGCACCGACTATTGCCGCAAATCCGGGAGCAGAGCCGTCTACAAACTCAACGCCTCTTTTCCTGAAAACGGTGTCATCGGCAGCTCCGAGCCAGATCTTTCCGGCTTCCTGGTCTATATCTTCCGAATGAAGGTAAAAATCAGGTTCATTCAGGTATCTTATCGCCTCCTGAATTTCAAAGGCAAAAAGGGCCGCCATGCCTGCATCAAGAAGAGGCCCCAGGTAGGGAAGATGATGGCTTCCCTTCACATGCGGCGGCAGAAGCCCTCTTGCAAAATTGAGGGGTTTTTTCATGTCTTCAAGGGTTTCGACCTTTAACCCGAGAAGTGAGTATATTACCGGAAGGTAATATGCGGTATTCGGAAAACCGACTTTTGTATCTGCGCTGTAGGTTTCAAGGGCTTTCTTGTACATACCCTCAACCTTTGAGACTATATTGTATCCGCCCTGAATGGCGGCAAATGCTACTAATCTGGACATATGTTCCTCCTTCGTTGAGGATTATTATAACCTCAGGTGTTTTTTAAACGAACAAGCTCCTATCACATTGCTTCAAGTTTCTGACGGTCAGCCATATCCATAAGCACTCTTTCTCGCGCCTTGTCTATGCCAAGAGCTTTGCGCTTCTTGTCAATGTGCGCAATCATCTTATGGGCATGTTTGATGGGATCGGCTTCGCAGTCCCACATACCGCCGTAAATTTTTTCCAGTTCTTTGAACATGTAATCCTGGAAAACCGGAGCGCCGGTCATCGGCAGATGGAGGCCGAAGATCGTATAGACGCCTGAAGCGACAAAGTACTGGCCTATACTGATGGCCTTTTCGCTCATCCACTCTGGTGCGCTGCCGGCTAAGGGCAAATCACAGATGTCTTTTCCGAGACCGCCCGCCTTAACCACTTCGGTGGCGGCCAGCAGCAGACGGCTGTTGTCAACACATGAACCCATATGCAGAACAGGCGGAATACCGACGGTTTCACAAACTTCTGCAAGACCCGGTCCGCAATACACCGCAGCCGTTTCAGGAGTCAGAAGACCTTCCATTGCGCATGCTATGCCGTTGCATCCCGTTGTAAGAACAATTACGTCGTTCTTGATAAGCTCTTTTACTATGGTTATATGAGCCTCGTTATGGCGCGTCCTAGCATTGTTGCAGCCGACAACGCCTGCAATGCCTCTGATACGTCCGTTTATTATGTTGTCGTTCAGCGTGTAATAGTCGCCGCGGAAGGTCCCGCCGAGATGATACCTGATCGACTCAACGCTGAAGCCCGCAATCTGCGTGGCTTTCTGGCGGGGAATCATGACCTCGGCCCTTCTGTTCTTGAAGTTATCTATGGCCATCCTTACAATGCGTTTTGCGTCATCCATCGCGTGATGCTCGTCAAATTCAATATGAACGACATTCTCCTGCTCCATCTTTGCGATCGGATGCGTTGTAATCAGTTTTGTATGGAAGCACTTTGCGACATTGGCAAGGTTCTGGAAAACGCACTGGACATCGACAACCATCGCCTCGCAGGCGCCTGTTATTATCGCGAGCTCCTGCTGCAGGAATGTGCCTGCAGGAGGCACGCCGTGACGCTGCAGAATCTCGTTGCCGGTGCAGCATATACCGCCGAGCTGTATGCCCTTCGCTCCGACCGTTTTCGCATGATCTATCATCTCTTTTGACTGTGAGGCGGCGACTATCATTTCCGAAAGGATCGGCTCATGGCCGTGGATTATGATATTGACATGATCCTGTTTCATTATTCCGAGGTTCGCCTCAGACTGGAGAGGAGAAGGCGTTCCGAACATGACATCCTGGAGGTCGGTCGCAATCATCGAGCCGCCCCAACCGTCCGCAAGGGCCGCCCTGGTGCACTGCTTGACTATATTCTTATAATCCTGGTCGACTCCCATATGGGTCCTGTGCATTATTTCAACAGTTTCCCTGTCGATATTTCTGGGAAGAACGCCCAGCTTTTTCCATCTTTCATAAAGAAGCTCGGGAGCCCTTTTCAGATAGATGAGTTCGCCTTCCGATTTGCCCCATTCATTAAGGGCTTTTTCGGCAACTTCAAGGGCTATCTCGTCAAAATTGCGGTCCACTTCAGCGCCGTCAACCGTAACCTTTGTGGCGACTCCGTAATGAGGCGCAATCGCAAGCAGTTTCTGGGGATCTTTAATTTTATAATCCTTGGTCTCCTTGCGGGCGACCGATAGAAATACTTCAGCTACGCCGCGTCCGTGGTCGGAATGAGCCGATGCGCCTGCCGCCACCATTCTTGCGAAATTGCGCGCAGCCACCGTGTTTGCAGTCGCGCCGCAAAGCCCTTTTCGTTCATCCGGGCCTTCTTCAACTGATTTGGTCAGGGGCAGGCGGCAGGGTCCCATGGCGCAGTTTTTACAGCAGGTGCCCTGGATTCCTATATTACAGGGTTTCATGCTTTCAGCCCTGTCAAAAACCGTTTCAACACCCAGTTCCTGGGCGCGTTTAATCATCATCTGGGTCGCAAGGTCCATGGATGCGGCTACCGGATCGGCAAGCTTTTTCTCCTTGGGAGCCTTGACAACCTTTTCTTTCGTTTCTTCTGCCATTAGAGGTTCCTCCTCATATTGTTTTATTCCGGGATTTACCCGCTCTGCAATAAGCGGTTTCAAACACCGGACATTTATAACGTTAAATTAGAATCTTCTGTGTGTCCTGTTCAGTCTTTCCAGCATCCTGTCGAGTTCCGACTTCTGCTCGGCGGCAGGCGTCATGGAAACCTTTTTACCTTTGCCGGGAGCCGCTTTCTTAGAAGCAAGGCGCTCTTCACGCTCTTTTGCCCTCATTCCCCTCAGGGCTTCCTCCTCGGCTTCTTTTTTGGCTCTTGCATCCGCTTCCGCCTTCGCTTTAGCATCCGCCTCAGCCTTCGCTTTCGCTGCCGCTTCCGCTTTGGCCTTTGCTTCAGCATCGGCCTTTGCTTTTGCCTCGACTTCCGCTTTGGCTGTTGAGTCCGCTTCTGCTTTTGCTTTTGCATCCGAATCGGCCTTTGCTTTTGCAGCAGCATCATCCTGAGCTTTTGCCTTAGCGTCCGCTTTCGGAGCAGCCGGCGCTTCCGCTTTTGGCGCAGGCGCCGGTGCGGTTTTTATCTCGGCTTTCGGGGCAGCCGGTTTTGCTTCAGCTTTCGGAGCCGCTTCTTTTTTAGCCGGTTCCGCTTTTTTGCCCTTCTCTTCCTCTATCGAAAGGTTCGGTGCAGGAGATAACGCCTTGTAATCGACAGAGACATCACCCAGTTTCTTCTTTATGGACCCAACTTTTGCGGCCGGACCTCCGTCTGCCAGGAGCTCGATAAAAGACTTCGCAAGGCGGACAGCCTCGGGATGCCTCATGATAAGAATGTCGGATCCTGCCAGAAGATAACTTACAGCGCCGACAGCCTCCATGAGAATTCCGCGTTTTTCAGCATCACCAAGGGTTGGAGCTTCCTTTTCAGTCAGTTTTGCTTCCTTGCATTTCCAGACTTCATTTCCGAGATTGTTGATAATCGGATACTGCAGTTTGTCATCACCCTGTGAAAGGGCAGCCATTCTCAAACGTTCCATGACGGAATAGGAATATTCCATGCCGTATCCGAGACCGCCTGTCGTAGGATCAACAACCAGTTTTTCCGTCGAAACGCCAAGATTTTCAAGAAGAATGTTTATCTGCTTTGCAAGGTTGACATCGATGGGGGAGGACGAGATAATCGTATGGCCGTATCCCATGGCACTAGCGCCGATACTCTTGTAGTTCTTGTCATCGACAGGTCCCATTGTGAGGTTTCCACCCTGGCATTCCTCTGAAATCTTCTTTAGGACCGCTTCATCCTTCTTGGCATTGGCACATCCCCAGATAATCAGGGGAACCTTGACAGCCGCGCTGACTTTCTTTACTGTTGCTGCAACTTCTTCGGGTGATGCATTTTTGCCGTTGGGATCCGCACTCTTCAACTGGAGGACGATCATTTCGGCGCCATAATCGTTAACACACTTTTTAGCCCAGGCAACAGGATCAGAAACAACATCCTTAAAACAGCAAAGGACGGATTCCGGCCAGTCTTCCGGTTCCATGTCCCAGATTTCCATTGCGATCCTGGGCTTGTTAGGCATGCTTCCTTCAAACAGATAAAAAGGATAGCATGTCTCGCCGCCGACGGTAACGGCGCTTTTCCCTTTTCCTATTGTGATATTTTTAATACCGCCGGAATAGGATTCTTTAAAGATTTCAAAACCCAATGTTGCCTCCTTTTGATAAACAGTTAACTGCCGCGGATTAAACGAACATAACCCTTTCGGGATTATCGAAAAAAATTGGGTGGGTAAAAAACAACTGCCTCTGCCTCAAAAAATATCAGGCCCCCTTTCATTCCGTTTTTATTATAAATTTATCTGCTTCGGCAGAATCATTCACGCAAACAGAAAAAATCAAGCGCTTTTTTAAAACGCCAAGTGACTGCCTTATATTGAGATTTCGAGTTTGTCAATAGATGTATCTTAATAAATTTGATTCAGTAATATCTATTTAATATTTTTATTCTTTTTTCTTTCTTCAAAACGGGCATTTACTCTTGGAAAGTTTTTCATGTCAGTATGCGGAAGGAAAAGAGCAGCGATATAGTTTTCCATGTAAGATGCCGTTTCTGAAAGCTCAAAATTTGTCATTTTTCTGGTCACGTCAACCACATCCCTCCTGATACGGTTTGTAAGGCAGCTCATCTTTGCGCCAAGGAGAGAACCATTCCCGATAAAGGTAATCTTATCAAGGTCTATTTCAGGTAAGAGCCCTATTGTTATAGATTTTTCAAGATCGACAAAACTCCCGAATCCTCCGGCTAGGATAATACGCTGAAGATCATGGACGGTGAGGCCGACCTCTTCAAGAAGTGTCATGCAGCCGCTGTATATGGCCCCTTTTGCACGTATCAGGTTGTCTATATCAGGTTCGGTAAGGACCACATCCCTGTCGATCTGCGTCTCACTTGCCCATGCAAGCACATATTCGTAAACACCGTCTGTTTCACGAATCCGCGGCGTATTAAGATCCCGGTTGAATTTTCCAAGATTATTTATAACACCAGCTTCAAAAAGAGTCGCAACCATGGTTATCAACCCCGAACCGCATATGCCTTTAGGCCTGACATTTCCAATGGTTATATTCATAGGCTCAAATGTAACAGGGTCTATAGAAAAATCCTCGATAGCTCCCCTGGTCGCACGCATTCCGAATTTTACGCCTCCCCCCTCAAAGGCAGGGCCGGCCGAACATGCTGCGCAGGCAAGCCAGTCTTTGTTCCCTATCACTATCTCGGCATTTGTCCCAATATCCATGTAAAGAGTAAGCTCTTCCGACCTGTATATCCCTGAGCCCATGACTCCTGCCACAATATCCCCGCCGACATAGCTCGAAATCTGCGGATAGACAAGCGCAGCCACATGATCGCCAAGGTCTATTCCCAGGGAAACGGCCTTTAGGGGCGGATAAAGTGTCGAGGCCGGAACGTAGGGAGAGCGGCGCATATAACGCGGATTGATCTTCAGCAAAAGCTGGGTCATGGTAGTGTTGCCTGCAATAGTGATAGTTGAAATTTCATCAGGATCAATGCCTGCCTGTGCCACTATCTTTTTAATAATAGCGTTCATGGTTTTGATTACGACACCGTGGAGCTTGTCAAGACCGCCCGGTTTTTCGGCATACACAATCCTGCTTATTACGTCTTCGCCGTAACTTATCTGGCCGTTAAATTCTCCGTGCTGGGCAAGAACATTTCCTGTTATAAGATCGATCAGCTGGCCGTATACGGTAGTGGTTCCGATATCCATTGCAATTGCATAGTTCCGGTCAGTCGTATCTCCAGGCTGTATATTTATTATGTGGGTCTTACTTCCCACATGAACAGGACGCGCAAGGGTGGCCGTTACTCTGAAACCCTCTTTTCTGAAAATATCAGGAACTTTTCTTATTACAGGAAGTTCAACAACAAGGCGGTGTTCATCATAATGTGATTTCAAATGGCTGACCATGCGTGAAACATCCGGAAGATTATCCTGGGCCGTCGGCTCGGGAAGCTCAAGGTACCTCTTTTCAACGGGAGGCACAAAAAGGCCCTTCTCCCTTAATTCTTCGAGATTGATTTGCTTTATACGCGCAGTCTTCCTCGGACTAAGAGGCATGTTGAGGACGCTTGCATCTATGGCAGATTCAACCGGAATCCGGACAACGAGGTCGCTCCTGAGATTTGAAAGACAGGCCTGTCTATACCCCTTTTTAATGTCATCATCGCTCAGTTTTTCGGTAATTCCGCCTTCAACTGCTCCCTCTTCAATTATAACGCGACACTTTCCGCAAATGCCTTCACCGCCGCAGGAAGCATTAACATGAACACCTGCTTCAATTGCGACACGCAGGAGATTGTCTCCATCTTCCGCTGTTATGCTTATATTGTGAGGGTAAAACATCACCTTGTGCATATTGTTTTTCCTGCCCCCCGGCTCCTGATCCGGACATCGCACTTCGAATATCGAATTTCGAATATCGGACATCGAAGTTCGATGTTCTATATTCTATGTTCTATATTCGGCTTTCTATGTACGATGTACGATATTCGATATTCTGCGTTCACGCCTGCGGATCATCGAATCTGCAGGTCAACATTATCATATCATCTTCAAAGGTTGTTCTGATCTTGTAGGGCAAAGTCTTGAACAGCCTTATCATTCCCTGATTGCCGGGAGAGGTGTACGCAAAGAGTCCCAGGATGCCGTTTTCCCGTGCAGCTTCGAAAAGTTTTTTAAGCAAAATTTTTCCAAGCCGCTTTCCCTGATACTCCTTTATTACCGAAAAGGCGACCTCCGCCATGTTTTTTCCCGGATCAAGAAGATATTCTCCGACAGCTATGACCTTTCCGAAACCGAATTCCCCCACAATAGCCACCATTGTAAGATCCTTAATATAATCTATCTGAGATACGTCTCCGATTTCGTCACTGACAAACCTGGTTTTTTCATGGAAAAAGCGTGAAGCAATGTCATTTTTATCAAGACTGTAAAAATGTTCCTGTATCCTTCTTTCATCGACCGGTTTTGCCGGTCTTACGGTCACAGATTCGCCGTCTATTACAAAAGTCTCTTCCAGCTTGGCGGGGTACACGCCGTATATCGACTCTTTCAGAGTCCGTTCTGCGCCAAGAAGCCCCAATCTCTTGGCACTATGAAAAAGCTGTTCTCTGAAATCCGGATGGGCTATGCTTATCAAAGCCATCGCCCTTTCCTGGATGCTCTTTCCGAAAAGATTCACTGCGCCATATTCTGAAACAACATAATGAACATCTCCCCTTGGAACAACTATGGCAGTATCGGTAAGAAAGGGAACTATCCTGCTTTTCTTGCCGTTACTCGTTGTGGAAGTGATCATGAGAATCGATTTCCCTCCATCAGCCTGGGATGCGCCCCTCATAAAATCGACCATGCCTGTAACTCCGGAAAAATGGTTAACGGGAAGGGCGTCCGCGGCAACCTGACCTGTAAGGTCCATGGTCATGGCAACATTCAGCGAAACCATCCTGCTGTGCCTTGCTATTATACCGGGGTCATTCACATAGTCGGAAGGATGTAATTCTATTGCCGGGTTGTCGTGCATAAATTCATAAAGATTCTTCGACCCTATGGCGCTGCTTGCCACAATTTTCCCTTCATTGAACCCCTTTTTCCTGTTTGTAATCACACCCTTTGAGAAAAGGTGCATAATACTGTCGGTTAGATACTGGGTATGGATTCCAATGTCGTTCTTATCAGAAAAGGCAAGAAGAACAGCTCCGGGAGTCACCCCAAGGCTCATCTGTAAAGTTGACCCGTCACTTACGAGCCTTGATATATGTCCGGCTATTTTGTTTGCCGATTCAAGGTCGGGAAGTTCACCTATTGTCAGAAGTTCCTCCTCTTTTTCCACAAACACATCCACGTCATTGACATGAATAAAGCTCCGTCCCAGTGTCCTCGGCATCCTTGGGTTAACCTGCGCTATCACAAAATCAGCTGAAGAAGCCGCAGCATGGGTAATATCAACGGAGACTCCAAGACTCATCCACCCGAAATCATCGGGAGGAGAAACCTGGATAAGTGCGACATGAATGGGAAGGAGACGGCTTTTAAACAACCGCGGAATAGCGGAAAGGTTAATTGGCGTTATAAACCGCATATTCCTTGCAAGTCCTTGAGTTTTGGCAGAACCAAGATAGAAAGACCTTATATTAAGACTCTGGCTTTTTGTCTTGTTAGCGATAAGCGTCAGCGGCGTATTTTCCAGCGTTAACAAGCGAACAATCTCAATGTCGGTAAAATTATCCGAAAATTCCGATAAAACTCTTACAAGGTGCTGCGGCTCACCGCATGATGAGCCGATAAAAACTCTCTTCCCGGGTTTTATAAGGCTGATCGCTTCCCTTGCACTTCTTTTATTTTCGACATATTTATCAGCCCAGTAACTTGATGTCGCCATTTTTCTCCCTTGCTATATTATAAGGATAAAAAAGTCGTTTATTATTTTAGAATATATCAGAAAATAGTGACGGCAAAGTAAAAAGTTCATTATGCAAGGCGCGCGAATCTTGAGGAATGAAGCGTACTTTTTGGTACGCTGCAATGACGAGAGATGAAGCGCAACACAGCAGAATGACTTTTTACAAAGCCGCCAATTATGCGGATGCGAAAAACACAAAGGCACCATATATCAGGAGTTTATTTCAAGTCAACATGTTCTCGTAATAAAAATGGTTCCTAATATTTTCTTAACGAGAAAGATTATCCCACAAAGACTTGGCATCCTGTTCGCCCCTGCCTGCTCCGGATCCGCCCTCTTTATTTTCTGGACGAACCCCTGTTAAGCGGCTGATTCTCTCTTCCAGCGGAGGGTGGGTCGAAAACAGACTCATAAGACTTTT
>Ga0315268_10007494_pt1 | contig 11484 bp, 9 predicted proteins | sample C1_top_MG_FD_204535 | JGI IMG/M metagenome (GOLD analysis project Ga0315268, IMG submission 204535) | Sediment microbial communities from Yellowstone Lake, YNP, Wyoming, USA - C1_top | ecosystem: Environmental > Aquatic > Freshwater > Lake > Sediment | place: USA: Wyoming | collected 2017-08-01 | reverse complement strand
TTCATGAACACCTCCTTAATGGTTATTGGTGTTCATCAGAATGACAGGTGGCTATTCGATTTTCAAAGAACAAAGTCTACGATGTTATGGCACATTTTCCTGTCCACGATGTCGTGGCACTCAACACCTATATATTATGATAAATTATTACGGTCGCGTATTGAAACCAGGGAGTGGAACTATAATTTATGAAAACGGCTTTGATCACGGGAATAACAGGTCAGGACGGAGCTTACCTTGCGGAATTGCTTCTTAAAAAAGGATACACGGTTCACGGGATAAAACGGAGGGCCTCCTCGTTCAACACCAAAAGGATTGACCATTTATACAAGGATCCTCATGAAGAGGATGTAAGGTTTTTTATGCATTACGGAGATATGACGGATTCCGCCAATCTTATCCGTATCGTCCAGGAGGTTCAGCCTGATGAAATATATAACCTTGCAGCCCAGAGCCATGTCCATGTATCATTTGAAACACCTGAATATACCGCTAATACCGACGCTATCGGTGCGCTGAGAGTTCTTGAGGCGATAAAAATCCTCGGCCTTGAAAAGAAGACCCGCTTCTACCAGGCTTCGTCGAGCGAGCTGTACGGGAAAGTTCAGGAGATTCCCCAGACCGAGCGCACCCCGTTTTATCCCCGTTCGCCTTATGCCTGCGCCAAACTCTTTGCATACTGGTGCACCGTGAACTACCGGGAAGCATACGGCATATTTGCATGCAACGGGATTCTGTTCAATCATGAATCGCCGTTGAGGGGCGAAACTTTTGTCTCCCGCAAGATAACGCGAGCGGCAGCCCGCATTGCGCTCGGCCTTGAAAGCAAACTCTTTCTGGGAAATCTGAATGCCCTCAGGGACTGGGGTGATGCAAGGGATTTTGTGAGGGCGCAGTGGCTCATTTTACAGCAGAAGAAGCCGGATGATTATGTGATTGCGACCGGGGTGCAGCACTCTGTGAGGGAACTTTGCGAATATGCTTTCAGGGAGGCCGGAATGGAGATCGAATGGAAGGGGAGTGGAGTAAAGGAGAAAGGGGTTGTTGCCGGCTTTGATCCGAAAAAAATTGTTTCAAAAACAGGCTCATATCTTACGGGAAACAAATTGAAAAAGGGGCAGCCGGTTGTTTTAATCGATCCCCGGTATTTCAGACCAACGGAAGTCAACTCTTTACTGGGCGACTCTTCCAAGGCAAAAAAAAACCTGGGATGGGTTCCCGAAATCTCCTTTGAAGAGATGATAGGAGAGATGGTTGTCAGCGATATTGAAGAAGCGACACGTGAAGCCATTTGCAGAAGAAACGGCTTTGATACTCCGTCTTCCTTTGAAGCGAACATGTAGCAGAGTGAATAGTGAAAAGTGAATGGTGAAAAGGGTCAAGGATTCGAGGGTTCAAGTGCTTAAAAACCATAAACCAGAAACCGAAGATTTATGACAAAAAATGCCAGAATTTTTGTTGCCGGCCACAAAGGCCTTGTAGGCTCTGCCCTTGTCCGGAGGCTTGAAAAAGAGGGCTGTTCGAACCTGATTTTGCGCAGCCATGCAGAGCTGGATATAGAAAGACAGACGGATGTTGAAGCTTTTTTTAAAAAAGAGCGCCCGGAATTTGTTTTTATGGCTGCTGCGAAGGTAGGCGGTATTCATGCTAACAGCACATATCCGGCGGAGTTTATTTACAGGAATATCGCCATCCAGACAAACATAATTCATTCCGCATGGAAGGAAAAAACAAAGCGGCTTCTTTTCCTCGGCTCATCCTGCATATATCCGAAAGAATGTCCCCAGCCGATGAAGGAAGAGTATCTCCTGACAGGCCCCCTTGAGGCTACAAATGAGCCTTATGCCATTGCCAAGATCGCCGGCATAAAGATGTGCGAGGCGTACAATCGGCAATACGGTACAAGCTTTCTTGCGGCGATGCCTACAAACCTTTACGGTCCGAACGACAACTTTGATCTCGGGAAGAGCCATGTTTTGCCTGCTCTCATCCGGAAATTCCACCTTGCCCGGCTGGCGGCCTCGGGAAAAAGAGAAGAGATCGAAAAAGACGAAAAAATCTTCGGTCCTGTTCCCCCTGAATTAAAAGAAACGAAAAATCCGTCAGGCGGAGAAGCTGTGACCATATGGGGTGCGGGTAAGCCGTTTCGCGAATTTCTTCATGTTGACGATCTTGCGGATGCGTGTGTGTTTCTGATGAATCTTGAAGAGAGATCTTTCGCTCCGTTTGTTGCGGCCGGCTCAGCGCCCCTCGTGAATATAGGTTTCGGGAAAGAGATAACCATAAAGGATCTGGCGGAGCTTATTAAAAAGATCGTCGGTTTTGAAGGAGAGGTGCTTTTTGATTCAGCGGTGCCGGACGGAACACAGCGGAAACTCCTCGATGTTTCAAGAATGAAATCCCTCGGATGGAAGCCTGAAATTGGGCTTTCCGACGGAATACGTAAAACATACGAATATTACTTAAAAAAATCTGAAGAAGTTATGACTTTTTAAAATTGATAAAAAGACCTGGGAAATAAAAATATGAAAGGTATAATTCTTGCCGGCGGGTCAGGCACGCGCCTCTACCCAATTACAACCACCGTCTCGAAACAGCTTCTCCCGGTTTTCGACAAGCCGATGATCTATTACCCTATGTCGATTCTGATGCTTGCAGGAATCAGGGAGATACTTGTCATTTCGACACCCCGCGATCTCCCTTTGTACAAAGAGCTTTTCGGCGATGGTTCGCAATTGGGTTTAAATCTCTCTTACGCGGAGCAGCCGGATCCCGGAGGCCTGGCCCAGGCTTTTATTATCGGAGAAGCTTTTATCGGTCGTGACAATGTCTGCCTTATCCTCGGAGACAATATCTTCTACGGTTATGGTTTCTCCGGAATACTGGAAAAAGCCGTCGAACTGAATGGCGGCGCTCTTGTGTTCGGATATTTTGTGAAAGATCCGCAACGGTATGGGGTCATCTCTTTCGATGAAGACGGAAAAGTCCTCGACATAGAAGAGAAGCCCCTGAACCCGAAATCAAACTATGCAGTCGTCGGCTTGTATTTTTATGATAATACCGTGGCGGAGATAGCAAAAAGGCTGAAACCATCCGCCCGTGGTGAGCTGGAAATAACAGACCTCAACAAAGAATATCTGAAACTCGGCAAACTGCGGGTTGAACTGCTGGGGCGGGGTATAGCCTGGCTTGATACGGGTACTCACGAAAGTCTTCTTGAAGCCTGTAATTTCATTGCCACTATTGAACATCGCCAGGGGTTGAAGATCGCCTGTCTTGAAGAGATAGCCTTCAATAAGGGTTATATTACCGTGGAACAACTGATTAACCTTGCGCATGAATTTAAAAAGAATCATTACGGAGAATATTTGATCGATCTGGTCAGGCGGAAAAGATAAAGATGTCCTTTACTTTTAAAGCCCTTTCAATTCCCGACATTATTCTGGTTGAACCTGATGTTTTTCCGGACAACCGCGGCAGCTTTTTTGAAATATTCAGGGAATCGGAGTTTTATATTGCACATTTACCGGTCCGTTTTCCTCAGGATAATTTTTCTTTTTCAGAAAAAAACGTGATACGGGGGCTTCATTATCAGAAGCATCCGAAAACCCAGGGGAAGATTGTCTCCGTACTAAAAGGTCGCGTCTGGGATGTAGCCGTTGATATCCGCAGAAACTCTTCCACCTATTTAAGATGGATATCTATCGAACTTAATGATGAAAATCGCTCGATGCTTTATATACCACCGGGTTTTGCACATGGTTTTTTAGCTTTGTCGGACGATGTGCATCTTCTTTATAAATGCACAAATGAATACGATTCAAAACTGGACGCAGGCATACGCTGGGATGATCCTGATATTGGAATCGCATGGCCTGTAAAAAACCCGATTCTTTCTGAAAAAGACGCAAATCTTCCATATATTAACCAGGTAGAGACACTGTAATGATCTGGCTTATCGGAAATAAAGGCATGCTGGGAAGAGAGGTGGAAAAACTCCTGAACCGGCAAAAAAAATATTATGTCGCCACAGACATTGAAGTCGATATTACAAATTATGAACAACTGAAAGAGTTTGTATCGAATAAGCCGATATCCTGGATAATCAATTGTGCAGCCTACACTTCAGTTGAGAATGCCGAAGATGAACCGGAGCTTGTCTTTAAAATAAACGCGGATGGTCCATTGAACATAGCTGATATTGCCGGAAAAAAGAATGCAAAACTGGTTCATATATCCACGGACTACGTATTCGACGGGGAAAAAAAAGAAGCGTATGTCGAAACAGATATTCCGAATCCCATAAATATATACGGTAAAAGCAAATTTAAAAGTGAAAAAAATATCGCCGAAACAGTAAAAGCCTATTTTATCATCAGGAGTGCGTGGCTTTACGGGCAAAATGGAAACAACTTTGTTCGAACAATGATTAAACTGTTCAAAGAGAAATCGAAATTAAAGGTTGTAGCTGATCAGTGGGGCTCTCCAACATATGCATATGATCTTGCTGAAGTCATCATCCGCATTATTGAGATAAATCCGGTAACCTACGGTATTTATCATTTTACTAACGAAGGTAAAATCAATTGGTATCAATTTTCAACTGAGGTATATAATCTTGCAAAGATTGGGGGGTTAATTACCAAACCCGTTGAGATATTACCAATTGAAACCGGTCAATATCCGACGAAAGCAAAGAGACCAGCCAACACCTATCTGTCAAAGGAAAAGATTTCAAGGCATTTCAATATAAGCTTGAAACCCTGGAAGGAATCTCTTGCTCACTTTATATCGACATCCCGATCCGGCCTTTAACGGGGTGTTTTGCAAAGGACCCGGTTTATAGTTTACATACGTTGCCCAGTCTCTGGTCGTACATCTTGCCGACGCCGTATTCGTTCCGCCTCATGAATTTTTCCCTTGAAGGGCCGATAACCTGCATCTCAGGGTGCTTTTCAAGGACTTCGCATGCAATTTTCATCTCCTTGGTGCAACCGGTGCTGAAAGTCGCATCCTTTCCTACCCATTCCGGTGGAACTTTTCTCCCCATTATCTGAAAGGCTTCAGCTATGTCGTCATATGTCTGAAACCTCCATATGTCTATAAATCCGCTTCGCTGTACCATTTCCCACATATACATGAGATCGTCGGCGTCCATTCCCGGTTCGTAATACTCGGACGGATTTATTATGAATGTCATTGCAAACTGCTCCTTGAGCCGCTGGATGAAAACCGACATGATTTTTTTTGCCGTCTTGATCTTGCCGGGTACCGAACCTATTATTCCGCTGTAAAATATTACGGTCATGTCCTTTTTCTTGGCGTCTGCCATCTGGTCAATAATTGTCCTTGCCTTTTTTTCAAGGTCTTCATAGGAAAATTTGATCACGGAAGGATGTTTCGGCTTGTAACTGATATTGACCGAATCATTTTCACCTGCAGAAATGCTGAAAATATCCTGAGTGAACTGAAAATGGGTGTCAAAAAATCTTCTTTTCTGGTCATCTCCTCTCGAAATAATAAAATCGGCTTCCTTGAAAAAACGGGCAAAAGTAGTCGATGTCAGGAGAAGATTTATGTTCTCACTTATTCCGTCCGATATGGCTATTATGTCGTTGTCACTCCGGATGATTCTGATCAGCTCGTTTTTCCCAAGGCTCTTCTCCCTTATGAAAAAAGACCCTTTTAGCTCATCTGCCAGCGTTTCATCTTCCAGTGCGTCATAAAAATCGACCTTTGTGAAAAGTGGCCCTTCCTTGAATACTACTATAATCTTATGGCCGAGCTTGACAAGATACTTTATGATGGCCATATCCGCCATAACTTCTCCGGCCTCGTCGGTGAGCCATAAAATCTTTTTTCGCGCTTCCTGCGATCCGTTATTTTTCCTTGTGCACAGCATATCAAAGAGTAAATCCGCTCCGTTGCCGGTGAAATTCCGGTCGAATATTTTAAGAAAATCCTCTTCCGAATATCCTGCAGATCTGGCAGATCTCCACAGGGAGTTTTCAACGGAAACGGCAAAAAGCCTTTTCAGTTCAAGGTAGTCGGCAAGCTTCCTGATGTCTGATATCTTTTTAGGAGGCTCTTTTACGTGCGAGGAATCCATGAAGTTTAAGGCGTTATTGAAAGGTTCCGACTTTAGGGAGGTTCCCGCCGACTTGTTACGGAAGGATTTTTCGCTTAAGTAAGGATCCTGGATATGCGAGTGGTTAATGAATATGCGCAGCAGCCTCTTTTCGAGACGAGACGGAAGCATTATCATATCCCTTGTTTCGTGCATGAACTTTATTTTTACCAGAGATTTAAGAAAATCATTTTCATTTTCATCCTCTATCTGCTCATCAATGACATTAAGAATCCGCTCGAGTACGGCATCATATTTTGCCTGTAAGAAACCGGGGTTATTTCTGTTCATTATGCTTTCAAACATCCTGTCTGAACAAGGATAAAAACGTTCATCCTCTTCGGTATAAACCATGAATCGAACCTGCTCGGGTGTCGCGACCTGTTCTGGATAGGAATTGTGATCAAGATGATTTTCAATAAAGAAGGCCGTATACCAGGCATCTTTTTCCGGGTTTTCGCCTTCTGTGTAGGCGGTGTTTTGTTTCGATACAGGCGGATTTGCCGGGGCATGCTGAAAAAAAGGCATTATTTATCTCCTTTATTATCCGGACAGCAAAAAATGGTTATATTTATCGGAAGGAGCTTTATGTGAAGAAACGGTCGAATCCGCCCCAGGCGGACCGCTGCCTGCGGTGGAGAGCTTCAATATATAATGAATACAAAAGGGATAGCTATTTTACAAAAAAATGCATTTTTACGGAGCCTATTTCGATAACATCAAAGTCCTTAAGCTGAACAGATTCGCTTACAGAGTTTCCGTTTACTTTTGGTTTTGAACCGCTTCCTTCATAGCTTATGAAATAACCGCCCGGTCTTTTGCTTATTGTGGCGGCGACCTGGCCGACCATAAATCCGCTTACCACTATATCATTAGTTGATGCTTTTCCGATCTTGAAAAGCTTCTTGGATATTTCCATCTCTCCTGTACCGCCGGATACGAAGGATAGAACTCCAAGTGGCTCCTTCCCCTGTGGCTTTGCTGCAGGTGCAGTTGAAGCGGCAGCTGGTGCGCTCTTGGCGAGCATTGATTTGTATGAACTTGTATCCATGACCATGGTTTGATCCATGTCTTCGGGGCTGGCAGTTTCAGTTCTGGCTTCCCCTTCCTTGAACTTAAAAACAAGAGAATGTTTGCCGATTGTTATGATATCACCGTGTTTGAGCCAGTGCGAAGCGACAAGCTGCTCATTCACAAAGGATCCGTTTTTGCTCTGAAGGTCGGTCAGCAAAAAGCCGTCTCCTACAGAATCTACCTTGGCGTGGTGTCCCGATACGGCGAGATTGTCGATAAAGACATTGTTATCTTCCCGCCTTCCGATATTGAGTGATTTTCCCTTCTCAAGAACGTATTCGGCAATAACGTTATCCTTAAATTTCAGTGTCAATGTCGGCATTGCAGTACCTCATTATTTTATCTATTTGAAAGAAAAGTTATATAAAATGTTCCTTATTCTTGATATCAATCCTTTTAATCCGCCCTTTTTGTTTTTTTTATCTTTAACTTTTAAAACAATAACGGTTACGTTATCGTCGCCTCCCCGCTCATTTGCAAGATTTATAAGTGCCTGGCATGCTTTCTGGGACTGCTCATTTCTCACCGTTTCAAGTATCTCTTCAGGGGTAACCTTGTCGGACAATCCGTCGGAGCTTAATACCAGTATATCTCCCTTGAAGCAAGGTGTTTCGCATACGTCTGGCCTGAGTGTCAATCCTATACCGACTGCCTGGGTCAGCATATGCCTGAAATGAGGCCCTAATCTTCTGGCCCCTTCGGGGTCTATTGCAGCCTGTTCGGCCAGAACAGTATGCGGCACAGACAGAAGCTCTATGATGCCGTTATGTATCAGGTAGATGGGACTGTCACCCACATTTGCTGCAATCAGGTTTTCTTCCGTGAAAAGGACCGCTGAGACGGTCGATCCCATCCCTTCATATGATTTATCAGTTTGGGATAAACTGTAAACTCCTTTATTGGCGAGATGAATGCTTGAAATAAGCCTGTTAGCCTCTTTTGAAAGGGAATTATCTGAATCTTCAAGCTCTTCAACTTCTATTTTGTTATCATTAAAACGCTTCATGTAATCACGGATGGTTTCGACGACAATCTTGCTGGCAACCTCTCCGGCCTGATGTCCGCCCATACCGTCTGCGACAACAAAAAGATTCATGGAGTCATCAAGAAACAAGGCGTCTTCATTGCCTTTTCTTTTTCTGCCCACATCACTGATGCCTGTTGATTCGATAACCACCATGCGAACTATGTTCCTGTACCGGCGTACAAAAATACCAAGGGAAACGGCTTCGAAAATAATCTGATAATTATTTTCTGCATATAATAAAAACCTGTTGCGGTCAAGCATCTTAAAAAGAATAACTGATCTATTGAAGCTCTCCGCTGCAAGTCCGCCCACCATATCCGCCATAAAGATTGGCGGACGTGCCGCTGGCGGGACCATTGGCGTGGAATGCGCTAATTACTTCCTGACTTCATCTTTGCGATAGCCGCTTCGATTCTCCTGCCGACCTCCCTCAGATCTGCCGCCATCTGGGATGCCCTCTGGTAACGTTTATCCCGGTCTTTTTCGAGAGCCTTGTCGATAATAGTCACAAGAGGTTTTACTATTTTAGGGTTAATCTGCTTCGGGTCAGGATGTTTAACGTTCATTATCTGGTTCATAAGCGCCGCAGGGCTTTCTCCAAAAAATGGAAGCTTTCCGGTTAAGAGCTGGAAGAACATTGTTCCCAGGGAAAATATATCGGATCTTCCGTCTACTTTTTCTCCGGAGAACTGCTCCGGAGACATGTAATATGGTGTGCCTTTTACAACACCAGTCTGTGTCTGGGAAGTTGCTGTTATTCTTGCGATGCCGAAGTCGGTAATTTTAACCACGCCGTTTTTTAATAGCATTATATTTGCAGGTTTTATATCCCTGTGCACGATTCCTTTCTGGTGTGCATAATCCAGGGCTTCAGCGATGCTTGCAACATAATCGATGACCTTTGGAACGGAAAGAAGGTTTTCCTTTCGGGTATATTTTTCGAGGTCTTCGCCTTCCAGGTATTCCATGGCGATATAAGCAAGATTCTGATCATCCCCGGCGTCATAAATGGTTACTATGTTCGGATGGGAAAGAGTGCCGGCACTTTCCGCTTCCCTGAAAAATTTCTCTTTCATTTTCTGCACTTCTTCAGGGTTCTGTTCCTCGCTGAACCGGAAAGTTTTAATGGCTGTTGTTCGGTTTATTCTTGGGTCCATGCCCAGGTAGACGATTCCCATTGCTCCTTTCCCGAGCTGCTTTTGTATCTCATACCTCCCAAGCGTAGGTTTGGTTCCTGTGCCGGTCGCAAGAAATCCGTCTGACGACGGAGCGGCTCCAAGAGTGCCGTCTCCGAAGATCATCGTATCGCTTGCCTGTATGAGCTTCTTCTTTCTTTCGCTGACATCCTTGAATTTGCTGTCATGCTCTTCCACATATTCATATACCGACGCTGCTTTGTTAAACTGCCTCTTTCTTTCGTAGTCGAGCGCAAGGTTATAAAGAATATCCTTCATCTGGTCATCCACAGGAACGCGGCGGAATTTATCGAAGGCCATATCAAGCATCCCCTGTCCCTGGAAAGAAATTCCCAGCATGCGGTTTGTTTCGGCGGATTCGCCTTCGATCTTCTCTTTTTTTGTTTCGGTTACAAAATATTTAAGGCTTATAACCCCTATGTAACCGAAGGTCAGTTCAAGAACAGGGTATATGATGCGAATCCAGTTCCCGTTCGATACAAAAAAGAAAACGGAGCTTCCTGTAAGCAATATAAGAATAGCAATGAAGGCCATACCGGCCGGCATCGCTTTTAACTTCGGGAAAAGAAAGGTGATTAAAAGACCGAGTATAAGAATAGTAATTAGTTCGGCTGCAAGACTCCAGCGCGGCTGTTGAATGAATTTTTTATTCAGCATCGCCCAGATGGTATGCGCGGAAAACTCGCCTACAGACATGGCAGAATCCGTGGGCGTACTTATCGGGTTCATAAGCCCGGATGCCGAAGCGCTCACGAGAACAAGCTTGTTTTTGAAAACGTTGGACGGGATTTTATCGTTAATTATGTCGAAGAATGAAAACCGTTTGAAAGAGCCCCCCGTTCCTTTAAAGTTAACCAGCAGTTCGGAAGTCGAGGTGGTGGGTATTATCAGCGTGCCCAGAGTGACGGTTGAACCTAATTCGGCTGATATTTTTTCCCTTGGAATATTAAGATAAACCGACGCAAGTTTTAAAGTGTATGACGGGAAGAAGAGACCGCGATACTCATAAACAAGCCGCTCTCTTCTTGCAATACCATCCATGTCATTACCGAAATTGATGTGGCCTATGCCGATTGAAGCTTCAATAAATGAAGGTATCGGGAGTATTATTTCATCAGCCTGGTAGTATCGGGCGTCGTTGGGGCTTCTTATCTTCTGGATCGAATAACCAGTAAGAAAATCGTCAGCTTTTTTTGCCTCCCCGCCGGCTGCCATGGATTCTCTGAAAAATACCGGAAGAACGACTTTTCCTGATTCCTTTATCGCTTCAGCAAGCTTTTTGTCGTTATCAAGCTTTTCCATGGTGTTCTGGAGGGCCTGAAGATATGCGGCGCCTTTTTCGCCGGCCTTACCGGAAAAAGTTGCCGTAAAAAGCGCTTCCAGTTCCTTAACCGTTTTCAATCCGGTACTTTCTTCGGGTTCGCTTAGTATCAGGTTAAGCCCTATTACCTTCGGACCTCCCGAATTTATTTTTCTGATGCCGTCTGCGAGTATGTAACGGGGCCACGGCCAGCGCCCTATCTTTTCAATCGAATCGTCATCTATATCAACGATGACGATATCGCTTTGTGAACCCGGGTCGCCTCTTAACTCAATCATTACATTGTAGAGTTTGAGCTCAAGGATATCGAGAAAATCCATGCGCAATAGACCTATCCCCAAAAAAAGGATGGTTATTCCAATTCCCATAAAAAGCATCGGATTCTTTTTGAAGATATTCATCGCAACTTCTCTCCGGGTTTTTGTTGGTCAGACAGTTGAACGGATAAATCAGCAAATAAAAATTGATGGTTTCGTGAAAAGTACAATTCTCACCACGAATCCGCCTGAAGCGGAATGTCAGTATGATTTTTTATAAAACCATTGTCTTTAATAATCTTGCGAAAAGAATTTGTCAAATGGTATCTCTTCACAATTGTTGGAAAAATTGTGTTTTAAAGTACATCGGCATATTTTGCAGGATCCTTCAATCCTGCTTCTTCAAAACCCTTTTTCCTTAAAAAACAGCTGTCGCAAAGACCGCATGCCCTGCCTTTCGGATCCGGGTCATAGCAGCTGTG
>Ga0315268_10007493_pt1 | contig 11484 bp, 8 predicted proteins | sample C1_top_MG_FD_204535 | JGI IMG/M metagenome (GOLD analysis project Ga0315268, IMG submission 204535) | Sediment microbial communities from Yellowstone Lake, YNP, Wyoming, USA - C1_top | ecosystem: Environmental > Aquatic > Freshwater > Lake > Sediment | place: USA: Wyoming | collected 2017-08-01 | reverse complement strand
GCAACCATGGCTTACACGTACTTCCCGGGCTGCTGTATGCATGGCTTCGCGCGCCATTGCCAGGACTCGCTTTATGCGGTCTTCGACGCGTTGGGCCTGGAACTCCGCGAGCTGAAAGACTGGAACTGCTGCGGGGCGACGACTTACATCTCGGTGGACGAGCATCAGGCCATTGCCCTGGGGGCGCGCAACCTGGCCATGGCCGAACAGGGCGGCCTGGAAGTGGTCGCACCCTGCACCGCCTGCTTCATGATCCTGAGGAAAACCCAGGACTACCTGGCGCGCTACGCGCAACTGCGGGAGGAAATCGGCCGCGCGCTTGCCACTGTGGGACTGGAATACCAGGGCACGGCCAAGATCTTTCATCCCCTGGAGATTCTGTTGCGCGATGTGGGGGTAAAGACCATGAGGGCCAAAGTGAAGCGGCCGCTCCGGGGCTGGAACGTAGCGCCGTATTACGGTTGCCTCATTGCCCGGCCTTACGCGCTGAGCGAAGGCATGACGCTGGAGGCGTTTGACGCGTTCATCCCCGCCTTGGGTGCGAACTTGGTGGATTTCGATTTGAAGGCCCGTTGCTGCGGTGGTTCATTGACCGGGACTATTGAGGAAGTCGGGCATCGTCTGGCTTACATCATTCTTCACCAGGCGAAGCAGAACAACGCTGACCTCTTGGTGACCGTTTGCCCGCTCTGCCAGCTCAACTTGGAAGCCTACCAGAGGAAGATCAAGAGTAAGTACGGCGACGATGTGACCATCCCCGTTCCCTACTTTACCCAGTTGATCGGCATGGCCCTGGGGCTTTCGGAGAAGGCCTTGGGGCTGCACAAGCTCTTGGTCCCCCTTGACTGGGAGGTGGGAGAGAAAGGTCTTGCGGCGCGCGAACCGGCACACGCCTGAAGAGAGCTTTACTTAGTCACGGGTAGAAAAGGAGCTGGTCCATGGGTACACTTCAGCCCCAAATCACCCCGGAAAAGCCGGGGGCCATTTTCCCTGAAATCGCCCAAATCCCGGAGTTGTTCCGCACCTGTATTCAATGCGGGGTGTGCAGCGGCTCTTGTCCCATGGGTGAAGTGATGGACTTCGCGCCCCGCAAAGCGGCGAAGATGATTGCTGACGGCCGGTTTGAGGAGGTTGTGAGTAGCAACACCCCCTGGCTTTGCGTGGCTTGTCATACCTGCCAAGTGCGGTGCCCCAGCCAATTGCTGATTCCGGATGGCCTCTTCCCCGCGCTAAGGTCGGCGGTGATGGCAGAGGGCAAGCCAATGGAGCAGGACCTGCAAAAGGCCTTGCAGAACACTTACCTCTACGGCAACCCCATGGGCCAGTCGCCGCGCAAACGCGCCGAGTGGACAAAAACGGCGGGCGTTCCAGTTCCCATCATCTCCCAGATCAAGAGGCCGGTGGAGGTCTTATGGATCGTTGAGTGTTACCCCTCTTATGAACCCAGGAACCAGGAGATTTCGCGGAAGCTGGCGCGCATTCTGAACGCCTTAGGGGTCGACTTTGCCATCCTCGGGCATGAGGAACGCTGCATTGGGGACTGCGAATGGTTGGCGGGCGAGCGCGGACTTTTCGAAATGCTCATCGAGCGCAATATCGAGATCTTGGGGAAATATCGCTTCAAGGAGATATTGATCACCGACCCGCACGCTTACCGCACCTTGCTGAACATCTACCCGAAGCTGGGCGGCTCCTTCCGTGTGAAGCATTACGTGCAGTTCTTTGCCGAGCGGCTCGGGCAACTCAAGCCGCTCCTCAAGAAGAAGCTGAGCGCTACGGTGACGTATCACGACTCCTGTTGCTTGGGGCGAAAGACGGGTCACTACGATGAGCCGCGCGCCCTGCTTCAGGCGATTCCAGGCGTTAAGCTCGTGGAAATGATTCAGAACCGCGAGTCGAGCCTGTGTTGCGGAGGGGGGGCTAGCACGATCTATCTGGACCGTTACATACAGGACCGCGCCAAGGATCGCCTGGCCGATCGGCGAGTCCAGCAAGCGGCGGCGACAAAGGCCGAGACCCTGGCGGTGGCCTGCCCCTATGAGCCGTCACGCTTTGAAGATGCCGTGAAGATTACCGGGAACGAGGGGAAGATGATGGTGTGCGACATCATTGAGTTGCTGGCCGAATCCATGGGACTGGCGTAAGAGGAGGGCACAAGCATGAAGATTGCGGTCCTGGCCAAGCAGGTGGCAGACCTCGTGGAAGGCGTGGAGATTGACGCCAGTGGAAAGGCAGTGGACCCGACTTCGATCCGGTACATCTTGAGCGAGCTGGACGACCATGCCTTAGAAGAAGCTCTGCTCCTCAAGGAGCGCGTCCAGGCACGGGTGGAGGTCTTTTCGCTCGAGACGGGCGAGGCCAGAGAGGCTCTGTTCACCGCGCTGGCCAAGGGGGCCGACCGGGTGGTTATGGTTCAGATTGGGCTGGAGTCAGCCCCCGACAATCACACGACCGCCAAGGTCTTCGCCTCCGTGCTGAAGGGGCAGCCTTACGACTTGATTCTGACGGGGGTGCGGGCCAGTGACGACCTAGATGGCTCTCTCGGCGGTCTGCTGGCCGGTTATCTTGACCTGCCTTACGTCGGGCTGATTCGCAAGGTCGAGGTGGCGGGCGACGGCGGGACGGTAGTCGTCGAGAAGGAGTATCCCGGGGGCTTCGCGGCTGAGCTCGAGGTCCGCCTCCCCGCAGTCCTGGGGATTCAGGCCGCCGAGCAGCCCCCAAGGTATGTGCCCGTTAGCCGGCTTCGTCAAGTGATGAAGACGGCAAAGCTAGAAGAAGCAACCGCGGCTGTGGAGGATATCGGGCCGCTTGCGGTGAGGCGGATGTACAAGCCCGAAGAAGGGAAAGGCGCAACCATGCTTTCCGGGGATCCGGATGAGGTTGCGCGGCAAATCGCGGATATCCTTGCTGAGAGACGTCTTCTGAGGTGACGCATGGCCGCTAGCATTTTGGTCGTCGCCGAGCACTTCCAAGGGCATCTCACTGATGTCACCTTCGAGCTCCTAGGCAAGGCCCGGGAGCTAGCGCCCGCCTTGGGCGGCCAGGTTGGAGTTGCGCTGTTGGGACACGATGTGGGTGGGCTAGTGAGCGAATTAGGGGCCGCCGATACGGTTTACGCCGCCGATCGTCCAGAACTTCGCGAATTCACCCCTGACGCTTACGCGACTGTCCTGGGAAGCGCCATCCGTCACGCCGCACCACGAGTGGTTCTGCTGGGGAGCACCTCCAGCGGATTAGACCTTCTTGGTCTTCTTTCAGCGCGGCTGAACTTGCCGTGCATCGACAACTGCACGGCCCTGAAAATCCAGGACGGGGAAGTGGTCGCCACCAGCCAGATTTACGGGGGCAAGCTTTTTGCCGAGGTTGTCCTGCCGCAGCCAACCGCGCTCGTGGCGGTGGCGCCCGGCATGTTCCCGGTCGACGCGGGCAAGGTGAGTGGGAGGCCCGAGGTAGCGCAATGGCCTCACGAGCTGGGGCCGTCGGAGACGGGAACGTCATTCCGCCGCTGGATTGAACCGCCGGCGGGCGACGTCGACATCACCAAGGTGCCTGTTTTAGTGGCAGTAGGCCGCGGTATCCAAAATGCCGAAAACGTACCCCAGGCCGAAGAGCTGGCAGCGCTTCTGGGCGGCGCGGTGTGCGGCTCGCGACCGGTGATCGACCAGGCGTGGCTGCCCAAGACCCGGCAGGTGGGCAAGTCGGGCATGACGGTGAAATCGAAACTCTATTTGGCCTTGGGTATCAGCGGAGCTCCCGAGCATGTCGAGGGTATGAGGAGTGCCGAACTCATTGTCGCTGTCAACAAAGACCCCCAAGCCCCGATCTTCAGCGTGGCCCATTATGGGGTGGTAGCGGATCTATTCGACATCCTCCCGTCACTGACGGCGGAGATCAAGACGAGGCAGGGTTAACGTGCCGCCTGGAGTGCCAACTCGTGAAGTCTTCGCCCAGTTCGGCCTGGGAGCGGAGCTGGCCTTCTATTTCCTGGCCTTCCTGACCATTGTTGTCTTCCTGGCGGGAGTATACCTGCGCGTGCGCAAGTATCGGCGCGGCCGGGCAGCCGACCGCTTCAATCGGCTGCTGGCGAGGTTCCTGCACGCCTTCCAGATAGTAGCGCGCAACGCCACCCTAACCCGCAACGACCTGTACGCCGGGCTGGGACACCTGGCGATCATGTGGGGATTCATCGTCCTGTTCCTGGGGACCGCCATCCTCACCATCGACTACGACGTCGTCCGGCCCGTTCACCCCGCCTGGCGTTTTTGGAAAGGGGACTTTTATCTCTGGTACTCGCTGGCACTGGACGTTTTCGGCGTCGTTCTGCTGGTCGGGTTGGCCATGATGGCCATCCGGCGGGGCTTCTTCCGGCTTCCTCAACTCGACTACAAGCGCGCCGACGCTCAGGCGGAGAAGTGTGACCGCGGCTTGTACGTCTGGGACGACTGGGTCTTCCTTGGGCTCCTGTTCTTTGTGACTCTTACAGGCTTTCTGGCCGAGGGTTTGCGGATTGCCCAGCAGTGGCCGGCTTATGAAAGGATCTGGTCGCCGGTGGGGTGGGTGACGGCGAGCTTCTTGGCGCGCTTGGGCGTCTCGCCGGGCTTGGCGCGAGCTGCCCAATTCTCCGCTTGGTGGACCCACGCGCTCCTGGCGCTGGGGCTGATTGGGTACATCCCTTATACCAAAGCCTTCCACGTTGTCGTGGATTTCTTCAACCTTGTTTTCCACAACGAAGACGTGGCGCGCTGCCTGCCCCCACCGCCACCCGAGGCTGCGTCGGCGGGCTACGAGCGGCTAGAGGATTTCACCTGGAAAGAGCTCCTCTCCCTGGATGCCTGCACACGCTGCGGGCGGTGCCACGTGGCGTGTCCGATCCAGGCTTCCGGCATGGGGCTTTCGCCGCGAGATTTGGTGCTCGACTTGCGTGAGTACGCCGACGCCACGGCGCTTCCGCTACGCGCGCGCCTGGATCAGCAACGCATGAAAGAGAACGGACGGAAGGTGCTCTTCGGCGCGTCCGTGGCAGCCATCGACGGGCTGGCGGTGGCGGGAGGCTTAATCAAGCCGGAGGCTCTGTGGTCATGCACGACCTGCATGGCGTGCATGGACATATGTCCCGTGGGGGTCGAGCACGTCCCCATGATCGTGCAGTTGCGCCGCGCCTTGGTCCTGCGCGGTGAGACCGATGAAAAGTTGAGCGAGGCCCTCCGCAACCTGGCGCGTTACGGCAACTCCTTCGGCCAGTCGGAGCGCAAGCGCGCCGTGTGGACGCAGGGGCTGGATTTCAAGCCCAAGGATGCGCGGAAGGATCCGGTGGAATGGCTCTGGTACCTGGGGGAGTACGCCTGCTACCACCCCGCGCTCCAGGGCATGACGCGCCAGCTCGCGCGCGTGCTGCATGCCGCCGAGGTGGACTACGGCATCCTTTACGAGGCCGAGCGCAACTCCGGCAACGACGCCCGCCGCGTGGGCGAGGAAGGCTTGTTCGAACTGCTGCGGGAAAAGAATATGGCCACGCTTGAGCAGGCGCGCTTCCACAACCTGTTCACTACGGACCCGCACGTTTACAACACTTTCAGGAATGAGTACCCGGACCTCAACCACGGGCGGCATCTGGTCCGGCACTACACGGAGTTGTTGGCCGAACTCTTCGCCCGCGGGCGGCTGAAGGCGACGCGCAAGCTGGCGTACCGGGTGACGTATCACGATCCCTGCTACCTGGGGCGGTACAACGGTGTTTATGACGCGCCGCGCGCGGTGCTGAAGGCCCTGGGGGTGGAGTTGGCCGAGATGCCGCGCACGCGCCGCGACAGTTTCTGCTGTGGCGGCGGAGGTGGGCACGTTTGGATGGAAGAGGTCGGCCAGGCGCAGTCGCGTCCGAGTGAAGCCCGGGTGCGCGAAGCGGCAGCCCTGGACGGAGTGCAAACGCTGGTGGTGGCGTGTCCGAAGGACTACGTTATGTTTGCGGACGCCTTGAAGACGACGGGCCTGGAGGGCCGGTTGGCTGTCAAGGATTTGACGGAACTGTTGGCGGAAGCTGTGGGCTTGGAGTCGGCGCCGGTGGGCCCGGCAGCGGCGAAGCAGCAGGCTGCCTGACCCGGCCCGGTACCCGTCTTCCGGCTGATAAGCTGCGGTGACTTCACGTGGAGAGGTTACAGATATGAACGGCAACGGGAATCAAGCGAGGATTGGCGTTTACGTTTGCCACTGCGGGACGAATATCGCGGGCAAGGTGGATGTAAACGCCGTGGTGGAAAGCGCCGCGAAGCTGCCCGGAGTAGTGGTCTCCCGCGAGTACAAGTACATGTGCTCGGACCCGGGCCAGGAATTGATTGTGCAGGACGTCAAGGAGCACGGCCTGAACCGCATCGTGGTAGCGTCCTGCTCACCCCATCTCCACGAACTGACGTTCCGCCGGACCACAGAAAACGCGGGGCTGAATCCCTACCTGTTCCACCTGGTGAACATCCGGGAACACGTCTCGTGGGTCACCGACGACCCTGTGGTGGCTACCGCCAAAGCTAAGGCGCTTGTGAAAGCGGCGGTGGAGCGCATCTTTTGGCACCAGGAACTCAAGCCGCGAAAATTCCCCGTCAATCCCAACGTCCTGATCGTGGGGGGAGGCATTGCCGGTATCCACGCGGCCTTGACGCTGGCCAACGCGGACAAGCAGGTGTACCTGGTCGAACGCAAGCCTACCATCGGTGGGCACATGGCGCAATTCGACAAGACCTTCCCCACGCTAGATTGTGCGGCCTGCATCCTCACGCCCAAGATGACCTCCGTGAAGCAGAATCCCAACATTCACCTGATGACTTACGCCGAGGTCAGTGAGGTGAGCGGCTTTGTGGGGAACTTCAAAGTCAAGATAAAGAAATTTCCTCGCTACATCGATGAGGAGAAATGCGTGGGATGCTTGGAGTGCATTGAGGCCTGCGTTTACAAGGAAGGGAAATACGCGAACGAGTTCGACCTGGGGCTGGGCAAGCGCAAACCTATCTACCTGCCTTTCCCCCAGGCGGTGCCCTCGGTGCCGGTGATCGATCCGGAGACCTGCATCGAGTTCAAGTCGCACAAGTGCCCGAAGGGATGCATGGAGATCTGCGGCGACCGCGACGCCATCGATTTCACGCAGCAAGTGCAGGAGGTCGAGCTGGAGGTCGGTACGGTCATCATGGCCACGGGCTTCAAGACTTTCGACCCCCACCGCCTGCCGCAATACGGCTACGGGAAATTCTCCAACGTCTATACCAGCCTGGAGGTGGAGCGCCTAGTCAACGCTTCGGGGCCCACGCTGGGGCAGGTAATTATGCGGGATGGCCGGAAACCGGAATCCATCGGCATCCTGCACTGCATCGGCTCCCGCGATGAGAACACCAACCGCTGGTGCTCCCGCGTCTGCTGCATGTACTCGCTTAAGCTGGCCCACCTGCTCAAGGAGAAGACCGGCGCGCGCATCTACAATTTCTATATCGACATGCGTACCCCCGGCAAAGGATTCGAGGAGTTCTACAAACGAGTCCTGGACGAAGGCGTTTCCTTCATCCGGGGCAAGGTGGCGGAAGTGAGCGGTTGGGCGCAATCGCCGGCGGAAGAGGGCAAGCTAGTCCTGCGCGTGGAAGACACGCTGCTGGGCGTGGTGCGCCGGATCCCCGTAGATATGGTTGTGCTTTCCGTGGGCCTGGAGGCTCAAGCTGACGCCGAGGAAACCCGCAGGCTCTTCAACCTGGGCTGCTCGGCGGAGGGTTGGTTCCTGGAACGGCATCCGAAGCTGGCGCCCGTGGATACTTTCACGGATGGGATCTTCCTGGCTGGCTGCTGTCAGGGCCCGAAAGACATCCCCGACACCGTGGCCCAGGCGGGGGCCGCCGCGGCGCAGTCTCTGGCGCTGATTGACAAGGGGTTCGTGGAGATGGAACCCAATACCGCCTGGATTGAGGAGGACCTTTGCTCCGGCTGCCACGTCTGCATCGCGATGTGCCCCTACACGGCCATCCATTTCGATGCGGAGAAGAAAGTGGCGGTGTTGAACGAGGCCCTGTGCAAGGGTTGTGGAACCTGCGTGGCCGCCTGCCCGTCCGGCGCCGCCCAACAGAACCTGTTTCGGGATGAGCAGTTGTTTGCCGAAGTGGAAGGAGTCCTGGTATGAACAAGCCTTTCGATCCCTCCATCGTGGGGTTTTTCTGCAACTGGTGCACTTATCTCGCGGCGGACTTGGCAGGAACGTCGCGGATGAAATACGCCCCGAACGTGCGCGTGGTCCGCACTATGTGCTCGGGGCGCGTGGACCCGCAAATGATCCTGTGGGCCTTCCGCCACGGCGCCGACGGCGTGCTGATCGGCGGCTGCCACCCGGGTGATTGCCACTACCAGGAAGGCAACTACAAGGCGTTGCGTCGCTCGAAGCTCTTGCGCAAGATGCTGGCCCAGTTCGGCATCGAGCCGGAGCGCTTGCGCCTGGAGTGGATTTCGGCTTCCGAGGGAGAGCGCCTGCGGGATGTGGTGAACGAATTCAGCGAGCAGATTCGTCGGCTGGGCCCTCTCCGTCGGGAGGCGGCCAAGCAGGAGGCGCTGGTTGCCTAGCAGCAAGGCGGAGCTTTAGCCCCGCCGGCAAGACCCTTGACCCGACCTTCGGTCTTGCTCTCTGCTGGAGAGAGAGGGGCGGTGAAAGGGACCGGACGCGTGAGGGAGACGAAAGCACTCGGAATGAGGAGTCAGAGGGAAGGAGCCAACCAACATGGCTAAACCCAAGGTTGCTTTTTACTGGTGCGCAAGTTGTGGAGGCTGCGAAGAAGCCGTCGTCGATCTGGCCGAAGGGGTTCTGAAAGTCGTCGAGGCCGTGGACATCGTTTTTTGGCCCGTGGCGCTGGACTTTAAGCGCGCCGATGTCGAGGCCATGCCCGACGGCGCGATTGACGTCGTCTTCATCAATGGCGCCATCCGCAACAGCGAGCAAGAAGCAATGGCCAAGCTGCTGCGCAAGAAGTCGAAGCTGGTCATCGCTTACGGCGCCTGCGCCTATCAAGGTGGCATCCCGGGCCTGGCCAACTTGACGGACAAGGAGGCGATCCTGGACTACGTTTATCACCAGTCGCCTTCCACCAGCGACGGCACCACGCGTCCCCAACCGCACCTCAAGGTCCCCGAGGGTGAACTGGAGCTGCCGGAATTCTACGAAGCCGTCAAGACGCTCGACCAGGTGATCGACGTGGACTACTACCTTCCCGGCTGCCCGCCGACGGGCAAGATCACCTTCCAGGCCATCGAAGCCATCCTCGCGGGCAAGCTGCCGGAGAAGGGCGCCGTGCTGGCCGGCGACCGCGCGCTCTGCTACGAGTGCGAGCTGAACTCCACCAAGCCCGAAAAGCTCCTGGTGACGGATTTGAAGCGGCCACATCAGGTGATCATCGACCGCGAGAAATGCCTCCTGGCCCAGGGCATCCTGTGTCTCGGCCCCGTCACGCGCGGCGGCTGCGAAGCCCCGTGCGTCAAAGGTGGCATGCCCTGCACCGGATGCTTCGGGCCGCTGGACCGCGTGCGCGACTACGGGGGTAAGGCGCTTTCCGCGATTGCCTCCATCGTGGACACGACTGACGAGAAGGTGATGGCTAAGGTTTTCGAAGCCGTGCCTGACCCGGCGGGGACTTTCTACCGCTACAATGTGCCGGCGTCACTCCTGGCACGCAAACGCAAAGCGGCGTAGAGGTGCTTCATGTCTCAAAAGATCACGATTGATCCCATCACCCGGCTGGAAGGCCACGGCAAGATCGAAATCTTCCTGGACGACGCCGGCAAAGTCAGCCGCGCCTATTTCCAGGTGCCGGAGCTCCGCGGCTTTGAGCAGTTCGTGGTGGGGCGGCCGGCGGAGGAAATGCCGCAAATCACGTCGCGCATTTGCGGCGTTTGTCCCACTGCGCATCACATGGCCGCCACCAAGGCCCTAGACGATCTCTACCAGGTGGACCCGCCGCCGGCGGCCAAGAAGCTGCGGGAGATGTTTTACGACATCTTCACGCTGGAGGACCACGCCCTCCACTTCTACTTCCTGGGCGGGCCGGACTTCGTCGTGGGCCCGACGGCGCCCAAGGCTGAGCGGAACATCCTAGGGGTTCTGGGAAAAGTGGGCCTGGAAGTGGGCAAGCGGGTGATCGGCATGCGCCGGGAGCTTCGCGACCTGATGACCTACCTCGGGGGCAAGCCCATTCATCCGGTCCTGGGCCTGCCGGGAGGCGTGGCGAAGCCGATGGCTCCGGCGGAGCAGCCCAGATTCGTGGAGGCTGCGAAGAAGGGGGTGGATTTTGCTCTCTTCACGCTGAGCGTGTTTGACCAAATCGTCCTGAAGAACAAGGCCTACGTCGACGCCATCACCTCGGAGATGTACACCCACCGCACCTATTACATGGGTCTGGTGGACGAGCGGAACCGCGTGAACTTTTACGATGGCCACCTGCGCGTGGTGGACCCGCAGGGGAAGGAGTTTGGCAAGTTCAGCGCGCGCGAGTATCTGGAGGCGATTGCCGAGCACGTCGAGCCCTGGAGTTACATCAAGTTTCCCTTCCTGAAGAAGGTGGGCTGGAAAGGCTTCGTGGATGGCGCAGACTCCGGCGTGTACAGCGTAGCGCCACTGGCGCGCCTGAACGCCGCGGACGGCATGGCCACGCGCCGCGCTAACGAGGCTTACGAGCAGCTTTACGCCACGCTGGGCGGCAAGCCCGTCCATCACACGCTGGCGTTCCACTGGGCGCGCATCGTGGAGATGATTTACGCCGCGGAGCGCTTTGCGGAGCTGGCGGCCGACCCGGAGATCGTTGACCCGAAGGTGCGCACGCTGCCCACCGCCACGCCCAGGGTGGGCATGAGCGTGGTCGAGGCGCCGCGTGGCACGCTCTTCCATCACTACGAGACCGATGAGGCGGGGCTGATTACCAAAGCCAACCTCATCGTCGCCACGCAGAACAACGCGGCGCGCATCGCGCTTTCAGTGGATAAGGTGGCGCGCGCGTTGCTCGACGCTTCCAAGGCCAACGATGACGGCCTGCTCAACATGGTGGAGATGGCCTTCCGCGCCTACGACCCGTGCCACGGCTGCGGCACACACTCGCTCCCGGGTTCGATGGCGCTCAAGGTCTCCATCCGCGATGCGGCGGGTAACCTGCTGCGCGAGATTTCGAGGTAGGCTGGCTGTAGCGGCGGCGTCCTCGCCGCCGAATCAAGGGATTGGAAGCGGCGATGAGGACAACCCGTCCCGACACGTCGGGATCACTGCTACGTCAAGGCGCCAGATTCTCAAGACGTGCCGCAAAGAAATGCTCTCATCGGTCCCACCTATTCTCGTCCTTGGCCTCGGCAACGAATTGCTGAAAGACGACGCGGTAGGCATTCGCGTCGCGGAACGGCTGCAAGGGACCTTCCCGCCCGAGGTTGAAGTCCGCGCCACTTCGCTTTTCGGTTTGGCTTTGCTCGACGAGCTGTTCGGCCGCGACAAGG
>Ga0315268_10007492_pt1 | contig 11486 bp, 13 predicted proteins | sample C1_top_MG_FD_204535 | JGI IMG/M metagenome (GOLD analysis project Ga0315268, IMG submission 204535) | Sediment microbial communities from Yellowstone Lake, YNP, Wyoming, USA - C1_top | ecosystem: Environmental > Aquatic > Freshwater > Lake > Sediment | place: USA: Wyoming | collected 2017-08-01 | reverse complement strand
TTAAAGGAACATAAGGAATTGCTTTTGCCAAATGATCAATGGCTTTGGGTAGGTCTTCTGCGAAAAAACGAAGAATGCAAGCCTTTTTAGCCTCATAAAAAAGCGCGCATTTTTCTTTCCAGCAGACCTCATTTATAAATGGACATTTTTGGGTCATGGCTTCTCATCTCCTTTCTGTGGGGATCGGGCAAAATCACCATAGCACAAAGGTAAATGGGGAGCCATGGAGAAAACAGGAATTACCGATGAGGATATGGGCTCCAACCCCCCCTGTGTTGTCTCTCCAAGTCGTAGCGTTCCGATTGTAGTCTATCCCGGTCCGCTTCCGCCTGGCGCGCCCGGCGCTCCATGTCCTCCATTTCGTATCTCTGGCGGCGTATCTGGTCTTCCTGTCGCCTATTCTGGTCTTCATAGGCTCGATTCTGTGTTGAAGACCCATAACCTCTGTAATCATACTGGCCCCAGACGGCAGAGGACCAGGTCAACAAAACCAGCAAAATCAACATCGTTTTTTTCATGGCCATCAACTCCTTTTCCCACACCTCGCCTTTCCTGATAAAACCGCCAACCCCACCATCAACAACAATATCCCGATTATAATCTTCATCGCCCTTACCCTTTTTCCATCACATCCCTTTAAACAAGTCAAGTCAATCAGGAAAACCCCGATTTGGGGCCTCGTATTCTCTTGTATTTTCCTCTTGATTTTCCGGGATTTGTGGGGCAATTAAGTGGGTTGGAGGGGTTGTTGAATTCCCAACAACTACTTCCCAAAACCCCACCGAAAAATGCCCCGATTCCGGGGGGACCTAACCACAGGGGGGATAAACCATTTTTCAGCTTAATAATGTCTGTATGTCCCATTTAACAATATTTTCCCGTATCCCCCATCCCGACAGAAAGTATATTTTGCTGGCCATAATCCAGCAATGACGCCTGAATTAAGCAAGTATTCAGAGTTATTCTCCCCCCAGCCGGAAATGGACGGTTGCAGGTCGGCGAATACGGTCAGATTTTTAGGTTTAAAATTTTTGGGGGCCGGGTCCCATCACCCGGGGGGGGTCTTGGTGGCCCCTTTGCAACCTCGGTCCCGAAAAAAACCCTTCAAGGGCGGGAGAGGGGCGCCATGGCTACCTTTCCTGACAGAATTGTCAAGATTGAAAAATTGGGTTGGGATACGTGGGGAGCGTAATTAACCCCGGGGGGTTCTCGGGTCTCTCCGGTTTCCCCTCCTGGGGGCCGAAGAGGGGGACAGAAACCAAGGGGCCGGGGAGCCGGGCCAGGAACAGGAAGGGGCGGCTCTACCCGGTGGCCAGGGGCGGGGCAGGGCGCCGGGGGCAGCGGGCTCTGCCAGGGGGCAGGGCCAGGGCAGGGGGCCAGGGAACCCGTGAGCGCGGTCGGCAGGACCGGACCCTCTCACGCCATATCCTTACCCTTTACCGGCTCCCCCCTCTCAAACAACCCTCTGAGAAGCCCCAGGCGAAGCGATCAGGAAGAGGGCAGGGTTTAATATCCCTCCTTATTGAGAACGGCGAGTATTAACTCCCGGAGCCAGGTATCTTGTCGAGCTATCCCCCGGCAGCCCACAAGCATGCAACCTCACCCTTTTTACCCCTATTTTCCCCGCCTCTGTGGGGAATAGTGTGGGGAACGATAAAGAAAAAGGTTAGGCCGAATGACCTAACCACTTGATATTATTTGGGGTGAGCGACGGGACTTGAACCCGCGGCCTCCGGGGCCACAACCCGGTGCTCTAACCAGCTGAGCTACGCCCACCGTCTTTATAATTTGTAACACAGGAATCTCCTCCTGACAAGGGCGAGCCTGGGGGTGAGGCGAAAATGGAAGCTCCCGCCCCCAGGGTCGGTCTGGCCGCCCTGCCGGGGCCCCGCCCGCCATTAACGCCTTTACATCGCCACCCCTGAGGTTATATTTATAAAGTAGACGAGCCCTAAGGAGACCCTATGTACACCGCCAGATTTTGGGAGAGCCTGGAAGAGAAGAAGGTCCATTGTTTCCTGTGCGCCCATGAATGCAAGATCGACCCGGGCAAGCGCGGCATCTGCCACACCCGGGAAAACCAGGACGGCACCCTCTACAGCATGAATTACGGCAAGATCGTGGCGGAGCACATCGACCCCATCGAGAAGAAGCCCCTGTTCCATTTCCTGCCGGGCACCCGGTCATATTCCATTGCCACCGTGGGCTGCAACTTCATGTGCCTCCACTGCCAGAACTACGATATTTCCCAGTACCCCCGGGTCCATCACGGCCGCATCCTGGGCGAGGAGCGGGACCCTGAGGCCATTGTGGCCTATGCCCTGGGGTCCCATTCGGCCAGCATCTCCTACACCTACACCGAACCCACCATTTTCCTGGAATATGCCCAGGACGTAGCCAAGTTGGCCCGGGAGCAGGGGCTGCGCAACGTCTTTGTGTCCAACGGTTTCATGACCGAGGCTTCGGCCGCGGCCCTGGCGGAGGTCATTGACGGGGACAACATAGATTTAAAGAGCCTGCGGGACGATTTCTACCGCAAGGTGTGCAAAGCCCGGCTGCAGCCGGTGCTGGACACCATCCAGCGCTTGAAGAAGGCGGGGGTCTGGCTGGAAATCACCACCCTGGTGATCCCCGGGCACAATGACTCGGAAGCGGAACTCACCGACATCGCCCATTTCATCAAGGACGTGGGGGTGGGCATCCCCTGGCATGTCACCGCCTTCCATCCCACCTTCAAGATGATGGACCGGCCGGCCACCCCGGTGGCCACCTTGCGTAAGGCCCGGGACATCGGGCTGCAGGCGGGGCTCCGCTACGTATACACCGGCAACATCCCCGGGGAAGGGGGCGAGAGCACCTATTGTTATGCCTGCCGGGAACTGCTCATTGAGAGGTTGGGGTACAGCATCAGGCGCTATAACCTGAAAGACGGCAAGTGCCCCAAATGCCAGGCGGAAATCGACGGGGTGTGGAAATAGGAGATTTTTCAGGGAGGGGGATAGGGGCCGGCGGCCCGTTGCCATCCTCCCTGATCCCCGGCCCTGGTGCCATTAATTTGGGCCGGCGACTTGGCAGGGTCCGCCAATTAAGGTACAGTTGGGGGTCAAATCCTCATAAGGAATCACGGAGCACCCAGCCAATAATGGTGGCAGCAACTGCACCTCACCCCCAGGGCTTCAGGTTGGCCCTGGTATTAGGGGGCACCCGCAGCGGCAAGAGCCGCTACGGGCTCTCCCTGGCCGCTCGCTTCCCCGGCCCCCGGCTCTTCGTGGCCACCTGCGAGCCCGGGGACCCGGAGATGTGCGCTCGCATCGACCACCACCGCCAGGAGCGGGGACCGGAGTGGGAAACCCGGGAGGTCCCCCTGGACCTGGCGGACACCCTCGCCGGCCTCCCCGGCCACTACGGGGTTATCCTGATAGACTGCCTCACCATGTGGCTGTCCAATCTGCTGCTGCGGGAGGGGGAGAATCAGGCCGGCATCCAGGCGGGATGCGACCTGCTGGTGCAATCCCTGGTCCGGAGCCGCACCCCGGCGATTTTAATCAGCAACGAAGTGGGCTGGGGCATCGTGCCGGACAACCCCCTGGCCCGGGAGTTTCGGGATTGGGCCGGGGGGCTCCATCAGCGGCTGGCCCAGATCGCCGACCTGGTGGTCCTGGTGGTGGCCGGCATCCCCCTGGTGGTCAAGGTGGGCGATGTTTTCGGGGCAGAGCCCTACTAAAGTCTATTATAAGCTGCCAGAGCGTAGGGGCGGGTTTAAAACCCGCCCCTACAGGTGCCTCGGCAAGCGTGACTAATTTAAGGCAGGTGATTAATAGCTGCAGGGGGTTAATGTTAGGCTTGCATCAGCCAAAATAAGCAAGAGGTAGTTATTCCATGATGACCGAGTTGTCCCAGATCATCTCCCAGATCGAGCCGGTGGACCCGGTTTGGCTGGGCCGGGCTCAGGAGCGCCTGGATTCCCTCACCAAGCCTCCCGGCAGTCTGGGCCGGCTGGAAGAGTTGGCGGCCCGCTACGTGGCCATCCGCCGGGAGCTGCTGCCTCCCCTGGAAATCAAGCAGGTGGTGGTCTTTGCCGCGGACCATGGGGTGGTGGCCGAAGGGGTGAGCGCTTACCCCCAGGAGGTCACCTTCCAGATGGTCTATAACTTTCTGGAGGGCGGCGCCGGGATCAACGCCCTGGCCCGCCATGCCCGGGCCCGGGTGGAGGTGGTGGATATCGGGGTTAACCATGATTTCGGGGGAGTTCCGGAGCTGATTTCCCGCAAGGTGGCTTACGGCTCCCGCAACCTGGCCCAGGAGCCGGCCATGACCCGGGAAGAGACCCTGGAGGCCCTGCTCGTCGGGGTGGAGCGGGCCGAAGCCGCCATGGCCGCGGGGGTGGACGCCCTGGCCGCCGGCGACATGGGCATCGGCAACACCACCGCGGCCGCGGCCCTGGCCGCGGTCTTCACCGGCCGGCCGGTCAGCGCGGTAACCGGCCGGGGCACCGGCATCGCCAACAAGGTCCTGAGCCACAAGGTGGCGGTCATCAACCGGGCTCTCTCCCTGCACCGGCCGGACCCCCACGACCCGCTGGGGGTCCTGGCCGCGGTGGGGGGCCTGGAGATCGCCGGCATCGCCGGGCTCATCCTGGGGGCCGCCGCGGCCCGGCGCCCCTTGCTGCTGGACGGCTTCATCGCCACCGCCGGGGCCCTGGTGGCCGCGGCCCTGGTTCCGGCGGTCACCGACTACCTCATCGCCGCCCACCGCTCGGTGGAGCCGGGACATCAAACCATGCTGGATTTCCTGGGCCTGAAGCCCTTGCTGAATTTTCAGATGCGCCTGGGCGAAGGCACCGGCGCCGCCCTGGGCCTGTCGCTGCTGGAGGCCGGGGTCCGGATCTACCGGGAAATGGCCACCTTCGAGGAAGCCGGGGTGGCGGAAAAGGGGGAATAAGCTGAGGCTTTTTCAAGGAGGATTGTAAGTGGCCCGTCGGCCCCGACTGCCACGACCAAAAACTCTTGACCGAAAACCAAAAACGGAAAACGGAAAACGGAAAACAGAAAACGGAAAACAGAAAACAGAAAACAGAAAACAGAAAACAGTATTTTATGAACTGCACCCTGCCCCTGGCCCTCACTTTCCTCACCAAGTTTCCCTGGCTCCAGACCGCCCCGGCCGAGGCCGGCGCCCTGGCCCGGTCCATGTTCTGGTTCCCCTGGGTGGGGGCCTTGCTGGGGGTGGTCTTCTGGGGGGCCTGGGCCGGACTGCCGCGCTTCTTGCCGGACCCCGCGGCCGCCGGAGTTCTCTTGTGCCTGACGGTCTGGCTCACGGGCGGCCTCCACCTGGACGGCCTGGCGGACACCGTGGACGGCCTGGGCGGCGGCCGCACCGTGGAGGAACGCCTGGCCATCATGAAGGACTCCCGGGTGGGGACCTTCGGGGTCCTGGCCCTGGCCCTGGTCCTGGTCCTGAAATTCGCTTTGTTCCTCAGCCTGGCCGGCAAGGGGACGGCCGCCGGCCTCATCCTCTACCCCGTGGTGAGCCGCTGGGGCATGGTGCTCCTGGCCTATCTGTCGCCCTACGCCCGGCCGGAAGGGGGCCTGGGGCAGGCCATGACCACCGGGGTGAGCGCCAAGGTTTTGGCCGGGGCCACGGTGAGCGCCGCGGCCTTGTCGGTCGCGGCCTTGGGGGTCCGGGGCCCCATCCTGCTGGCCGCCGCGGGGGCCCTGGTCTGGCTGGGCAGCCTCTACTGCCGGAAAAAACTGGGCGGGGTCACCGGCGACGTCCTGGGCGCGGCCAACGAAGCCCTGGAAGTCCTGGTGCTGGGGGGGGCCCTCCTGGTTGGTTAGTTGCCGCAGGCCCTTGCCGGGGCGGGGCCCCGGACCCGGTATTTTCAACCCGGCATTTTTCTGGTAAAATTAATCCAAGACAAGTTCGCCGGCTGGGGGGTAGGAGCGGTGCGCCAACCGCCCCTGCTTTTCGGGTCCCGGGATTCCCGGCGACCCTGGTCAAGGAGGGGGTCATGTTACCGGATGTAATGGAAATTAAAAATAGATTGAACGAACTCAAGGAGCGTCTGGAACTCCTCCGAGGTCATCTTTGATCTGGGGGGCAAGCAGGTCAGGCTCAGGCATATCGAAGAATTGACCGGGGTCCCGGAGTTCTGGGAGGACCAGAACCGGGCCGCCGACATCCTCCGGGAGCGGGGCGCCCTGTTGCAGGCGCTGCAGGAGTGGGAGCAGCAGACCCGCCGGGTGGAAGACCTGGAGGTGCTCCTGGACCTGGCCCTGGAGGAGGATGACCACCGGGCCCTGAAGGAGGTGGCCTCGGAACTGGCCAACCTGGAGGGCGCTTTCCAGGATTGGGAGCTCAGGCTCCTGTTGGGCTCCGAAGAGGACCAGAAAAACGCCATCATCACTATCCACGCCGGCGCCGGTGGCACCGAAGCCCAGGATTGGACCGAGATCCTGCTGCGCATGTACCTGCGCTTCGCGGAGCGCAAGGCCTTCAAAACCGAGACCATCGACCTCCTGCCCGGGGACGAAGCGGGCGTCAAGAGCGTCACCTTCACCGCCAGCGGCCCCTACGCTTACGGCTACCTGAAGAGCGAGTCCGGCATCCACCGGCTGGTGCGCATCTCGCCCTTCGACGCCAGCGGCCGCCGCCACACCTCCTTTGCCGCGGTGCAGGTGCTGCCGGAGGCGGATGACCGGATCGAAATCGAAATCAACGACAAGGACTTGCGGGTCGACACCTTCCGGGCCAGCGGCCCCGGGGGACAGCACGTCAACAAGACCTCCTCCGCGGTGCGCCTCACCCACCTGCCCACCGGCATCGTGGTCTCCTCCCAGACCGAGCGCTCCCAGCACCGCAACCGGGAACTGGCCATGAAGGTGCTGCGGGCCCGCCTCTACAACCTGGAGAAGCGCAAGCGCCAAGAAAAAAAGCAGGAGCTCCAGGACGCCCAGAAGGAGATCGCCTGGGGCAGCCAGATCCGCTCTTATGTTCTCCAGCCCTACCGTCTGGTGAAGGACCACCGCACCAAGCACGAGGAAGGCAACGTGGACGCGGTCCTGGACGGCAACCTGGACCCCTTCGTGGAAGCCTACCTCCTCCACCCGGAGGAAGAAAAGTAAGCCGCCGGAAGCGTTTTTCAGCAACCCCCGTCTGGCGGTGCGCCATGCCGCTGCCTTTACCGTAGGGGCAGGGTTACCCTGCCCCTCCAGTATTCCTGCCCCTTAACCCTTATCGTCGTCCGCCGGGCCATATTTTTCTTGACCAAATAAATAGTTGTTTATATATTTATTTAGCACCGCGGACTTCAAAGGAGCCTCCATCTTGGAAGGGCGCCTCCACACCCTGGCCTTCCTGGCCAAAAGCCTGGGAGACGAAAACCGGCTCAGGATCCTCCTCAGCCTCAGGAACGGCAAAAAATCCGTCTCCAGCCTGGTGGAGGAGCTGAGCCTCTCCCAGCCCCTGGTTTCCCATCACCTCAGGGAATTGAAGCGGTCCCTCCTGGTGACCGTGGAGCGCCGAGGGCCTTTTATTTATTACGAAATGTCAGATGCCAGGATCCCGGGGATCCTGAAATCCCTGGATGACTTGGCCGCGGATTTGCTGGCGGCCAGAAGCGGCTTCTAGCCGTGGGAGACGATGAGATGAGCCCGGACCGGCTGCAACCCCTCCTGGATGCCATGGACCCGGAAGAAGCCCTGGCGGCCCTGGCCGCGGCTGCCAAAAAGCTCTTGCCCCTCCTGGGGGAAGAGGCCCGCCTTTCTTTCATGGTGCACCTGGTGGGGGCGGCCGGCGGCGACAAGGTGGGCAGCCTGGTCCACCTCTGACTGGCCACCTGCATGGGCGAAGGTGTCGACCCGACCGAGATGTGCCAGAGCCTGGTGGATAAGGTGACCCGTTCCCGGCAGCTCATGGCGGTGGCGGACCCGGAGCTCCTGGTCCTCTTCGAAGATTGGCTGGAGCAGCTGGAAGACGAGATCGTCTTCCTGGTGCAAGAAAATCCCGCGCTAACGGCCCCGGCCCTGGCTCAGAAGCTGGCCCTGCCTGCCTCGGGAGTCACTTTTCTGCTCAACAAGCTGAAAAGGGAGGGCCGGCTGCCGGAGGGTTGAGGCCTAGCGTAGAGGCGGTTCGCGCACCGCCCCTACCGGGTCTCCGAAAAGGCCTGGTCCATAATATATGGGCGACACCTAAGATTACCGGATCAGTCGATGATGGAACTCAAACGAACCTTGCTCCTGACCCTTCTGGCCGTGGCCCTGACGCTGGGCGGGCTCTGGTATGCCCACCGCCCCGCCGCCCCCCCGGTGGCCACCTGGCAGGAGGTCCAGGCCGAAGCGGCGCGGGGCGGCTACCGCCTCATCAGCACCGCGGAATTGGCGGCCCGGGCCCGGCAGGAGCCCCAAAACCTTCTCCTGGTGGACACCCGCCAGGAATGGGAGTACCGCACCGGGCACCTTAAGGGAGCGGTAAATTTCCCCATTGAACCCACCTGGTGGGGGCGGCTTACGGCCCGGGGGCGGCTGGCGGCTTTGCTGGGACCGGATAGAAATAAGTTCATCGTCTTTTACTGAGCCGGGCTCACCTGAGTCCGCAGCGACTCGGCGGCCCGGGTGGCCGTCAGCCTCGGTTATCAAAACGTTTACCGGGACCCCCGGGGCTATCCCGACTGGCAGCAGCAGGGTCTGCCGGTGGCCAGCGGCCCTGCGGTACCGTGTGACGTCGCCGGGGTGTCATGCATTCCCGGCCCCGTGTCCGGCTGGGGCCTGGTCTGGACCCTCCTGGGGGTGCTGGCCGGCGGCGTGGCCTTGAACCTGACTCCCTGCGTCTATCCCCTGATTCCCATCACCGTCTCTTATTTCGCCGGCAAAAGCGGTTTGGGCCGGTTCCGCCTGGCGCTGCATGGTTTGTGCTACCTGCTGGGCCTGGCGGTCACCAATTCCCTCCTGGGGGTGGCCGCGGCGTTAACCGGCGGCCTCATGGGGTCCTTGTTACAAAATCCTCTGGTGCTCCTGGGGGTGGCCGCAATCCTCGTGGCGTTCGCCGCCTCCCTCTTCGGCTTTTGGGAACTGCGCCTGCCCACCGGGCTCACCCGGGTCGCCACCCGATCCTATGCCGGCTATTTCGGCAGCCTGTTCATGGGATTAACGCTGGGAGTAGTAGCGGCGCCGTGCATCGGTCCCTTCGTGTTGGGATTGCTTACCTGGGTGGCCAGCCTGGGGTCACCAACGCTGGGGTTCCTGGTGTTCTTCACTCTCAGCCTGGGTCTGGGATTGCCCCTGTTTATCCTCGCCATGTTTTCCGGCAGCCTGGAGAAACTGCCCCGCTCCGGGGAGTGGATGCTGTGGGTGCGGAAGCTCATGGGCTGGGTCCTGGTGGGCATGGCCGCCTATTTTATCCGCCCCCTGCTCCCCCCGGCCGGGGAGGTAACACTGTTGGCGATGATCGCGCTGGCTGCAGGAGTGCACCTGGGCTGGCTCGATCAGACCCCGGGTTCGTTCCGGGCCTTTGGGTGGCTCAAGACCGGCGCGGCCCTAACGGGCCCGGTGGTGGCCACCCTGCTCCTGGGTTCCTGGGCCTTTACCGGCCCCGGCGTGGCCTGGCAGCCGTACTCCGAAGCGCGGGTAAGCGAAGCCAGGAAGGCGCAAAAGCCGGTGCTCATCGATTTTTTCGCCGCCTGGTGCACCCCCTGCCGGGAACTGGAAGAGGTTACTTTCCATCACCCGGAGGTTGTCAAACTGGCGGCTCGGGATTTTGTTATGGTCAAGGTTGATCTCACCCTGAAAGGGGACCCCCTAGGTCAACGCCTGCTAACCCAGTATGGGATCAAGGGCGTGCCCACCGTGGTCTTCCTGGACGGCCAGGGCAGGGAGCGGGCCGACCTGCGTCTGGTGGATTTTTTGCCGCCGGAGGCCATGTTGAGCCGCATGGCCGCAATTAATAAAAAATAACTTTTTAAGGAGCATGATGGTGCTCAAAGTGAGACTGTTTATGAACGATCCCTGCGGCATGACCTGAAACCGTCTTCATGAGATCATGCCCAGGTTGGGTCAAAAATATAACCTTGACGTGGAGGTCATCTCTAAGTCCAGAGACGAATACCAGGCCGAGGAGTATCGGGCCTCCGGATTGCCCGCGGCCCCGGCGGTGATGGTGGGTGATGAGGCGGCAGTCCAAGGCCCGGAATTTTCGGAAGAGAAAATAGAGGCGGCTATCCGGCGGCATTTGGGAATGCCTCCTTTGCCCTCGTAACCACCGAATCTTAGGAGAAGGAGAGGATTATGCTCAAAGTCCGATTCTTTCTGAACGAGCCCAACGGCAAGCCGTGAAAGCATTTCTTGCAAATGATGCCCAGGCTGGGCCAAAAGTATGAGATAGAAATCGAGACCATCTCCAAACCCATCGCCGAGTACCAGACGGACGAGTACTTCGAGCTGGACCTGCCGACGGCGCCGGCCATCATGGTGGCCGAGGAGATCGTGGTGGAGGGGGCCGACGTGCCGGAAGCCCACCTGGAGGCGGTGATCCGCCGTCACCTGGGGCTGCCGGAATTGGAGACCAAAAAGCGGGGCTTCCTGGGGCGGCTGTGGGGGAAGTAGAGGAATATTAAGGGGGCTTTGCCTCTTTAAACCCTTCGGGTAATTGAGGGAGGGGACCAGGGGCCGACGGCCACTTACAATCCCTCCCTCAAACTCCCTCCCCCAACCCCCATAAGTTAGTTTCATTTGGCCGGGGAAGTCGAGGCCGACGGCCTCGCCTTCCCCGGCCCTTAAGCGGGTTGGGTGGGGGGCTTGGGGGGAGGGCAGGGATGAAATCCCTGGCCCTCCCCCCAATTTCCACGAAGTGGAGGATGGGCGGCAGGCAGGGCATTCGCCCTGCCTGCCTGCGCATCTCTTATCCTTCCCCTCTTTTCATGTCATGGTGGGCAGTGCCCACCCTACATCTTTTGGTGCGTAAAACGCACCCTACATTTCCTGGGGCGCGGGGCGCGCGATTCATGTCTCCCCCCCTCACCCTGGACCTTTCCCCCCCTTGGTGGGAGAGGGGAGATAAGGGAGGCGGTGGTTAACTTACCGCGGCCCGGAGTTTTTCTTGCTGGCGCTGAAAGGTCAGCCCATCGGCGTCCGCGTCCACCAGGATGGTATCGCCCTCCTTGAATTTCCCCTCCAGCAGCATGGGGGCCAGTTTATCCTGGAGGTGGTGTTGGATGGCCCGGCGGAGCGGCCTGGCGCCGTACACCGGGTCGTAGCCCGCCTGGGCCAGGAAGTCCCGGGCCGCGTCCGTCAGTTCCAGGCCCAGCTGGCGGTCCGCCAGCAGTTGCCGCAGGCGGTTCATTTGCAGGCCCACGATCTCTCGCAGCTGCTCCCGGCTCAGGCGGTGGAAGATGAGGATATCGTCCACCCGGTTCAGGAATTCCGGTTTAAAGTGGAGGCGCAGGGCCTCCAGGACCCGCTCCCGCATGACTTTCTCGTCGGTAACTTCGGCGA
>Ga0315268_10007491_pt1 | contig 11488 bp, 6 predicted proteins | sample C1_top_MG_FD_204535 | JGI IMG/M metagenome (GOLD analysis project Ga0315268, IMG submission 204535) | Sediment microbial communities from Yellowstone Lake, YNP, Wyoming, USA - C1_top | ecosystem: Environmental > Aquatic > Freshwater > Lake > Sediment | place: USA: Wyoming | collected 2017-08-01 | reverse complement strand
TTCCACCCGGCGATTAAATTGGCCGCACGTTCTTCATCTTTAAACCAGGCCGAATCGCCCACAGCCAAATACATAGCGGCTGATAATGGTAAAGCTCCGACAGTAATCATGTCATTGACGATCATGGCAATACAGCACTGGGCGATTTTATCAAAATGCAGCTCGCCTGTCATTTTCTGCATGATCTCGGCGACAATATTTTTTGTGCCCAAACCTTCAATGACCTGTGCCAAAAAAAAGTCGCCGCAATCAACCAAGTAAGCGCTCTCCCCGCGGCTGGCTTCAAATTCCTGAACGCCTAAACGCCCGATATTGCCGGCTGTTTCCAATCCGGCCAATTGTGCCTCCCGCTTAAACGGATCCATGGCATCGTAATTGACGCCAACACCTGCATAAGTCATACCTTTTTTTTCGCTCATAATTTCCTCCTTTATTTTTCTTTTTGGAAATGTACAAACTTTAAACTCAATTTTTCTTTACCTTATTCAATTAAAATTATTTTGTCAACTCCTAAAATTTTCCTTCCAAAATTTTTAATTTTAAATAGTAATTTTAAACTTTTCATTTTACATTTTAAATTAAATTTAAAAAGCCCCATCCTTATACGAACAGGGCTTAGATAATTTACTTCTGTCACATACACCAATTATAGGCGTTCTGGAACATCTTGAGCCAGGGCGAGGCGAGCAGTGTCTGCCAGTTTTCCGGCAAATACGGCCACTGCCAAGTCTGGAAACAGCGTTCCGGATGAGGCATCATTGCCAGATGCCGCCCGTCTTCAGAACATAGCGCCGTGATTCCGTCAGGCGAACCATTGGGATTGAACGGATAAATGTCCGTCATCAATCCTTCATCGTCCACGAAACGGATCGGCGCCAGATCCTTTCGGAGAATCTGATTCATCACTGCATCATTGGGCGAATGGAAACGTCCTTCGCCATGAGCCACCCAGATTCCCAGAGTTGATCCGGCCATGCCTTGCAGCATGATTGCCGGACTGTCCAGAATGGTCACGGTTGCGAATCTGGATTCAAACCGACCCGAAATGTTGCGGATGAATCTGGGCTGAATCTTGTCAGCGAGTCCGTCAAATGGCACCCAGCCCAGTAAAGCATCCAGCTGGCAGCCATTACATACACCCAGACTAAAAGTGTCTGGCCGGTTTTTGAATTTTACAAACTGGTCGCGAACCCGCTTGTTAAAGCGAATCACGCCAGCCCAGCCTTTACCGGCATCAAGCACGTCTGCATAAGAGAATCCGCCGACAAAGACTATGCCGCAAAATTGATCCAGGGTGACGCGACCGCTGATCAAATCAGACATGATCACGTCATGGACTTCAAATCCCGCAAGAAAGAACGCGGCCCTCATTTCCGCATCGCCATTAGAACCCTCGGAACGAAGGATGGCGATTTTGGGCTTATTTTTTGCCTGAAGCAGATCCCGGGGAGTAGGTTCGGGAGTGAACGAGAGTTTATACTGCGGACCCTGCCGCTCAAAATTGACCTCACGCTCTTCGTCCACACAGGCCGGATTTGCTTGCAGACGATCGATCTGAAAACTGGTTTCTTCCCAGATTTGCCGCAAATACGGCATCCAGGTGTTAAAAATGTGCTTACCATTGTTATCCAGAAAAACTTCTTTGATTGGAGACAATGTCTTACCAATCACATGACAACAACCTGTTAAGCCATGACTTCGTAAAACACTGCGGATTTTTTTCTCGTCCTTTGGCAAGAATTCAATCACCAAACCCAATTCCTCACTGAAGAGGTAACTGAGTAAGTTGACATTTCTGCCTTGATGAAAATCAAGCTGCAGGCCGCAGTTACCGCTAAAAGCCATCTCCAGCAAAGTGCAGATCAAGCCGCCGTCTGAACGGTCATGTCCGGACAGAATCAAGCCCTGACTGATCAGATGCTGAATGGCTTTAAAGGCCTGCTTCAGCAGTTGCGGATCTTCCACATCCGGCGCTTCATCGCCGACTTGTTCATGAACCTGCGCTAAAGCAGAACCGCCCAAGCGTTGCTTGCCTTTGGCCAAGTCAATGAACATGATTGTGCTTTGACCGGGCTTTTTCAAATCAGGCGTTACTTTCAGACTGATATCCGGCATGGCCGCATAAGCTGACATTACCAAAGTGCCCGGTGCTTTAACTGTTTCGCTAAAGCCATCTGGATGATTGACCTTGGCAGCCATGCTTAAGCTGTCTTTGCCGCCATCAATGGCTGGCCCGTCCAGATCTTCCAGAAGCTTCATCAAAGCCACAGCTGCTTCATACAGCCTGGCCCCTTCATCATCCACTTTAGCTACCCACATCCAGTTGGCTGAAAACCTGACGTCCTCAAACTGGGTAATGACAGCCCAACAAAGATTGGTAAGGGCTTCAGCTGTTGTCATGCGCGCCATGGCCGCGTTGTTGACCAGGCCAATGATCGGCCGTTCGCCAATTGAAGTGGCAGCGCCCGTGAACTGGAAATGACTGTTGGCGATTGCGCCATAGTCTGACAAAGTCAGCTGTAAAGGACCGACGCATTGCTGCTGGGCGATCAAGCCCGTAACACTGCGATCGACCTTGGTCGTGAGAAAACGCTTAGACCCGACAGCTAAAAGCCTCAGAACTTTTTCCAGAGCTTCATTGATGGTCAGCCCATCGGGCAGCATCAAGGGCAAGTGTTGGTCTTTGACTCTCGTGAATTCAAACTTTTTCTGCGGCACTTCGCCAAAGATCTGCTTTAATTTCAGATTGACTGACTTGGTGCCGTCATCATCTTCAACCACGATCATGCCGTCGCCGGTAATCTCGCCAACAATGGCATAGGGACATTCTTCCCTTTTGCAGATGGCAATAAATTCTTCCAGGCGCTCTTTCTTAACCACGATGAAGTAGCGCTCCTGGGATTCATTGCCCCAGATTTCCCTTTTGGACAAAGTCGGATCACCCAAGGGCAGCTTGCCCATTTTGATCACCGAGCCACAAGGATCCACGCCTTCGGGAATGGCATTGCAATTGCCGCCAGCCCCGAGATCATGAATGGTCACGATCGAGGAATCCAGTCCCATGGCAATGCAGGCATTGATCACGCGACTGGTTTTTTGTTCCATTTCCGCGTCACCGCGCTGCACTGCATTGAAATCTAGTTGAGCCGTGTTGGCTCCCTGAATCATGCTGGAAGCAGCGCCGCCGCCCATGCCGATCCGATAATTGGGACCACCCAGGATAATGACCACGTCATCTTTTTGAGGCTCGTTCTTTTTAACATGCCGACTATCCATCTGGCCAATACCGCCGGTAAACATGACGGGCTTGAACCAGGAACGTTTCTTGCCAGCGACAATGATTTCATTGGATCTGGCAAAACCGACAATAACCGGCTCGCCGATTTCATTGCCGTAGCGTGAAGCGCCATTGGATGCTTCAATCAAAATCTGCAAGGGTGTGGCCAGGTTACCAACCAATGGCCACTCTGGATGCTCCCAAGATAATTCATACCCGGGAATGCGCAAAGCACCGACGCAATAAGCAGCTGTACCGGCAATCATCAGACCGCCGCGTCCCACTGCCTGCACGTCGCGGATGCGACCGCCTGTGCCTGTCTCGGCACCGGGGAATGGCGCGACTCCGCTGGGGAAGTTGTGAGTTTCTGCCGTAAACAAAATGTGATAATGCAGACTCTGTTCTTCCCACTTGCAAGACTGGCCTGGCATAGTGGGCAAGATTGTCCAGACATCAAAGCCTTCGATCGTGGACGAATTGTCATGGAAAGCAATGATGCTGTTGCCTGGTTTTTTCTTCCAGGCAGCCATGACAATTTCCATCAGAGTGAGCGGCATTTTCTTGCCGTCAATGATCATCTGGCCCTTGAAAAAATGATGACGGCAATGTTCGGAATTGGCTTGCGCCAACTGGAACAATTCCACATCAGTCGGATCCCGTTTCAGGACTTCGCAGAATAAATGAATGTAGTAGTCATAATCCTGCGAATCCATGGCCAGTCCCAGTTCTTTGTTGGCTTTTTCCAAGGCCACCCTTCCCTGCTTTAAAAGCGGGATGATTTTCATGGTCTCGGGTTTGAGGCCAATGACAAAGGAAGTCAGCCTTTGACGATAGTGCATTTCAGTCATGCGATCATGAACGTGATTTGCAAATTCCTGCCAAACGGTAAGAACTTTCGGATCCTGCCATTCTTCCGGAAAATCCAAGGAGTAGCGCCGCGAAACTTCGATGCGGGTGACTTTGGTCAGTCCGCAAGCGCGGCAGATGCTGACCGCATTGGTTGATTGGGGAGTGGTAAAGTTCATACGCGGACCAACTTCAACTACTCCTTTGCCCAAAAAACTTTTGGTACCCGTATTTTTCGGCTCAAAAGTTTCCGCAAGTAGCCAGCGCAATTTTTTCAGCTCAGCCGGCGTTAAGGGTGAACTGCTTTCCACATTGAAACACAGTTCTGTTTTCAGCCCTTGCAAGCCAAACTGCGCCTGCAAAGCACTGACCTTGTCCTCGGTTATGCCTGGCTGACGATAAATATGTAACACTTCTGCCTTTTGCTTTTTCATCTTGACCTCCTTACTCTTTCTGTTGATCCAGAATCTTTTTGGCTGCCATACGTACTGCCAAAGGCAGCATTTGCCATTCAAAGGGCAGAACAATCTGCTGTAGTTTTTTGGCTACATCTTCATCTGATCCTTCATAAATGCCTGTCACCCAACCCTGAACTAGCTCCTGGGGGATTTCCACTTGTGCCTGCAAAAGCGCCTTACCCTGATCATATCCGGCTGTCACTTCATGGACAGTTGGAGTGGTGAAAAAGCGATCAGTCGCCTTAGCCATTCCCCGTTCAATCAAATCATTGATTTCATCCAGTACATGGAGGTGGACTCTTAATCCATACATACCCTGACCGCCATGCTTGCGCGGATCAGCCGGATGGATGTTGTACATGGGAATGCCCATATTACTGGGTACCCAAAAGACACAACCGACCAGAAAAATTAAGTCAACCCCACCCAGAGAATCAAAAGCAGCTGCTAATTGATTTTTGTTCAAAACCTTGTCTATTGGGGTAACCACCGCAGAACGGGTACCTAAAGTCGCTGCCTTTTCCAGGCAGCCAGCACCTTCTTTGGTGCTGATCAAAACAACTTCCGAAATCTCCGGAAGCCAACCGTCTTTCCAGGCCTTGGCAATGGAATAAAAATCCGTGCCACTGCCTGACGCAATACACGCCAACCGAACTCGCTTCTTATCTCCCATCTTTCTTCCCTCCTTTTTCTTAGTCCTTAATTCTTATAAATTTTCAAAGTCCATTTATAAATTAAAAAATTGCCCCCTGAAAGACAATTTCTCTGAATAAAACATATAAAATATTGATGCTTTTGTCAAATAAAAATATATACCTAAATTTTAAATTATTAATTGTAATTTTTAATTTTAAACTTTACATTTTTAATTAAATTTAAAAACCCGCACTTCACTTGGAAATGCGGGGATATTATTACAGCTTTTTAAGCTATGCCAATATCATTACGCCAGACCAAAGCGCCTTCATGAGAAATGCTTTTGACAATCTGATAGGCGTGGGTTCGCGCCACTGCCACGCTTTGGCCACAACCGACAGCCATAAGGACCCGACCGCCAGCAGTCAGAAGATTGCCATTTTCCCAGACTAGGCCAGCCGGGAAAATCTCGCCAGGAGCTGGCAATTGTTCCGGGATGATAATCCGTTTGCCCTTTTCGTAGGGACCGGGGTAACCTGCGCTGGCCATGACCACACCAACTAGTACCAGATCTTGTGGAACAATCACTCGGCTGGCGATTTCACGATTGCCTTCTACGATGGCCAGTAACAGCTCGTGGAAAGGAACGCCAGTAATAAATTCCAGTTGACCTTGGGTTTCCGGATCCCCGCCGCGCACATTTATTTCCACCAGATAATCCTCGCCGAGCATCCGATTTAATCCTTCATAGAGAATCCCGCACAGCTCGGTTTGATGGCTCACGCGCATCAGAGTGCGCAGAAAATTGACAGGACCGCGACGTTTTTCCATGTCCGCGAGGTTAAAACCCGGTGCCGGGGTAACAATGCCCATACCGCCCGTGTTCAAACCCTGGTCATTATCCAGGGCTCGCTTGTGATCCTTGGTTGGCATCAGCGGAATATCAATGAAATTGGGCCCAACCAAGTGCATGGCTGAAAACTCGTTGAGAATCGCGTAACGGTTTTCTAGCAACACTGCCTGGGCCACAAAACCCAAAGGCCCTGAAGCATGCAGCATCATGCGCAGCTGACGTTCGGTTTCGCCCCAGTAATTGGACTGGTCTAGCGGCACAATGATCACACCTTTACCCAAAGCTGGTCCATTGCACTTGAGAACAACTGGTTGACCCTGTTTTCTCAACTGACTGATAGTCTCATCAATCTGGTCAGGGTGAGTAATTAGGATAGCTGGTGCCGTTGGCAGACCGCAACTCTTATAAGCTTCCTTGCAAAACCATTTGCTGCCTTCCAAGCGCGCCGCGCTTTTATTGAACCCAAAAACCTTAAATCCCATTTTCACAAGTTCATCAGCCAAGCCCAGGATCAGAGGGTCTTCAGGCCCGACTATGACCAAATCCGGCTTGATTAGCATGGCCAGGTCAACAATGGCTTTCACATTCGCAGCTTTGATGTCGGGATAGAGCTTAACCCGGCTGCGCTCTTCCTCATTGAGAGGGTAAAGCATACCACTTAAACCCGGCGCCACATGGACAAAAACATCCTGTGACTGCAAGAGTTTCCTTAAAAAGGCAAACTCCCTGCCGCCTGATCCGACCAACAAAACTTTAAACCTTTCCGCCATTTTCCTTTCCTCCTCGCTTGTTTTCTTAATCCTTATTCCTTAATCCTTAATTCTTATGAATTTTCAAAGACCTATATAAATTAAAAAGTTGCCCCCTTAAAGACAATTTCACTAACTAAAACATATAAAATATCACCCCTTTTGTCAAATTTAAAAAGTTTCCTAAACTTTTAATTTTAAATTGTAATTTTAAACTTTTCATTTTACATTTTAAATTAAATTTAAAAAGCCCCATCCTTATATGAACAGGGCTTATAAAATTTACTTCTGTCCCATACCCATACACCAATTATAGGCGTTCTGGAACATTGTCAGCCAGATTTGAGCTTTAAGACCTTAACCCTCACATGGTATTTTTCTAGATACTGACTAAGCTTGTCAACATTGGCTGCAGTTGCATACAGGAACTGGAAATGAATTTTCTGGGGGTTATTTTGCTCTCCCACTGGCAAAGTGGCAATGACCTCACCCCGCTGCTTAAGCCAATTAGTCAATTTCTTAAAGCCAATATCAAAATTATCAAGATTAAAGGCTGTAGATATTATGACTAAGCTTAAATTTTCTGGGCGAAGATTTTCTTGCAGCCGATGTTCTTCATATTCGGTCAAAGCATTACGGATATTTTCCGGAACAATGCTTATTGCCGAAACAGCCGCTTGGGACTCGACAGCATTGCCTTCGGCTGCTTGGTTTAATTGCTGCACAATAACCTCAATCTTAATGCTGCCTGGTGACCCGGCCTTCAATATTTCTTCCAGTTTCTCAATTGCCTTAAAAAGAATGTCCATCATATTGTGATCAACCAAGATCTGCCCAAGTCTCATTTTTGAAAGAAGATTTTCCATGGCGTGTGCCAATTGGCTGATCTCCTGATAACCAAATACCCCGCCTAAACCTTTGAGGGTATGAGCCGCGCGAAAAATGCCATTAAGTATCTCGGGATCAATTTTAGCCCGAGCCTTTAATGCTTTTTCATAGGCTAAAAGCCCTTGACTCAATTCCCCAATACGTTCTTCTATCTCACTTAAAAAATCATTGTCCATTGTTTCCTCCTGTTAAAGGCCGGTGATTGCGCTTCTCTATTTTAATTTTATTAAAGACCTAAATAAAAACTAAAAAATTGCCCCCTGAAAGACAATTTCACTGATTAAAACTTATATAATTTTACCCCTTTTGTCAAATATAAATAAACTTAAATATTGACAAATTATCTTTGAGATGCTAATTTAAGCTATAGTTTACAGGCAATAAAAAGGAGGAAAATGATGGCCATTAAACGCAGGGAGTATTTTAAGAGAGGCGTGGTATCGCTGCGCTTCAAGTTGGCAAAAGGCAAAGAAGCCTCAATCGGCGTGGTCACCCCAGGCAAATGGAATTTCGGCATTGCCAAGAGTCCGGAAGTAATCCATGTGATCACTGGTGTGCTCAAAATCAATGGGCATACCATGCGTCAATTTTCGACCCCTATTCACATCAACGTCGGTGACCCGATCGTGATCGAGGCCAAGAGGGATGCCAGCTATCTCTGTGAGTACTGAATCAAGCAAAAACTCGTTCGAATGATTGAACGAGTTTTTTTATTCCTGATTCTGCCTGGACATTCTTTTATTTTGGAGTTCGCTTAAATAAATTTTGCGAATGCGGATATGAAGAGGGGTGACTTCAACTAATTCATCGTCGCCAATATATTCCAAGGCATCTTCCAAGTCCATGGTTTTGGGAGTATTAAAATGCTCGGCCCCGCCATCGCCTTTAGAGCGCATATTAGAAAGTTTTTTAGTTTTACAAACATTAACCCAGATATCGCCGCTTCTGGAATTTTGGCCCACCACTTCCCCTTCATAAACAGAAACAGCCGGACCATAAAATAAAATACCGCGATCCTGGACATTGACCATGCCGTATAAATTAGTAACCCCGGATTCATGGGCAACCAAAGAACCCTGCTCTTTTTCTTTCCAGTTGCCAGGATCAGGCAGATAATCATAAAAAGTAGTATTGATAATGCCTAAGCCGCGCGTATCAGTCAAAAATTCCGTGCGATAGCCAAAAAGCCCGCGAGTAGGAATTATATATTCCATAAAAACTGTTTTATCAACGGTGTTCATTTCTTTGAGTTCGCCTTTACGGCCACCTAATTTCTGAATAATTATTCCCTGGCTAAAATCAGGCGCTTCAATAAATAAACGTTCATATGGAGTCATTTTCTTGCCATTAATTTCTTTATTAATAACTTGGGGTCTGGAAACCTGTAATTCATAACCTTCGCGTCTTAAACGCTCCAATAAAATAGCTAAGTGTAATTCACCGCGACCGGAAACAATCCATTTGCCGTCAGCAGTATCTTCCACTCGCAAAGCCATATCGGTTTCCAGTTCTTTATATAAACGAGCTCTGATTTGGCGGGAAGTTGAAAATTTACCTTCCTTGCCTGCAAAAGGCGAATCATTAACCATAAAAGTCATTTTAACAGTCGGTTCATCTATTTTCAGTAAAGGCAAGGCCTGGGGATTGGTAGGATCAGCAATAGTTTCACCAATTGTAACTTCAGGAATTCCGGCTAAAGCAACAATGTCGCCGGCACAAGCTTCTTCTGTTTCAATCCTACTTAAGCCTTTAAAAGTCATTAAAGAAACTAAACGAAATTTTTTTTGCTGGCCCTCGCGATTAATGTGCATTACCTCCTGTCCGGCTTTAATTTTGCCATTATGAATTCTGCCAATGGCAATCCTGCCTTTAAAATCATCAGCAGTAATATTAGAAACCAGCATTTGCAAAGGCAAATCAGGATTAGCGACTGGTGCCGGAACATGTTTAATAATTGCTTCAAAAACAGGATCAATATTAGTCATGGCTTTCAAATTAGCATCTGTACCAGCTAAACCTTGTTTAGCAACCGCATAAATAACCGGAAAATTAAGAGCCTGGTCATCAGCACCCAGTTCAATAAATAATTCAAAGGTTTTATTTAAAACATAATCAGGCCGGGCATCAGGCTTATCAATTTTATTTATCACTACAATAATTTTATGCCCCATGGCCAAAGCTTTTTTTAAAACAAAACGAGTTTGGGGCATAGGGCCTTCTTTGGCATCAACCAAAAGTAAACAGCCGTCAGCCATATTCAAAACTCGCTCCACTTCACCGCCAAAATCAGCATGGCCGGGTGTATCAATAATATTTATTTTCACTCCCTGCCAGACAACCGAAGCATTTTTAGAAAAAATAGTAATGCCGCGCTCGCGTTCCAGTTCATTGCTGTCCATGATTAAATCTGACTGGGCAATGTCTTTATTGAGCTGAGTTTTTGATTGGCGCAACAAAGCATCCACCAGCGTAGTTTTGCCGTGGTCCACATGAGCAATAATAGCAATGTTTCGTATATCCATACTTAATTCTTAATCCTTAATTTTTACTGCTTGTAAATAAAAAATCCGCTGTTAGCAGCAGAAATACTTAACTACTTAACTATACACTAAAAATTACCTCCTGTCAATCATTTTGTATAAATTTTTTGCCTAATTATCCCATAATCTGCTAAGATACAAATATATTAACTAATAACTTTAAAATGTATGCTCAAAAAGTTTTTATTTAGCGGTCTGATTGCCTTATTTATATTAGGCCTGATGCCGCTACAAACAAGCGCCTGCTCCAGCGAATTAAAAGCCGGTTCTTTAATCAAAGCCAGTAATAATTCTGTATATTATTTTGGCGCTGACGGAAAAAGATATGTTTTCCCTAATGAAAAGACTTATAGAACCTGGTTTATCAGCTTTAATGTTGTTCTTACGGTAAGTAATGAACTGCTTGGCGAAATACCAATTGGCGGCAATGTGACTTATAAGCCCGGAGTGCGTCTGGTTAAAATCACCACTGATCCCAAAGTTTATTATGTTGATAAAGAAGGCACCTTAAGGCATGTGAGCACTGAATCTTTAGCTAATCAATTATGGGGAGGCAGCTGGTATACTTTGGTTGATGATGTTCCTGATCCGTTTTTTGTCAATTATAAAATCGGCTTACCCTTAGAAGATCCTACCTTGCCAACAGTTGAAGCTGCTTATTCCATTAACCAGGATAAAATACTTTCTAACCAGCCAGATCCAACTGCCGATCAATTAAGCGCCATTAACTTAAGCGGCAATTATAATTCCAGTTTAGGCAAAGTCTTATTAAACTGGAGCGTAACCGGCATTTCAGCTCCCAATGGTTACAAAGTAGTCCAGTCAACTTCCCCGAGTCCGGTTTACCCTGGCAATGAATTCCATTATTTATCTGATCCCAGTACCCGTTCTGATAACTGGGTTGGATTAACTGCTGGCAACCATTATTTCCGTGTCTGCGAATACTTGGGTGGCAGTTGCGGTATTTATTCCAATGAAATAATCGTCAATGTCAACAATAATACATCAACTCCAAGTAATGGCACTAAAAGTATAACTTTAAGTAAATCAGTCAGTGGCAATACAGTTTCTTTAAATTGGACAACCAGCTTCACTTCTTCTCTGGGTTTTAAAGTTGTTAAGGCTGATCATGTTAATCCAATTTACCCTGGTGATGATTACCATTACCTTTCTGATCCTAATACTAAAAGTGATGTCTGGGAAGGACTTAGCGCCGGCACTTACCACTTTAGAGTTTGTGA
>Ga0315268_10007490_pt1 | contig 11488 bp, 10 predicted proteins | sample C1_top_MG_FD_204535 | JGI IMG/M metagenome (GOLD analysis project Ga0315268, IMG submission 204535) | Sediment microbial communities from Yellowstone Lake, YNP, Wyoming, USA - C1_top | ecosystem: Environmental > Aquatic > Freshwater > Lake > Sediment | place: USA: Wyoming | collected 2017-08-01 | reverse complement strand
GAAACATGGCTGTATCTATGATAGAGGTTTGGGGAAATTTGGCTATCAGTCCTTCCAGACATTTCTGGGAATCGGAATAATTTTTCAGGTTGTAGAGACTCTCGGCCTGGCGAAAAAGCGCATCCGGCACAAGCGGGCTGTCGGGAAAATACTCAGCCACGCGCGAAAATTCTTTTGCTGCCCGGCCCCAGTCTTCCTGGCGGTAATAGGCCCAGCCGAGCCCATGCTGTGCAGGCGCACTCCATTTACCTTCAGGATAGTCATCCAACAACTCTGAGTAGCTTTGAATGGCTGCCTTATAATTCCCCATGCGGAAATAAGACTCGGCAATCCAGTAAACGGCCTGATCGGCAAGATTGGTTGAAGGATAATCAGTTACCAGCTTCTGCAGATCCTGACCGGCCTGTGAATAGTGCTCCAGAAAAATAGAGCATGAACCTAACCGGAAATAGGCTGTTTCCGAGTATTCATTTTGAGATGGAGAGGCAGGAGGAATTAATTTTTGATAGCAGGCAATGGCCTCCGGGTACTGTTTCTGATTGTAGCAGGTTTCGGCCAGCATAAAAATTGCCGAGATCCGAAGCGGCGCATCGACTCCCTGACGATCCAGTAATTTTTTCAAGCTTTCCGAGGCTGCCTTATAGTCGCTTCTCTTGAATAAAGACCAGGCCATGCCAAAGAGTGCCTGATTATAAACATCCGTATTGGGATAGCCGGTCAGGAGTTTATCATAGATCTTTTCTGCCTGCTGGAAATCATTCAGCATGAAGAAGCATCGCCCCTGGCGATACCGGGCCATTGGAATCAGGCTGCTCTGCGGGTATTTTTCCTGCAATGTCTGCAAGCAGTTGATGGCATCCTGAAACCGGGATGTCTTGAAGTAGATCCAGGCCAGACCATACATGGCGGAATCCGCCAGACTGTCAGAGTCGTATTTGAGAAGAAAATTGCGGTAAAGATCCTCGCTGGTCTTGAAATCGCCAAGATTAAAGGCACACTCAGCCTGCCAGAAGAGGCTTTGGGAAGAAAAAGTGCTTTGGGGGAATTCCCTGACCAACTGCTGGTAGGTGCGTACCGACTCCTTGAATTTTCCCAGCCGATAGTAATCCCCAGCCAGGAGGTAGGAGGATTTTTCCCTCAAGGGACTTAACCCGAACAGATTGATTATGGACTGAAGGTACTGGCTGGATTGCTGAAAATCTTCTCTTTGCGCATAGATCCAGCCCAATGAATAAAAGGCGTAGTCAGCGCACTGCGACTGGGGAGATCGCTCGATGACCCGCTTGTATGAGGAAATGGCCTTATCCATACTTTTAAGGTTAAAATATGATTCCCCTGCCCAATAAGCAGATGCTGCCTTATAGGAACTGTTCGGGTACTTGCGCATCAAAGTTTCAAAGGCGCAAATGGCCTCTTTATAATTTCCCGCCTGGTATTCGTGCTTTCCATACTCATAATACCCCTCGTCCTTCAAGATAGTGCGGGAAAAGACCCCTCCCAGAGGCAACCCAAAAAGACAGCCCATCCTGGGCTTGACAGCAGGTTTCATCTTTTCTTCGTTGCCTACGACCGTCGGGGCAAGCCCTGTTTTGGCCGATTCGCTGGGAACGTCCTTGACTCCCAGAGCCGATAGAGCCGGAAGCTGCTGGGTTTTGTTTTCTTTAAATTTTAATTGATAATCACCGGTTACCACCACTTCAGGCAGAGTAATGCCCGGTTTGATTTCCTCGTCGGCAGCGAGGCACAGTGAAGGCACAGATGAAGGTAAAAGCGAATAGATCACTGCCCCACAGGATAAACAAATCCAAAGCGTTATAGTCGAAAATCTTATGTGCGCGGGCTGCTGCCCCTGGTGTTTCACTCGCATAAAGGATTTTTCATCCTCCCTTCAATAAATGATGGTGACTCGTTTGAATTCGTTTTAATTCGTTTTAATTCGTCTTAGTTATGGTGACTGGTTTTGTTCATAATGACTGGTTTTGTTCATGGAATTAATTTTGTTCATAGAACAAGATTCAAGAAAAAAGAAACTGCAACCGTCGCTAAGGAGTCCCTTCGATTTGAGAAGGAGTCCCGTTAACTTGAGACCGTAATTTTTTAATTCTTTGCTGAGCGGATTGTTTGAAATAATCTTCTTTTTGGCTTTTGGCAACCTCTTGGCTTTTGGCAACCTTTTCGTACAACTCCAGAGCCTTGGGAATTTCATCGAGATGTTCGTAAATTCCGGCAGCCCTCATGTAAGCCATGACTGCCCAATTGTCAACTCCCTCATACTGGTAAGGAATTTGCAAAAAGGTGTGGATAGCTTTATCGTAATTTTTTTGACTTGCATACGACTCTCCCAGCCAGTAGAGTGCCTCTGCGGCAACTTTTTGATCTGAGGAGCCTGATGCATTTTGGCAGGCTCCAGCGGCCTGAGAAAACTTCCCTGACTGGTAATAGAGAGTCCCCAGTTGCAGCCAGGCGCTTGCGGCAATCGGGCTATTTTTCCACTCCACAGTAATAAGGCTCAATCGCTTTTCAGCAAGATCGAGCTTCCCCAGCTTCTGGTTACTGAGGGCAAGATAATAGGATGCTTCAGGCGCATAGGTGCTTTCCCCGTAATTGCGAATGAATGCATCCAATTGGGCAGCGGCAAGAGGGTAATTTTCCAGTTTGAACTGCATAAACCCGCTCTGGAAGGCAGCGGACTGTGCCAATTCATCCTTCGGGTACTTTTCGAGAAACTGCTTATAGAGGGGCACAGCTTTTGAAAATTGCTGTGCCCGATAGAAAGACAGTCCTGCGCCATACAGGGCTGATCTGACATCAGGAGAATCAGGATAGTCATGAACGAATTTTTGATAATCCCCTGCCGCCTTTTCGTAATCGTCAAGCTGGTATTCAATATCCGCTATATTCAGCAGCGCCTCACAGATCAGTTGCTTACTTTGCGGATGTCCGGCGATCAATTCCTGGAAAGTTTTTATGGCCAGGGTATCATCGTGCAATTTTCGATAAGCCAATCCCATCCCATACCGTGCTTCAGCGGCATGGCTGTTGCCGGGATACTTCTCTATGAATTGCTGATAGACTCGAACAGACTCCCTCCATTGGGCTGTTTGACTGTTTGATTCCGCAGACCAAAAGAGAGCATCTGCGGCCAACTGGCTGTCTGGGTATTCACTGCGCAGCCGTTTGTAGAAGTTGTCTGCCTTATTATATTCTTTCTTGAGGAAATTGATCTGGCCCATTCGATACAAGGCTCTATCCAAAAGGTCACTCTTTTGCGGGTACTGATCAAGCAGTTTCTGGAAATGAGACACAGACGGGTCATATTTCTTCTGCCTGAAGTAAGCCTCTGCAATGCGAAATTGAGCGTAGGGTGCAGTGGAAGAATCAGGATACGATCGCAGCAATTGGGAAAACTGCTCAATAGCCAGATCGTAAAACCCATCCTTATACGCGCCAAGAGCTACCGCATACAGGCTGTTCTCGTCACTGACCTGAGCGGAACAAACATCAGCAGATAGAGCGAGAAAGATACCACTCGCCAGCAGCGTAAAGATGCCGGTAATCAACAGGGGAAGCGCGATAGCGTAAAGATGCACAGGATGCAGAGTGGGAGAGCGATGCAGAGCAGGGGAAGAATGCAGAGTAGGAGAGCGATGCAGGGCAGAGGAGCGATGCAGAGTAACATAATGATGCAGGAAGGAAGTTTCTTGATTGGTCATGGCACTAAGTTTCTCTATAACTCATTTTCCCTGATAGCAAGATTTCGCTATAACTATCTTAACGTTATGGACATCGCTTCTGGAAAAACTTTCTGGGCCAGTCTAGCATATTTTGCACTGAAATTCAAATTTGATCGGGCATCCGAAATTCTCATCTCAGCCAGATTCAATAATAACATCACATTCAGGCAAGGTTTTCAGATCTCAGGCGCAGGATAAAGCTGATGCCAAGGGAAAAAATAATCGAAGAGGTCGAAGTCCACCCCCAAGAAGGGCTTGAAAGAAATGAAAGGCCATCATTTCTTTGATGGATCTTTCCTCCTGACAAAAATCCAGAAGCCTTATCTTGTCCGGTGGGATTCCAATGACCTGCCTGGGGTTATTGACCACGCCAAAAACCATTTTTCCGCCTGCGCCATTGGCAAAAGCGATCACGGTTTTGGCTATGTGATCTGCCTTGGGGAATTTCTCTTTAAATTCCAACCGCCGGGATTCTGCCTGCTCCCACAGGGGTATAATTGGATTTTGAAAGGCACTCATATTTTTTTCTGCTGCCTCAGCCGACACTGGTTCAGTTTGATGGTAATTTGTAGCCTTCTACCAACCCAGTGCCTGATGGTAACAAGTGACATATAAAGATAATGTCCCCTATTCACTGATCCAGTCCCGATGCAGCAAAATCAAGAACTCTTCTCTACAGTGTCTATAATTCTCTCCAGATGAGTAATCAGTGGCGGCAGATCCTCGATAACAGTTTCCCAGACCACATCCAGATCCACATCAAAATAGCCGTGAATGAGTCGATCACGCATTCCGACCATCTTTTTCCATGCAATATCAGGATACACATCACGGAATTCTTGAGAGATACCTCTCGCTGCTTCTCCGATGATCTCAAGAAGTCGCACAAGAGCTAAGCTCAACATCCTGTCTTTATCCAGATCTTCTCGTGAGCGACCACTGGAAAAGGCAACTGCTTCCCGGCCAGCATCAAAAATATGGCGAAGGCGAATGAGATCATTTCTGTGCATATTGCACCTGAGCGTTGGCCAAGACCTCATCACGGAAATACCGGCTCAGATCCTGTGGTGTTCGAAGGTCCACCTTTCGTCCGCCAAAGAGAAATGATAATTCCTCCTCCATATCGAATAGCCGGAAGAACCCAGGTACACAGCCAGGCTCAAATTCTACCAGCACATCCACATCGCTGTCAGGCTTAAAATCCGTCCCCAGAACAGAGCCGAAAAGGGCTAGCATACGGATATGATGACGTCGGCAAAAATCAGCAAGTTTGTCTTTCGGGACTGCTATCTTTTCGTTACCCATTTTTCTCTTCCGCTTCCGTATCAAGCCTTACCCTACTGGGCCTCATAAGGTGATTTTATTATAGCCCACGGATTACGCCAAACTATCAAATAACCTATTGGATACCCCTCATATAATGAATCAATGAGATCACGAACCTGTGTCGCACTCCACACAAATGGGCGCTGTATTTCAGGTATAGCTATCTCACCTGATTTAATCCAAGTCAATAATGTTTGTATTGGATGCTGATTAACTGAATACCTTTGAATCGACATATAAAACCTTTTTCCTGGCGTATGACAGTTAAGTAGCTGGAGAAACAAAATAATGCCCCCCCAACTTCCCATGCCCCCAACTTCTGCCACGATTTTTAACTAAACCTGATAGATGCTATGAATTTTAGTTAAAAAATATACCTTTTAAATACAATAGGTTGCTAGTTTTGGGTGAACATTTTTTAAATAATTTTTAACTAATTTCCGAATTTCAAGCAGACTTTAGTTAAAAAATTTACTTTTCCTCATCACGCAACCGCCACTCGGCAGTTCTCTTCGGACCACTCGGTATGATTTTTTTGTCTTTATGTGCCATCTCAGCTAATAAGTTGGCTGAGAAATACTTCCCCATGTCATCAAAATCGAATTTATTTTTCGCCTCCTTAAACTCTACCCACTCGACTTCGGCTGGCAAGCCCAGCATTTCGCTCAGTTTCCTTTTAAGCTCCTCGAATATCATTGCATTACTCTATTACTGATTAGTCAACAAGACTCTCTCCGGCGGTTATATTTATCAGGTAAACTCTTAGGATTACTGCAGGGAGGAGAGCAACCTGTCCTTATCTTTTGAGATCTTATCCAGGATGCCGTTAATAAAGGGAGCAGACTCATCCGTTCCATAGTCTTTGGCGATTTCCAGTGCCTCATTGATGCATACCTTATCAGGTGTTTCCGGCATGAACAAAATCTCGTAGGTGGCGTACCGTAAAATGTTACGGTCTACCGTAGGCATTCGAGAGATTGACCATTTTTCGGCAAACAAAGATATACACTTATCAATGAAAGCCAAATGCTCCATGGTCCCCTCGACCAGGTGATTAGCAAACTCCTTAATTTCATCAGAATATTCATGAGTGGCCCAAAACAATTGTATCCCTTCCTGTGGACGGTCTTTGGTTATGTCCAACTGAAAGAGCATCTGGAGAGCAAATTCTCTTGCTAATCGCCTTTTTCCCATAAAAAGATTCTTACCCTTCTTCCGTCAGTTTCTGGTATAATCGAGCCATTTCGATAGCGGATAATGCTGCCTGCCACCCCTTATTACCTGCCTTGGTGCCGGCCCGTTCAATGGCCTGTTCGATATTCTCCGTGGTGAGGACCCCGAAAATGACCGGCACCCCGGTATCCAGGGACACCTTGGCAATGCCTTTGGTAACCTCTGCACTGATATACTCAAAATGCGGAGTATCACCCCGAATCACGGCACCAAGACAAATGATCGCATCGTGCTTTTTCTTTTGGGCAACTTTGAGAGCCGCATAAGGGATCTCGAAGGAGCCTGGAACTTTAATAACCTCTATATCATTCTCGGCTGCTCCGTGCCGCAGGAGCGCATCCAGAGCACCACTCAACAATCGATCGGTTATAAAATCATTGAAGCGGCTTACAATGATTCCAAAGTGAATCCCTTGAGCGGTCAAATCTCCTTCCACAATTTTGAGCATTATATTTTCTCCTCGATAGTCACTGGATGGCGCACATCTTCATGGTGTAGATCCTCATGGCGCACATCCTCACGACGCAAATCCTCATGGCGCAGGTCCTCATAACGCTGTTCCTCGATAGTCACTGAATGGCTCTGCTCCTTGAGATTCAATGAAGGGCACGGCGGAGTCAGTGCCAGCAGGTGGCCCAGTTTGTCTTTTTTGGTTTTCAGATAATGAGCATTATCCTGGCAGGGTTCGATCTCGATCGGTATGCGGCAAGTCACCTGAAGGCCATACCCCTCAAGCCCGATAATCTTGCGTGGATTATTGGTCAATAACTGGATCTTCTTAAGCCCTAAATCGGCCAGAACCTGGGCACCCATTCCGTACTCGCGCAAATCCGCCTGAAATCCCAGTGCTTCGTTGGCCTCGACCGTGTCCTTGCCGCCATCCTGAAGCTCATAAGCCCGCAATTTATTCAACAACCCAATACCCCGGCCTTCCTGATGCAGATAGAGAATAACCCCTTTTCCCCGCTGAGCAATCATCTCCATAGCTTTTTTTAGCTGTGCCCCGCAATCGCACCGCAGCGAGCCAAGGGCATCTCCGGTCAGACATTCCGAATGCACCCGAACGAGAACTTCCTCTTCGCTCGACCACTGGCCCATAGTCAGGGCGATATGGACCTGCTTATCAATACTGCTCTGGTAGGCGATGGACCTGAATATGCCGTACAGTGTCGGCAGGGAAAAAGATGCGGCCCGCGAAACAAACTTTTCCGTCCGCAGCCGATAAGTAATCAGGTCTTTAATGGTAATCAGTTTGATATTATGGGTTTTTGAGAATTCGGTCAGGGATGGCAATCTGGCCATAGTGCCGTCAGAGTTCATGATCTCGCAGATAACGCCTGCCGGATATAAACCAGCCAGCCCTGCCAGATCAACGGCTGCCTCGGTTTGACCGGCGCGCATTAATACCCCGCCATTCCTGGCCCGCAGGGGGAACATGTGTCCGGGCCGGGCAATGTCTTCGGGTTTTGTGGCTGGATCGATAGCAGCCAGAACCGTATTGGCCCGGTCTGCGGCGCTGATGCCGGTGGTAGTCCGGTGTTTAGCCTCGATTGAGACGGTAAAGGCGGTCTCAAAGGAAGAGGTGTTCTCCTGAACCATCATGGGGATCTTCAATTCGTCCAGCCGCTTGCCGGTCATGGGCAGGCAGATCAACCCCCGGCCATACTGAGCCATAAAATTGATGATCTGCGGAGTGATCTTTTCCGCGGCAATAGTGAGGTCTCCCTCGTTTTCGCGATCTTCATCATCAATGACAATAAGCATTTTGCCCTGCCGAAGATCTTCCAGGGCTTGCGGAATAGTGCTAAAACACATAGAGCATTTCTCCCTCATGCGGTTTATGATAAAAATCCATGTTTAGCTAAAAATTCCCTTCCCAGGGAGTTTTCCTTCGAGCTGGCAGATTGAGGTAAGGGATGGCTGGTAAGGATGCGGTGAATATATTTGGCTAAAAGGTCCGCTTCCACATTGACCTTATCACCTGTTTTTTTCTCTTTCAAGCTCGTCACTTCTGCGGTATGAGGAATGATGGATACCCACACCAGATTCTTTTCCAGGGATGCAATAGTCAGGCTGATCCCGTCAAGAGCGATCGACCCTTTTTCAACCAGATAACAGGAAACGCTTTCGGGTGCCTCTACTCCCAGCAGATAATGCTGACCACTTCTTTGCAGTTTCCTGATGTATCCGATGCCATCAACGTGCCCGCTCAGAAAATGCCCGCCCAAGCGATCGCTTAAGCGCAGGGCGCGCTCCATATTGACCTGGTCCTGAGCACGCAAATCTCCAAGTGTGGTCGTTTCGGCAGTCTCTCGCGACAGGTCAAACTTCAACAGGCGATCAGCCAAAGAGACAACCGTCAAACAGACACCATTAATGCAAATACTGTCTCCAATCCTGTCGCCAGACCTGCCTCCAATATTGTCCTCAGACCTGTCTTCGTCTCCAGGCCGACCATCCCTGCTGGTCGAGGCGGTCTTGATCCTGAGTTGGATAACCTCACCCTTTTGATGTACATCGATAACGGTTCCTACTTCATCGATTATGCCGGTAAACACTGACTTTGAACCCTTCTCTTTTCGTAACTACTCAGGTTCAGGGGGACGCAAGGGCGCGAAGTTGCTTTCATTTCCCTTTGTGCCTTTGTGCCTTTGCCCCTTTGCCTCTTTCTTTGTGCTTGTCTACTCGCCGCTGCACTCACTGCATCCAAAAGGAGACCAGATGCAGGCTGAAGGGGGTTTTTCAACATACCCTTCAATCATCAGATCGTTACCGAAGCGTTTGGTTTTGATATCGTTTAATTTAATGGCATCATCCACGCGGGCCACTCCATCGCCTCCGATCGCACTTGGAGCACAGGCACCACCGATAATCTTGGGTGCAATAAACATAATCACCTTATCGACGATCCCCGCCTGGATGGCGGACCCATTAATGCTGGCCCCGCCCTCGATCATGAGCGAAGTTATCTGCAACTGCCCCAGCTTAATTACCATATCCTTCATATCTACCATATTCTTGCCCATGGTTTTCCCAAAAATTACCCTGGCCCCTATTTTCTCCAGTTCCTTTACCCGATTTACCGGTGCATTGGTGGTAGTTACAATGATATTTTCCGCTTCCGATTGCTGGGTGAAAATTCTGGCCTTCAGGGGAATCCGAAGAAGGCTGTCCACGATAATCCGTTTGGGATCGCGGCCCTGGCCATCCTTGAGTCGCGTGGTCAGGCGGGGATTGTCCCTGATTACCGTACCGATACCTACCAGGGTGGCATCGATCTCGTTGCGAAGCTGATGCACAAAGCCCCGCAGCAATCCGCTGGTTATCCAGCGGGAATCCCCTGTTTTCGTGGCCATCTTCCCATCCAGGCTCATGCCCATTTTCAAGATCACGAAGGGCGTCTTTGTCCGGATATACTTAAAAAAGTACTCGTTAAACTTTCTGGCGGCATTTTCCAGGACTCCGGTCTTGACCTCAATCCCCTGCATCTTAAGCTCCCTGATTCCCTGGCCATTAACCAGAGGATTGGGGTCTTTCGTGGCAACTACGACGCGCTGAATACCGGCGCGGATAATTTCTGTCGTGCAGGGCGGGGTTTGCCCCTGATGGCAGCAAGGTTCCAGATTAACGTAGAGAGTGGCTCCCCTGGCATTTTCCCGCGCCTCCTCAAGTGCCCGGATTTCAGCATGAGGGGTACCATACCGTTCATGGTATCCCTGCCCCACAATCTTCTCGTCTTTGACGATAATAGCCCCCACCATCGGATTGGGAGCAGTCCTCCCTTTGCCGCGAGCAGCCAGTGTGAAGACCTGATTCATGTATTCTCTATCCATCTGCATTCCCCCCTGCATTTCCCCCTGCGGTTTCGAACAAAGCCGACACAAACTCTTCAGCTTCAAAATCGCGCAGATCCTCTATACCCTCACCCACACCGATCAGCTTTACCGGTATTGATAACTCATGAGCAATACTGAAAATGATGCCTCCTTTAGCTGTGCCATCCAATTTCGTTAAAGCCAGGCTCGTGATGCGTTCCAGATCTTCATTGAATTGCCGGGCCTGCGTAAGTGCATTCTGGCCTGTGTTAGCATCCAGCACAAGAAGGATTTCGTGCGGAGCATCCGGCAACTCTTTGGAGATTACACGCTTCATTTTTTGCAACTCTGCCACCAGATGAGCTTTGTTATGCAACCTGCCTGCGGTATCGATAATCAATAAATCCGCTTCTCGCGATTTGGCGGCCTGAATGGCATCATAAACTACTGCCGAAGGGTCGGAACCGGACTGGTGCTTAATCACTCCGCTGCACCCTGACCGCTCTGCCCAGATTTCCAACTGCTCAATTGCGGCAGCACGGAACGTATCTCCTGCAGCCAGCAGCACCTTTTTCCCCTGCCGGGTATAGCGGCTGGCCAATTTGCCAATGGTAGTGGTTTTACCGACGCCATTGACTCCGAGCACCAGCATGACAAAAGGAGAGTGGCCTGAAATATCCAGAGAGGATTGGAGGGGGGTTAATATCTTTAATAACTCCGCTTGCAGTGCTGTTTCAAGTTGAGAAGCCTCTTTGATTTTTTTCCGACGGGCCTCATCCTTTAAACTTTCCACCACGGCATGAGAAGTTGTAACACCAAGGTCGGATGAAATTAAAACCTCCTCGAGTTCTTCAAATAATTCATCATCAATATATTTTTTTCCACGGAACAGGCTCTCGATGCCGCCCACAAATTTATTATGCGTTTTCGATAAGCCCTGGCATAGCCGCTTGAACCAGCCTTTTGGTTTGAATTCCATTCTCTTCTTCCTTATGTAAAAAATAAGTAACTACATAGGTTCAGAGGGGCAAAGGCACAGAGGCACAGAGGAAAATAAAAAAACTTTGTGCCTTTGTGCCTTTGCCCCTTTGCGCCTGATTTGTACCTGATCTGCGCCTTTATCCCTTTGTGCCTACTTGAATTGCCCAGGTTGAATACTTACTTCATTTTCAGAGTATTGAGATATTGCTGTGCATCCTGTGCCCGTGCGCTGCCCGGTGCAAGATCAATCACCTTTTGGAACTCTTTGACAGCCAGATCATTCTGCCTGTTTTGAAGATACGCTATAGCCAGGTAGTAGTGACTATCGATAAGCAGGAGATTGTCCTTTCCCCCGTCTGTCATGGAGATCAGTTCCAGTGCCTTTTGAAAAGAGTTTAC
>Ga0315268_10007489_pt1 | contig 11488 bp, 6 predicted proteins | sample C1_top_MG_FD_204535 | JGI IMG/M metagenome (GOLD analysis project Ga0315268, IMG submission 204535) | Sediment microbial communities from Yellowstone Lake, YNP, Wyoming, USA - C1_top | ecosystem: Environmental > Aquatic > Freshwater > Lake > Sediment | place: USA: Wyoming | collected 2017-08-01 | reverse complement strand
TCATTCTCTTCATCGACGAGCTGCATACGCTGGTAGGCGCGGGCGCAGCCGAAGGCGCCATTGACGCCTCGAACATGCTCAAGCCGGCGCTCGCCCGCGGCGATCTGCGCTGCATTGGCGCCACCACACTGAATGAATACAAGAAGCACGTCGAAAAAGACGCGGCGCTGGAGCGGCGCTTCCAGCCGGTTTATGTGGGCCAGCCCACGGTCGAGGACGCCATCGCGATTTTGCGCGGCCTCAAGGAGCGTTACGAGGTCCACCACGGCGTGCGCATTAAGGACTCAGCAATTGTGGCCGCCGCCGTGCTCTCCAACCGCTACATCTCCGACCGCTTCCTGCCCGATAAAGCCATTGACCTGATCGACGAAGCCGCCTCCAGCCTGCGCATCGAAATTGACTCCCTGCCGGGCGACATCGAGCAGATCGAGCGCCGCAGCACGCAACTCGAAATCGAGCGCCAGGCGCTGCGCAAGGAGGACGACACAGCAGCGCGGGAGCGGCTGGAAGCCCTCGAGAAGGAGCTGGCGGGGCTGCGGGAAAAGTCTGACCGCTTGAAGCTGCGCTGGAAAGCAGAGAAAGACGTCATCGGCCAAATCCGCCAACTTAAGACCCAGATCGAGGAGCTCAAGATCGAAGAGCAGCGGGCCACGCGCGAGGGCGACCTGAACAAAGCCGCCGAGATCCGTTATGGCAAGCTGGTCGCCCTGGAGAAGCAACTGGCCGCGGCCAATCAGAAGCTCGAAGGCATGGAGAAAGCCGGCCGGATGCTCAAGGAAGAAGTGGACGAAGAAGACGTCGCCAAAGTGGTCTCCAAGTGGACGGGCATTCCGGTGGCCAAGATGCTCGAAGGTGAGATCGCCAAGTTGGTCCAGATGGAAGATCGCCTGCGCCAGCGCGTGGTGGGCCAGGATGAGGCCTTGCGCCTGGTGGCGAACGCCGTGCGCCGCAGCCGCGCCGGGCTTTCCGACCCCAAGCGACCCATCGGCTCGTTCATCTTCCTTGGTCCCACGGGCGTGGGCAAGACGGAACTGGCCCGGGCGCTGGCGGAGTTCCTCTTTGACGACGAGCGCGCCATGCTCCGCCTCGACATGTCGGAGTACATGGAAAAGCATGCCGTGGCGCGGCTGATCGGCGCGCCTCCGGGCTACGTGGGCTACGAGGAAGGCGGGCAACTCACCGAGCAGGTCCGCCGCCGGCCTTACGCGGTTATCCTGTTTGACGAAATCGAGAAGGCGCACCCGGACGTCTTCAATATCCTGTTGCAAATCCTCGACGACGGCCGCTTGACCGACGGCAAGGGCCGCACGGTGGACTTCAAGAACACCGTCATAATCATGACCTCGAACATCGCCAGCCCCCTGATTCACGAGGCGATGAACGGTAGTGGCACGGGCGTCCTCGCCCGTGAGTTTAGACACGGCCAAGATGGCCGTGCCACGACCGGTAGCGGCGGCCTTCAGGCCGCCAGCATCTCGGACGACCTGAAGAAGCGGATCCATGCCGCGTTGCTCGAACACTTCCGTCCCGAGTTCTTGAACCGCGTGGATGAGATTGTCATTTTCAACGCGCTCGGCAAAGAACAGATCGAGAGAATTATCGAGATTCAGCTCGAGCACCTACGCAGGCTACTGGGCGAGAGGAAGATCCAAATCGGGCTCACCGACCAGGCACGCGAACTGCTTTTCCGCGAGGGCTACGATCCGCAGTTTGGCGCTCGGCCCTTGAAGCGTGCCCTTCAGCGGCTCATCCAGGACCCGCTGGCCATGAAGCTCCTCGACGGGGAGGTCTTCGCTGGCGACACGCTCACCGTGGACGGAGACATGAAGCGCAGGGAGATGCGTTTCGAACGCGCGACAGCCAAGGCCGTGCAGCGCTAGAATGGAGTACCAGCCCGCTCCTGGGGGAGAGGAATGTTGAGGTTGGTGGCCGACCGATTGCTTTTGGCAGCGCATCTAATTAAAGGGGATTAATGACCGGGGAATGACAGGAGCAAAGAACAATGTGGAATAACCTGAAGACCACTGTACTGCTGGCAGGCTTGACGGGTCTTCTGCTGGCCATTGGGCAGCTCTGGGCGGGGCAGCGAGGGCTGATGTTTGCCCTGGTGCTGGCGGCGGTGATGAACCTGGCCAGCTACTTCTTCTCCGATAAGATTGCCCTAGCGATGTCGGGCGCCCAGGCGGTCTCGCGCGAGCAGGCGCCGCGGCTCTATCAGATCGTCGAGCGCCTGGCGGCGAAGGCCAACATACCCGTGCCGAAGATCTACTTCATGCCTACCGATTCGCCCAACGCCTTCGCCACGGGGCGCAATCCCAGCCATGCTTCAGTGGCCGTGACGCGCGGCATTCTCGAGGTCTGCGACGATGTGGAAATCGAAGGCGTGCTGGCGCACGAGTTGGGCCACGTCAAGAACCGCGACATCCTGATCAGCGCCGTGGTGGCAACGATTGCGGGCGCCATAACCATGCTGGCGCGTATGGTGTACTACGCTGAACTATTCGGCTTCGGCGGCGGACGTTCAGACAACCGCCGGGGCGGCGCACTCTCGGCCCTGGCCATGATGATTGTGGCGCCGCTCGCCGCCGTGTTGATTCAGCTTGCCATCTCGCGCTCCCGCGAGTACGAGGCGGACTCAACCGGCGCGCGCATCACCGGCAATCCGCAAGGCTTGGCGCGGGCGCTCGACAAGATCGACAAGTGGTCGAAGCGCATCCCGATGCAGGCGTCGCCCTCGATGGCGCACATGTTCATCATCCAGCCGCTGGCGGCGGGCGAGCTGTTCTCTAGCCTGTTCTCCACGCACCCACCCATCCGCAAGCGCATCGAGCGGCTGATTGGACAGGACTTCGTTTGAACCAGTAGGCAGAAAGCAGTAGACAGGAGGCAGTCGCCAGTTAGCACTTCAGTTCTGCGCAATCCGACGGCCGTTGGGCAGGGCAAGCGCCCCCCATCACAAGACACTGCTAACTCTTACCCTCTCATTCGCTCTATAATCCCGTCTCATGGCCCAGACCCCAAGCAGTGGCCCGGAAGCGTTCGCGGAAAAGGCCGGCAGCTTGCTTACCCGCATCGGAAGACATCTTGATGTCTTCTGGCAGCGGGTGACAGAAGGAATCGAAATCCAGTCTCTGTGGGCGCAGTTCATGGCGGAGGCGCGCGCCAGCTACAGCCTCTACACCCGTGAAGTAGATTGGGCAGCGCTGGAACGCGAGTCTGGCGCCCGGCGCGTCTTCAAAACCGCCAGTGCCCTGTTTTGGGCGATGCTCCTGAAGCTGTCGCCGGCGCGCCGCGTGTTTCTCCTCATCGCCCTGGCTCTGGGGATCCTCGCCCTTACCAGCGCGCGCATCGAAAAGACTGACGGCGGCGTTCGCGCCCAGTTGCCCCAAAACTTTACTTTCATCTTACTGGCCTTGGGCGGTCTGGTGTTTTTGCTGGCGCTGGAATTGGCTGACCGGGTCACCATGAAGCGCGACTTGGAAATCGCCCGCGAGATCCAGCGCTGGCTGGTACCCGCCGCACCGCCGCAGGTGCCGGGGGTGGATATCGCCTTCGCGACGCGGCCGGCGAACACTGTGGGCGGGGACTACTACGATGCTTTCCTGCGCGAGGTGGACAAAGGCGACCCCGGAGCGCGTCGCCTGCTGCTTGTCGTCGCCGACGTAGCCGGCAAGAGTGTGCCCGCGGCGTTGCTGATGGCCACGTTTCAAGCCAGCCTGCGTGCCCTAGCCACTGTCCCCGGCACGCTGGCTGAACTCGTGGCCGGCTTGAATCGTTACGCCTGCGCGCACAGCTTGGGAGGACGCCGGTTTACCACAGCTTTCCTGGCGGAACTGGACCCGACGACACGCGCCCTCGCCTACCTCGGCGCGGGCCACAACGCGCCCATCCTGCGCCGCGCCTCGGGCCAGCTCGAGCGCCTGGAGGCCAGCACCCTGCCGCTGGGCATCGACCCCGACACACGCTACGAGTGTGGGAGCACGACGCTTGCTCCGGGTGACCTCCTGGTGATCTTCACCGACGGCATGGTGGAAGCCGTGAATGAGAAGGAGGAAGATTTCGGCGAGTCACGTCTGCTGCAAGCGTTACAGGCCTCGCCGGCCACGACTGCTGCCCAAACGCTGAAGTATCTGATGGGGGCCGTGGACGCCTTCGTCGGCCAAGCGAGACAGCACGACGACGTCACTTGCCTCATCCTCCGCGTCGGTTGAGCCACGGCCCCTGGGTCATTTCTCCAGAGCTGGTCCGCATCTGAGATTGCATTGGGGTGATTGAGATAGCGAAGGGTGAACAGCTTTCCGCCTCACGGCTGCTGGCCCGGCGCAGCGGGGGCGGGCAGCTTGCCGGAAATTCTCTCTTCTTGTTTTTCCCGCGCTTCCGCCTGGAGCTTTCCAGCCTCGTCCATTTGCTTCTTTGCCTCCTCGCGCCGGCCGACTTTCAGGTAGGCCTGGCCGAGCTGGTAATGCAGGTTCGCGCTGTCAGGCTGCATCGCCACCGCTTTTTCCAAGTAGGGAATTGCCTCGGCGTGCTGGCCTTTGCGCACGTAGGCCTTCCCCAGCCCTCCCAGCGAGAGCGGCATCTTGGGGTTGAGCGCCAGCGCTTTCTTGAACATCACGATGGCCTGGTCAGGGTTGTCCTGCGCCAGGTAAACGGTCCCGCGGTTCTCGAAGCTCCAGGGCTCGTTGGGGGTGATGGCCATTTCCAGATCGAATTCCTTCCCCGCTTCCTCCATCATTCCCAGGCGCTGGAAGACCACACCGAGATTGAAATGGGCAAAGGGTAGCTTCGGGTCCCCAGCCAGCGCTTTTTGCAGTTCGTCTTTGGCCTTCTCGTTCACGTAGAGGTCCAGATAGGCCTTGCCCATCAGCAGGTGCATGTGGGGCGTGTCGCCTCCCACGCGTATCAGCTGCTGAAAGGCGTTCTCCGAGTCGCCCTCGCGCTTGAGCTTGCCATAGCAGATACCGATCACAAAGAGGAAATCCAGGTTGTTCTTCTCCTGCTCGTAGAGCGGCTCCAGGGTGCGGACCGTGTTCGCATAGTCGCTCAGCACGAAATAGCACATGCCCTTGAGGAAGCGCGCCTGCTCGTGGTCCGGGTAAGCCTGCAACACCCGGTCGAAGTGGGGAATGGCTTGCTCATAGGCTTGCTTGCGGTAGTAGGCCAAGCCGAGATTGAGGTCGATGCCCGCAACCTGGGGCGCCAGTTTGCGCGCGGCCTCGAAGGATTCGATAGCCGACTCCAATCTGTCGGTGCGCAAGTAGACCACCCCCAAGTTGCTGTAGGCGGCGGCGGAAAGGGGGTCTAGCTCCAGCACCGCGCGAAAACCCTCTTCAGCTTTCGCGTAGTCGCCAGCGAGCAGGGCACGCTGCGCCCGGTCGAACACTGCCCGGGGATCCTGGGTCTGCGCCTGGCTGGCGGCCAGCTCCACGGCCGGGAGCAGGGACATGACCAGCAAGGCACGTGCAAGCATCATTCTCTTACCTCACGGGAGCAACCCGACACACCCATAGTAAATTACCTGCTGGCCCGCCTGCAACGCCCCGAGCAGCATCAGCCCCGTTAGGAGTGTCCGTCGGCCCAGGGACGATCCTATGCGCCTGCCCCCCTTGCGAAAGGGCACGAATTTATCCGTGCCGTGATTGACGTGCAAATGATCTTATTGCGGCTCCTTAGGCCCTGACGACTCGGCGGCTACAGCCGGTTTCCATCGGCCGCCGGCGCTTCGGCACGACTGAGGTCGTGCCCTTTCGCATGCCATCGCCGACAGGGCGATTGCAGGGGCGAGGTCCCCGCTAGAGCGGTAGCAACGCCATCTCGGCGACAAGGACAAAGGCAAGATGCGGGCAGGACGCTGGCGTGTGGGCTGATCCTAAGGTTCAGGGGCGGTGGGAAGGCTCTCCGTCGGCGTGCCGGAGTATTCGCGCGCGCCCATAGCGCTGCTGGCCGGGGTGGCCTTCTGACTCAGACGCGCGAAGGTCTCGCGCTCCCGCGCCGCGTCCTGTTTACGTCCGGCCCGCGCATAGACCTGAGAAAGCGCATAATGGGTTAGAGCGCTGCCGGGCTCCAACTTGATCGACTGTTCGAGTTCAGGGATGGCCCGATCAACTTGGCCAACCTTATAGAGGGTCCAGCCATACACGTAGTGGGCAGCGAATGATTGCGGCAAAAGGCGGGCGGCCCTTTCCGCAAACGGCAAACCCCGTTCCGGCTCGCTCAACCGCACCCAGGTCAATGCTGACTGAAGCAGGGCCATGGTGTGGTCAGGATTCAACTCCAACTCCTTCTGCATCTCCGCCAGTGCCTCCTCGAAGTGTCCCGCGTTGAGAAGAGCATTCCCGAAGGCAAAGTGCAGGCGGGGCGTGTGGGGTAGCTCAGCAAGTAGCTGGTTGTATGCGGCGACCGTGTCAGCGAAACGCGCGTGGACCGCGTCAAAGTCGATTTTCCCGACGCGCAGCGCCAGTTCTCTCTCCGGACCGCTGACCTTCTCCGGCAACGAGGCAATGCGCAGGGCCGTGAGACCAAAAGCCAGAACCACGTCCTCGTCGCCCACGCCGTAATGGGCCAGGCGACTCAGATGCCTCTGCGCGACCTCGAACTCACCCTTCACGATCATCACCAACGCAGCATGGTAGAGCGAGACAGTCTCCAGTTCAGCACTGCCTACCCCAAGAATTCCGCCATGCCGCATGTGCGCATAAGCCTCGTCATAGCGGCCCTGCTCGAATTCACACAGCCCCAGCAGCGCCCACCCCGCGCCGTTCTTCGGCTCGATGTCCAGCAAGTTGCGGAAGGCAGCCTCGGCGCGTGCGTATTCCTTGCGATCAGCAAGAAGGATGCCGACGTTGCGCCAGCCATCGGGCCACTTGGGTCGGATGCGCAGTGCCTGCAAGTAGAGCCGGATGGCCTGCTCCCCCTGGCCCTGGCGCTGCGCTTCCGCCGCTTGCCGGGCAAGCGGTTGGAAGCCTTCCTGGCCTGGGCCCTGCTGCCCCGCCAGGGGCATAGCCTGAGCGACCGCCGCCAGAGTCAGTGAAACGATGAGAATCCGCAGGTTCGGTGTGAACTCATCCTGCTTAGCGGTTCCTGGGCTTATCGTTTTCCTGGAGCTCACGAGTGCATGATAGCACTTTCTCGGAGCCGTGTTGCACCGCTAGCCACACGCCCAACGCTTGCCACAGCCCGCCCAAGGGTAGCAGGCACTGGCCGCTTAGCTTCGACAAAATGACCTTGTTGAGGTACGGAATCCTAAGATGCGTAACGAGGGATTCCATATATTGTATCTCGTGAGTGGATGGTCATCCAGTCTAAGGAATCCTAATTGTTTCCAATTAGATAGCCGCCATAGAAAGCTTGCATTTTGGCATCCTCTTTGCTAGGTCAGCGCCGAGGCTCTATGTCAGAGTCTGCTCTCAAGTCAGTAGTCCGACCCAGGATAATTTGGCCTATCAACGGGCCAGTAAAAATCTCGAGAGGGAGGACGTTTGTGAAGAGAACAATTCTGCTGTTAGGCACGTTTCTCTTCTTCGTGTCTCTCACCGCTTGGGCCCAGGACACGGCGACGATCGTGGGGGCGGTACTGGACTCCACGGGCGCTGTGATCCCGGGGGCCAAAGTCACGGTGGACAACGCCGCTAAGGGTTTTCACCGCGACTTGGTCGCCAACGCGGCTGGAGAGTACACGGCGGCGAAAATTCCACTCGGCGACTACGTGATCACGGCTGAGGCTCCCGGCTTCCAAAAGCTGGTGCGCTCGGGGATCACGGTGGCCGTCGGGCAAACCCTCCGGGTGGACCTGCAATTGACGGTCGGGCAGGTCACCCAAGAGGTAACCGTCACGGGCAATATCACCCGGGTGGAGACCGAGACGGCGGCAATTTCCGACGTGGTAACGGGCACGCAAATCGCGAACCTGGAACTGAACGGCCGCAACTGGGTCACGCTGGCCACGTTGGTTCCGGGCGCGGCGCCCGACAACGGCCTGGACACGTCGCACGTGGGCGTGTACGGCAACAACTCCATCTCCTTCAACGGGGGGCGCACCCAATACAACAACTGGGAAATCGATAGCGGCCCCAATACGGATGAGGGCTCGGCGGGCACCTTCAACACCTACCCCAGCCTGGATACTATCGGCGAGTTCCGCATCTCGACTTCGAATTACGGCGCGGACATGGGCAAGCACGCAGGCGCTACCATTGAGGTGGCAACCAAGGCGGGCACGAAGGATTTCCACGGCAGCGTCTTCGAATACGTCCGCAACGACAAGTTCGACGCCAACGACTGGTTCGTGAACCGCCAGATCGCGCCCGAGGGCGGAAACGCCCCCAAACGACCCCTCAAGTGGAATGACTATGGCTACAACATTGGCGGGCCGTTCTACATCCCGGGTGCCTACAACACCGACAAGAGCAAGACCTTCTTCTTCTGGTCCGAGAACTGGCGGAAATACCGCGAAGGCCAGGTCATCGGTGGGTCCCACATGGTCCCCACGCTGAGAATGCGCAACGGTGACTTCACCGAGTGCGACCCGGCTTCGCCGAACTACGTTGCCTCTCTCTACGATGCGGGCTGCCGGCTACCCTCATGGGGCGGCGTGGAGTACAACACCGTCCAAGCCATGGTGGCAGCCAACCCCAGCCTGGATCCAACCGGGGCTAACTTCGCCAATGGCAAGTCTCTGCTCGACGCGATGGTCCCCCTGCCCAACAGCGGGTTGGATGGCTGGATTCTCTCCTCCAGCACGGCCACCAACTGGCGGCAGGAGCAAATCCGCGTGGACCAGAACATTGGCGAGAAGACTCGGGTCTTCGTCCGCTACACCCAGGATGCCTGGGACACGTTAGCCGTGCCCTCGCTGTGGGCCTGGGCTAGTTACGACACCATCAAGACCCCGTTCGGAGGGCCGGGCAAGAGTGCGGTGCTGAACATCGCCCACAGCTTCAAGCCCAACCTGATGAACGAGTTCGTGATGGGCTACACGGTGGACCACATTCTGCTTTACAACCAGGTTGGGGCTTCCTCGGTCGGCCACTCGATTTACGCCAAGGACTACCCCTGGACGGCTCACAACCTGTTCGCAGCGAACGAGTTGAATCCTGAGCGGCTGCTTCCCGGTTTCGCGCTTTGCAGTGGGCTGACCTTCTGCACGTCGGAAGATGCCTCCAATCACCCCTGGTTTAACTCGAACCCCATCATCACCTGGAAGGACAACGTAGCTTGGACGACGGGTCGGCATACTGTGAAGTTCGGCTTCTTCCTGGAGAAGTACCGAAAGAACGAGCAGTACGGCGCCAACGTCCAAGGGTATATGCAGTTCGACAACTGGGGCTCGAACACCACCGGCAACGGCTTGGCTGACATGCTGACGGGCCACATTCAGTACTACTATGAGGGCACCCTCCAGCAGAACGGCCAGTTGGTGGGTGGTTACCCCAAAGGTCACTGGAGAATGACGGCTTTTGAGCCTTACATCCAGGACGACTGGAAAATCAGCCGCAAGCTGACGTTGAACATCGGGGCGCGCTACTACCTCTTCACCCGCATCCACGACGTGACGCGTCCGACCATCGACTCAGCATTTATCGCCGCTCTGTATGACCAGCGGCATGAGAAGCTGCTAGATGCCAGCGGGAATTTTGACAACAGCGCGGCGGCCCTGGCTCTCGGCTACACCCACGACTTCACCTCGTTTGGGAACGGTCTGGTCGAGTGCGGCACGGGGGCGATCCTTGCCGGCTGTCAACGCCCGTATTACTGGACGCTGGCTCCCCGCTTCGGCTTTGCTTACGACCCATGGGGGAACGGCAAGACCGTGATTCGCGGCGGCTATGGCATCTACTACGAGATGGGCAACGGCAACGAGGCCCAGACCGAAGGCATTGAGGGCAACCCGCCGGTCTCGCTCGCTCCTTCACTGGTGGATCTAAGTAGCTACTCCGACATCCAACCCATCAGCAACTTCGCCCAGGCTGCTGCCTACGGGCCGCCCGGCATCCAGACCATCCCGTACAACCAGAAATGGGGTAGCGTCCAGCAATTCAGCCTCGGCATTCAGCACGAGTTCCCGGGCAATAACGTGTTGAGCGTCGGTTATGTTGGGGCCCTGGGCCGCCACCTGGCGCGCAACCGCAACCTCAACCAGATCCCCATTGGTATCACCACCTGGTACGCGCCGGAGATGGCGAATACATATGGTTGCGATGCTAACGGCGTTTGCGACGTCCAGGACATTCTCGTCAACCAGAAAGCGCCGAGCACCCACTTCGTCCCCTTCCGCGGCTACGGGACTATCGGCGTGAAGGAGAACACGGCGGTTTCCACTTACAACTCGCTCCAGGTGAACTTCCGCCACGTCTTTGGCCACGGACTCACCTTCCAGACCTCCTACACTTGGTCGAAGGCCATCGACGACTCGACCAGCACCTACTATCGGTCGGGCGTGGACGACTACAACCTGGCCCGCTGGAAGGCCGTCTCCGGGATCAACCGGAACCAAATCCTAGTGCTCAACTACGTCTACGAAATGCCGTTCTTCAAGAATGCCAGCCCGGTGGTCAAGGGCCTCTTCGGTGGCTGGACGATCAGCGGTATCACCAGCCTGTTCACGGGCCAGCCTGTGGACTTCGGGTGCGGCAGGGACGGCTATGGCACCGGCATCGGTGGTAGCGTCCGCTGCAACGCGCTGGGGAAACTCGAGATCAACAAGGGCGTGGTAAACGACCCCGAGTACGGGCCGACGCCCACCTGGTATGACCCGGCCGTTGTCGGGCAAATCACCTATGATCAGCTCTGGGCCAACAGCCAGCCGGGGATGTTCGGCACGATGGGCCGCAACCCCCTCACTGGTCCCGGCCGGAACAACTGGGACCTAGCGTTGCTTAAGAACATCGAACTGCCCTGGTTCAAGGGTGAACACTCCACCGTTCAGTTCCGTTGGGAGACGTTCAATACCTGGAACCATCCGCAGTGGAAGTGGGTCAGCGCTGGGTGCAGTGGAACTACCGACTTCGGCCAACCCTGCACCACCGGGAACCTCGGCCAGGTTACTGGCGCCTGGGATCCACGCATCATCCAGTTGGGCTTGAAGTTTATCTTCTAGCCTGACTGCTTTTGGCTTGTGTTCACAACCCTGGTCGCCCTCCCCGGGCGGCCAGGGTTTTTGTTTTTGTAGAGACGCGCCGACGGCGCGTCTCCGCAGACGGCTCGGCGGGCCGTCTCCACGGCCACGCTGAATTTGATCTCGCGCGGATTTCCCGTTATCCTCGCGTGTGCTAAAAGGAAACGCATGCGAACCGGGTTTCTCATCGTCTCCTGTGCGGTGCTTATCGCGAGTGAAGCAGTCAGCGGGCAAGCACCTGCTGCCAAGCAGCCCAGTCAGCCAGTCCCTGGGGCACAACGGACCGAGGTGGCGCAGCTTGCCGCAAAGGCCATGGCCGCCTTGCGGCGAGGGGACTCTGCCGGCGCCATTGAGGGATTCGAGAAGTTGACGAAG
>Ga0315268_10007488_pt1 | contig 11489 bp, 7 predicted proteins | sample C1_top_MG_FD_204535 | JGI IMG/M metagenome (GOLD analysis project Ga0315268, IMG submission 204535) | Sediment microbial communities from Yellowstone Lake, YNP, Wyoming, USA - C1_top | ecosystem: Environmental > Aquatic > Freshwater > Lake > Sediment | place: USA: Wyoming | collected 2017-08-01 | reverse complement strand
CAAGGTCGGGCTGTGCCAACTCCAGGAAAGCCGCGCGCACGTAACCATAGGGGCCGGCATCTTCCACTCGCTGTGCCAGCTCATGGACACCGCGATTGGCTTCCTCCACGCTGCTGCCGTGGGCGACCAGGAGAATCCCCGCGCCGTCATTTCTCTTGCTCATCCGGAGTTTCCCAGAACCATCTTCTATTTTAGCGGTACGCGCGGGCGTTGGGTAGAGATGTGAGGTGGGGGATTCAGGCTTGGCAGGATCGCCTGCCGCCGGCGTTCGAAGTCGGCGTCTTGGAGCGCGGGATGGGCCCCGCGCGGCGAAAGTGCCCGGTCAAGTGCGACCCAGGATTTGCAGCCGCGGTATGCAGCGCGAAGGGGAACCAGCAAGGGCCCGAGGCTTGAGGCGCGAACGGCCGCCGCCCACTCTTTCAGCGCATATCGATTCTCCGGAAGCATCGCCCCCTATTCTTGAAACGCTTGGCATAGATCCTCCTTGCGGAGAAAACCTCCGCGAGATTCTTGAGATTGTCCTCCATGGCCCTATTCCCACGGACACGAAATATCGTTGGGCTTACTTGTTCTGTGCCTTACTACTGCAAAAGATCACGGCTTGCCGTGTAGCCCGGTGTTGCCTGAACCTTTGCCCCGGGCCGTGTCACCTTTACCTCAACGGTTCGCCACTTATTGTCGGCGGCTGGATTGGTGGAGTTATAGACGAGCACATACTGGGCGCGCAGCGCTCCGGCCAGTTCACGATAGACGGCGTCAAGGTCTTTTGCCGTAGGAGCGAAGAAGGCTCGCCCGCCCGAGGCGCCGGCGAGCCGCGTCATGATTTCCCTGTCGACATCCGAGCCCAGGCCCAGCGCGAAGAGCGGCGTGCCCTCCTCCTTGAGACGAGCGGTGGTTGCGCTGAGCGTTGCTTTACTGCCGGCGTGCTTGCCGCTGGCATCTTCGTCCTTGCCGTCGGTGAGGAGTACGATGGTGCGCGGTTCGGGAGAATCCTTGAGATGGCTGAGCGCGACGCCGATGGAATCGTAAAGTGCGGTCCCACCCGCGGCCCTGAGCTGCTTCAGCCCCGCACCCAGGCTGGCATGGTCCGTCGTGAAGGCGCCGGGGGGTTTCACCCGACTGCTGAACTGCTCGAACGCCACGCGGTCGGTCGCGCCGAGAAGTCCGAGGAAAGTGCTCGCGGCCTCCACGACCGTCGGCAAAGCCGCCCGGATACTTCCGGAGGTGTCGATCACCAGGACGATGCTTCGGGCGCCGACTTCGCGGCGGAACTGCACGACGGTCTGCGGCACGCCGTCCTCGCTGACTGAGAAGTCTTCCTTCTTCAAGTCGGAGAGGTAGCCTCCACTCGCATCGCGCGCCACGGCCGTGAGGCGCACCGGCAGGCTCGCTTCCAGGCTGCCCGCAAGGCCGATGACCGCCCACATGGTATGCGCGATGTCGCTTTCGCATTGCGTGGCGAGTAACGGCCAAGTTCCACTCCAAAGCTGGCGGGTGACGAGCCATTTGACCCCGGCCTTGAAGGCCGGCGCCTCCGTCGAATACCCGGCGAGCTTGAGCGCGTAGAGCGCCTGGCCTGTGCCGTAGGCGTTGCTTCCCCCACTCGGAACCTCGCCGAAACCGCCGTCCTGCTCCTGAAGTGCCAGGAGCGCGGCAATCTGGCTTGAGAGCGCCCCGCCTTTCTCTCCGGCCTCGACGGAGGCGATGATCTTCATGACATGGTCCTGGACCGTTTTGGGGGAGGCCGCCTTCACAAAGGCATAGGCACGGTCGTGGGCAGGCTTGAGTATGTCCCGCCCCTGCGCAGGGCCGGACCGGAGGGATTCCGCCAATACGCCCACTGCCATTGCGGTCCCCGTAATCGTTCCGGCTTGGATCGGTGGGTGGTCGCCCGAGTCAAAAACGAAATTCTCAGGCGGCTCGGCGACAATTCCCTGCACGGAGGATACGAACACGTCCTTGCGCGACGGAGCGAAGCCGGAGACGTAGTACCGGAGCGCCATGACGTTGAACAGGTTTTGCTTTTCTTCCTGGTTTTCTCCCTCGAACTGGTGAGCCATGAATTCTCCCAGGGCGAGCGCCGCCCGCTCCTGAACCTTGTAGCCATTCTTCTTGGCCAGCGCCATGCCCATCAGTGTCTGGGACTGCAAGTGACACCCGCTGCAGGCATGCTTGTTTTGCCAGGCGGGGGAGTCAATTTCGAGATAGTTCAGGCCGAGTTGGGCGGCACGCCGCGGCGTCTCGCCCGGCCCGGGCGGATCAACCATCACCAACATCGCCGCCCGCGTGCCGAGATCCCTGGCTGTAGGCTTCTTGGCTTTAGCCCGCGCGGCCTTTTCTTCCTCGGACATTTTCCCGGCCGAGAGATCGGGACCGGAGGAAAGCTCCTCCTCCGTCGGCGGTTTCAGCCGGACATAGTACGTCCCCGGCGCGACCTTCCCGTGCCACCCTGAGGGGCGCCTTTCCCGGAACGCGCCCGGGCTAAACTTGGCCCCCGAGGCGTCATAGACCGCGACGCCGGCGCCCCAGGTGTTGAGACCGCCGACGCGCAGGACCACCGGCTCCGAAGCGTCCACAGTGACCTTGAACCATGCGGCCTCGTTCTCTCGAAACTCGATGTCCGTCGCCACATTCACGGCCAGGGGCTTCGCCTTGGAGAAGTTGGCTACTACGGCAGGGTCGGGTTTTCCTTTTACGGGAATCTCGGGCTCAGAGGGTTCTTCAGTCGCCTCCTGAGCCTCCGGGGCCTGGGCTTCCGGCTCCTGCTGGGCAGGCGGCTCGGGCTGTTCCTGAGCGGCGGGTTCCTGGGGTTGTTCCTTGGCCGCCGGTTCCTCGTGTTGGGGCTCCTGCTGCTCGGCCGGCACCGGTTCCTGGTCCTGCCAGCGAGCGATCCCCAGCGTCATGGGAATCGCCATGAGCAGGGCCATGATCAGAACCACTGTGACCCTGCCTGTTGTCGTCTCTCTCATCTCAACTCTCCTTCCGGTCATGACCGGCGCATCCCTTGGTCGCTGGCTCCACGAGGAATTGCAGAAGCCGCTATTTCATCGAGCTCTTCAGTGCGCCTTCGCAGGCCGCCCCGAGCGCCTTCTTCTGCCCTCTTTCGAATGCCTGATCCGCGGCGAAGTTGAAGATGATTTCCTTCAACGTATGAGCTTCCTGTTCGAAAGCATCCGCGCCGTAGCCGCCGTATGCCATTTCATTCATGACGTCGGTTAAGGCCTCGCAAGCGGCACCGATCGCGCATTCGGCAATCTTCTGGGAAGTGGGCATGGGATTTCTGCCCGGTTTCCCATGATAGAGAATTATGCCTTGTCCTGAACCGGGAGCGGGTGCGCCACCGCCGGGGCCGTAATAGTCCAGTTCGCCCAGAGCCGACGCGAGCCCCATCATGTAGCATTTCAGAAGGTCGCCGTAAAACTTAACGAAGATTTCACTCCATTTTGCGACTCGCTCCTGCATCTGGGTGCTTTCCACCATTCCCTGGGCGGCCCCCAGCTCCATTTTGCCGAGCGCGTAGCCGGTGGATGGGTCGATGCTCCACCAGCCGAAGGTTTGGGTCTGATTCAAGGTGACGAGACGCACGGGAAGAACCAGCATCCTCCCCTCAGCAAGTTCGCTCTGCAGGACGTTCTTGATCGCGGGAGAGACGGCAACGGACTCGAGTGTCGCCTTTCGCGCCGGGCCAATCGTGAGAACCGATATCTTCTGTTCCGCGGCGGCGGCGAACAAGGGCAAGGCATTGAAGCTGACCTGATTCGCCTTGATATAGCGTTCGAGGGCGGTATCGGCGATTCCCGACTTCAAGGCCAGTTTGGAGATCTCCTCCTGGGGCCCTGCAAACTGTATGGGGGCATTCAGCAGATCGATGCCCTCCTGATAGCGTCGCGGGCCGCCGGGATCGCTCCAGTCCGCGATTGCCAAACCATGCCGGTAGAAGGCCAAGCGAGGGCGCTCGTAATATCCGCGCGTATGCGGCGCAGCCTGCCGCTGCAACTGGTGGTGGGTAAAATCGCTGAAGAAGAAGTAGCCGACCAGCTCCGGAGAGAGAGTGGGCCCCGGGTTGTCATCGGCCGAAAACTCCTGACCGAGGTAGGCGTCGGCCCTCGCCTTCTCTTCTATGGGCGCCAGGATCTTCAGAGCCGCTATGTGAGTTTGAAAAACGTATAAGGGATGGAAAGGCCCGGCGGAAACTGCGCCGTCCCAAACCTGAAGCAGAAGTGGGCGGATAGTGCGGTCGTCGGCCAGGGCGGGCTGCAACTGCGCCTTTCCCTGGCTGAACTCCAGCCGGTCCAGAATGACGCGCCGGTAGTGCGCGTCCGGCAGATGCGGAGCCGTACTCGTCACCTCGAAATACACCCGCCCCAGGACTTCTCCCGTGGGCTTCCCCTTGGGCTTCTTGGCCTCCGGTTTTTGCAGGCCGCTCGAGCCCACGCCGCCGATCCCTCCGAGAGGATTCCCCGTTTCCTCTTCTCCTGCCGATTCGCCCCCGCCTTTCTCGGGCCGGATCTGAAGCGGCTGGCCGGTCACGGCTTCTTCACCGATCACCAGGCTGGGTTGGAACTCGTTCACATCAGGCGAGTCCGCCTGGGGCGCCAGCGCCAGACGAACATTCTTCCCCCAAAGATCCACCGCATTCGTTTCCTGCGAGACGAGATCGGTGCTCGTCGTGCGGCCGCCTTTGAGGTGTTCGGCAACCACACGAAACCGGATCTGTTGGAAAAGGTTGTCGGGCAATCCTTCCGGGTCCAGGGTCTCCTCGGCTTCAGCGAACTTCTGGCCCAATTGGGCCGAGGAAAATGCAGGGTCGAGGTCAACGGTCTGCTCGTCGATATTGGCCTGCACCCAGTAGTGGTCTTGCAGGGTTTCCACTTGGCGGCCTGTGGCGTCCGCGCCCACCGCCAGCCCCGCCGTTTTCAGTAGCGATTCGAGGCGTGGCGAGTATTGGTCGACCGCTTCGGAGAGTTCCTTTCCACGCGCTCCCACACGCTGCCGAAACAATCTTCCGACCTCCCTCTGATTCTCACTCAGCTTTGTAGCAGGAGGGTCCTTGGGCAGAGACTTCAGAATAAGATCCATCGCATCGGGACCACTCACAATCTGCTGAAGCAGGCTGCGGGCCTGCGGGGCCGGCAACTTTCCGTGGGCAATCTTGGCGCTGACGTTTTGCTGTTTGAGCAGGGCCGCAAGAAGCACCGCACGGTCCAAATCGTTTCCTCCGCGAGTGAGGAAGGTCCCCTGGGCGCCTTTCATCACTCCGGCGTAGGGCTCCAAGGCAACCTGGTCGCGCACGTATTCAAACGCGGCTTGCGGGGTTGTGAAAGATTGGGCAAGAGCATCCCAATCATAGAGCGATTTCGGAAAAGCCCCGAGGTAGGCTTCCAGGCGCGCGATCCGGTTCCGCACCTCCCCCACTTCCTCTTCATACGCTTCCTTCTTTTCCTCCGCAGAAAGTTGGGTGAGGGGGCTGGCGCCGCCGCCGTCGCTCCCGGCTGAATTGTGGCTCGGCAGATTCACTGCAGGGAGCTTCCCCTGCCGCGCCAGGTAGAAGGCGCCGCCAAGCCCGGCGAGAATGGCGACGAGGGCCACCGCGAATAGAATCCAACGACCTCTCTTGCCACCCGCTGGGCGGCTCTCCGCAGGCTGCGGGGCGCTCATCGACGACTTGTTATCTGGCGATGTGTTTGGCGATTCCATGGCTCTACTCACCTCCGCCTCTCATCTGGCAGCGAGAGGTGTCCGGTCCCCCTCCCATCTGCCCCTTGACGACAGAACCTCTTCCCGCCCCGCGAACGCCGCTGAAGTCAGCGCTTCTCACCCGCTCAGGCACCCGGGTCGCTTTCCAGTTCGTCGCGCTCGGAACGAAAGGTAAAGATGAATTACAAATGCGTCGGGGTTTCCTCTTGCTCCTCCCCTGCGCCCAGGCGGTAGCTCCTGTCATCGTTTGTGGCAGTGATGTTCCAACCGACTTTTGCGCTGGGGCATCCCTTGGTGGAAAGTGGCTGGGGCGCTATCACAGACGAGTTGGAGTAGCTGGTGAGGGCTTGTTATTTCCGATGTTCGTGGAGCAAGGCGAGGAGGCTGACTCCCGCTTTCGCGTGGGACGCAAGAAGGCTGCGGAAGGGTAATACCCTGAGGCGGTCAAACGAAAAGGCGTCGCTGACCTCCACGCGGCATTGTCCTCGGGCTTCAATGCCGTCCGCGGCCGGAGCTTCGTAGTCTTCAACGATCACGTCTCCATCGTTGGAGGTGTCATCTGTAAGGTTGAATATTCCGGGTCCTTCCCGCGCCGTGACCGCGAGAGTTATGCACAAGGTCAGGAAGACGAGACCAACCCTCCAAAGCCCACCCATAGCGCTGGAGTGTGGATTCTCCCAGACAAAAAGTCAAGTGATAACTTGTCCCCCGGGCCGCCTACAGCGCGCGTTCACCTCCAGTCAGCCCGCCACGCCAGCCTATGGCGGACTGGGGAACATGGTTGAAACGGGTGCGGCGAGTGGGGTGGGCAGTCTTTGACGAGTCATCTCGATCTGCCAGGCCAAGATGGGACAAAATACTCGATATCAATTCCGACTTTCGCAGGCAACTCGCAAAGCTTGTTTGGGGAAACGCTGGGTCTCGAGGCTTCCACCCAACGACAAGGCCAAATGGAGAATCTCCGAGGTCGAGCCCCTGAGCTAGCTCTCCGCCTCCTCGCCCGCAGGGAGGAAGATGCTCGCGGCGCCGTAGACGCCCACATTTTTCTTCAGTCTTGCCCGAAGCAGAGGGACTCGCGCGGCAAACTTGCGGTTGATGGTGTACTGTGGGATGGTTTCGCGGATTTTGTCGAAGAGCGGCTTGCCGATTTGCGAGACGCCTCCCCCGATGACGATGGCTTCCGGGTCGAGCAGCGTGATCATTCCTGCGAGCCACACGCCCAGGTAGAATCCTGTTTCGTCGATGATCGCTTTGGCCACCCGGTCTCCGGCCTTCGCGGCCTGCTCGATGAGCAGGGGCGAGATCCTGCGCAAGTCCCCCCGGGTCAGGTCGCGCAGGCGGCTGGGCAGACTATGCTCCTGCTCGAGCCGAACGCGCGCCCGGCGGGCCATGGCGGGGCCGGCGGCGAGCGCCTCGATGCAGCCGAGCGTCCCGCAGCCGCAGCGATACGGGCTGCGATAATCGATGGAGACGTGGCCGCCCTCACCCGCCACGCCATTCTTTCCGTGATAAATCTTCTTGTTGATGATGATGCCCGTGCCGATGCCCGTGCTCACGGTCACATAGAAGACGTCGCGATACCCCACGGCGGCCCCGAACAGCACTTCGGCCAGGCCCGCAGCATTTGCGTCGTTCTCAACCTTGGCCGGCAACCCGAAGAGCTTCTCGACGCGGCGTGCCAGCGGTACGTTGCGCCATCCCGGAAGGTTCGGGGGATTAATCACCACGCCCGTCGTGGGACTGAGCGGCCCGGGGGCGCACATCCCGATGCCGCCCACTTTGTGCTTGCCGCCGGCGAGCTGGATCAAGCGCTCGAGGAGGTGCACGATCTGGGCGAAGCTGGCCTCGAAACCTTTTTCGGCCCGCGTCGGGACGATTAAGGACTCCACCAGGCGTCCCTTGTGCGTGACCAGTCCTCCCGCGACTTTGGTTCCTCCCACATCGATTCCCACAATGAGCTTTGGCATGGTTCTCTTCCCCCGAAGTCCGTTTTCTATTCGTAGCGCGCCTTGCCGAGCCAGGCGAGGCCGAAAACGTACGCGAAGCAGAGCGCCGGGACCAGCATCCCTGCGCGCATGCCGAAGTGGTCCCCCGCCCAACCCACCATGGGCGGTACCACCGCGCCCCCGATGATGGCCGTGCAAAGCAGCCCCGAGATGGTGCCCTGGTTCTCGGCAAAACTGTTGATGGCCCCGCTGAACACCAGCGTGAACAGCACCGACGTGAAGAAACCACACGCCGCGAAGCCCACGGCGGTCAGGTTCGTGCTCCCGAACGTGGCGAGCAACAGGCAGGCGAGGGCCAGGAAAGAATAGAGGCGCAGGATTCTCCGGCTTCCCAATCTGTTAAGGACGGCTCCGCTCACCAGCCGCCCGGTCCCCTGCAGCCCCCAAAAGAGTGCGACGATCAGCGCGGGAAGGGTCGGCAACACCCGGCGAAGGACGCCGGCGCTTTGCAGGTTCGCCGCCTCTCCCGACAGGTGGTGGACGTCTTCAAAGAACTTGACGATCCAGGAGGCGGTCCCCACTTCCGCGCCCACGTAACAGAACAACCCCAGCGAGGAAGTGAGGACGATGGGATTGCGAAGAAGTTTCCCGACTTGGTCGAGACGAATGTGGTCGGGGGATTCGGTCCGCGGCGGAAATGTGGCCAGGACAAGAAAAACCAGCAGGACGACGGACAGCCCCGCAAAAAAGAGGTACAGGGTCTGCCAGTTGCGGCCGGTGCCGCGGAAGAAGGCCAGGACGAAGGGCCCCAAAAAGGCCCCAATCCCGCAGAAGCCGATGGTCAGGGTCAGGTTGCGATGATAGTTCTCCACGCGGTCCAGGTGCTGAACGAGGGGGTTGCCCGCGGTCTGAATCACGGTGACGCCCACGCCCACGGCGAAAATCATCGTCAGGACCAGCGGGTAGTTGCCGGCAAGGGAGACTCCCAGGCACCCCAGGGCCATCAGCGCCACGCCGAAAAGGATCAAGGCCCGCGCTCCCAGCTTGTCCATCAGCAGGCCGGTGGGGATCGAGCAAAGTCCGTAGGCCAGGAAGAAGGCGAAGGCCATGATCCCGCCTTCAAACCGGCTGAGGCTGTACTGCGCGCTGACTTCCGGAATCACTACGCCTAGGACGTTGGTGATCATCCCGAAGGTGAAGTACGCCAGGAAAAAAATCCAGAGCAGACCGGCGGGGCGATCAGGCATGGCAGACCTTTCGCATGTCAATAGGCCGCGGAAGCCACGGGAATCGCGGGTCCAAGAAGCCGCAAAGTATACCCTAACGGGCGAGGTTTTGGGGAACAGGTTACCACGCGCGCGGCAATGTGCACCGGGGCGAAGCCCTCGGTCCTTATCTTTCCGGCAACCCTGGTCCTTGGACCTGCCCTTGCTTTTTAGGCGCTTGACGCCCTCCGAGCCGTTCTCTAAGATGGCGAGAAGCCGTTCGGTTTTGTGAGGTTCCATGCCGCGAGGCCGCGCCGCCCGGGCTGTGCGCCCTTCTGACGATTCGGAAGTCGCGATTCCGGACAAGCTCTACTTTCGCATCGGTGAGGTGAGTAAGCTCACCCGGACCCCGGCCTACGTGTTGCGCTACTGGGAAACGGAATTCCCCATGCTCAAGCCCCTCAAGACCAAGGCCGGGCATCGCCTGTACCGCAGGCAGGACGTGGAGAAGGTGCTCGAGATCAAGCGGCTGCTCTACGAGCAGGGATTCACCATCCAGGGCGCGCGCCAGCAACTGGCCAACGACAAGAAGGGTGCGGGGGAACAGAAAGCACTCTTTCGCCACACGCTCGATGCCGCTCAGTTGAAAGCTGTCAAACGCGAACTCCAGAGCATCTTGACAATGCTTTCGCGGAAGTGCTAGCGTGGTTTGGTTGCGCTTCCCAGCTCCGAAGTGAGTGTGCACACATCAATCAGCCGAAGGCCTCGGGACGTAGCGCAGCCTGGTAGCGCACTTGCTTGGGGTGCAAGTGGTCGCCGGTTCAAATCCGGCCGTCCCGACCAGAAGTTCAGTGACGAGTGGAGAGTGACGAGTGACAAGTCAGTTCTTCCCGCTCGCTACCTGTCACTTGTCACTGTCTTTAACGCCGGGGCGTAGCGTAGCCTGGTAGCGCGTCCCGATTGGGATCGGGAAGGTCCGCGGAGAGGCCTTCCGACGTTTATCGGCGAGTTTTTCCGGGGCGTAGCGTAGCCTGGTAGCGCGCTTGGTTCGGGACCAAGAGGTCCGCGGTTCAAATCCGCGCGCCCCGACCAACTTCTTATTTGTCAACGGGTTAGGACACCTAAGTGTCGCCTCTTATCGACCAACCGGTCGGTTGGGAACAAAAAAACGCCCGAACAACCTGTAATGCGAACCGTGAGACCGAAGTCAAGGCCCAGCGAGTTGTCAAGATGGCGTTAACAAGCAACCAGATGGTCGGGGGTTTGAGTCCCTCACGTCCGCCAACATCTCCCGCGGCCCCAGTCAAATAGGAGTTAGAGGTTCGAACCCTCGCAGGTCTAACAAAGCTCCTTTCAGATCATACAATCAAGTCAGCCCCTTGCTTTCAAGGCACGAGACCTCTTGGGAGGAACCTAAGGGACCGTGTGTTCGGGTCATTCCGGAAGGGCCGTGACTCCCAGGGGTTCAAAGACCTGGCTCTTTCCTCAGCGGCAGCGCGAGCATCTACCTACGAAGCAAGGGGTCGGGTGTTCGAATCACCCCGGGCGTACCACCTTTTCAACAACTTACGATTTCCCCTTCTCGTACAGGCTCCACTTGCGGGCATTTTGCCAGCATTGTCCTCAAAGTCTGAAGATCCAGCGCCTGATCGGATCCATCCGACGGGAGTGTCTGGACCACCTAATCGTGTTCAACGAATCGTCTCTGCGACGCAGCCTCAAATTGTATTTGGATTATTACCACGGGGTGCGTTCGCACTTGTCGCTGGAGAAGGATGCACGGGAGACGAGACCAGTTCAACCGCCGGAGATGGGGTCAGTCGTCGAACTGGCGGACGTCGCCGGACTGCATCACCGCTACGAACGGCTGGTGGCTTGTAGAGTTGTTCTCAGACTGAAGAAGTGTCTTTTCGGGCCTCGAGTCGACCGAGATCCGGGAAGAGTCCGGCCCGGTGGGAACCGGACTTCCACCGAGTTCGCGCCAGCATCAAATCTGGGGCCTGCGCCCACTCGGCAATTCCTCGACCCTTTGACGCTGCTGTGAATAATCCGCTCTTTGCGGTCGACCGAGTTTTTGGCAGGGAAACCCAGTTCTAGCGATTGAGTCGCTCGTAGTTCCGGAATATCCTCAGCCAATAGCACATGAGTCCGCAAAAGTAGATTCGATTTAGCCCGCATTAGACGCGATCTTGGCGAAAGGCGCGATTCAGCTTGTTGACACCGCTTTGCCTTCGGTGCCAACATCGAAAGTTCTCATTAGAACGCGTCGTGAGCTGCACTATGTCTCGATTGCCTCTGGGCGCTCTAGTCACCGGCCTTCTGCTCTGCTGCTCGGCGCTGGCGTGGATCTCAAGCCCCGGCGCGAAGGTTTCGCAGCCCCTGGCACCCATCCGGTTTCGGAACGTCGCGGGCAGCGCGGGGATCGATTTCGTACTCGAGAACAATCCCACGCCCCAGAGGCACATGATCGAGACCATGACGGGCGGGGTCGCCACGTTCGACTACAACGGCGATGGACTGACAGACATCTTCTTTGTGAATGGCGCGGCGCTACCCTCGCTTCAGAAGGAGTCGCCCAAGTTCTACAACCGCCTCTACCGCAATGACGGCGGGATGAGGTTTACCGACGTGACCCAGGAGG
>Ga0315268_10007487_pt1 | contig 11490 bp, 10 predicted proteins | sample C1_top_MG_FD_204535 | JGI IMG/M metagenome (GOLD analysis project Ga0315268, IMG submission 204535) | Sediment microbial communities from Yellowstone Lake, YNP, Wyoming, USA - C1_top | ecosystem: Environmental > Aquatic > Freshwater > Lake > Sediment | place: USA: Wyoming | collected 2017-08-01 | reverse complement strand
AGAAGAGCTTGAAGACATATTTAAGGAAGAACATCCAGAGATTGTAAACCATCACGCAGCGCAGATATCTGTGCCTGATTCAGTCAAAGATCCTCGATTTGATGCGGAAGTTAATGTCATAGGTTTCATAAATGTTCTCCAATGCTCAATCAAATATAGCGTAAAAAAGATAATATTTATATCTTCGGGTGGAGCAATTTATGGCGAGGCTGATGAATATCCAACATCAGAATCTTATACACCTAAACCGCTTTCCCCGTATGCCATAACAAAACTTATTTCAGAGCATTATCTTGAGTTTTACAGACATCAATACGGGCTCGACTATACTGTTTTGCGATATGCAAACATATATGGGCCGAGACAGATACCAAAAGGAGAGGCTGGAGTTGTCGCAATATTTATTGAGAATATTCTGGCAGGAAACCCTTCAGTTGTATATCGTTTTCCCGATGAACCTGAGGGCATGGAAAGAGATTACTGTTATGTAGGAGATGTGGTGAAAGCAAGTCTTATTGCGTTAAAAAAGGGTTCAACGGGCATATTCAATATTGGCACAGGAATAGCAACAAAGACGCTGGACTTATATAATGCTATTTATACAATAATTGATACCCGCAAACCTGAACTGAAAATTCCTGATAATGCCCCGGCAAGGGATGGAGATATAAGAAGGAGTTGCCTTAATATAGAGAAAGCTAAGAGATTACTTGGCTGGACCCCATCAGTTAGCCTTAAGGAAGGGCTTAAAAAAACTATTGAGTGGTATCTCTCAAAATAGAAATTACCGTATACAATGAAAAATAAAAGTTTTATGTAATAATATAATTAAACGAAAATATACTTATGCCTACCAAGAAATTAACAGATAAACAGAAAGAAATTCTGATTAAAAGAATTTCAGGTATCCTGAACCCAAAGGAAGATATTTACTTTGTTTATATTTTTGGATCATTTGCCATGGGGAATAGCTTTAAAGACATAGATATCGGCATCTTTATTTCCGAAGAAGAACTTAATTCTCCATTGCAACTGGAATTAGAAATAGAAAAGGAATTAGAAGATGCTATCAATATCCCCGTAGATGTGAGAATTATTAATAATGCTCCGTTATCTTTTATCTACAATATCTTAAAGCATAAGATTGTAATAGTTGACAGGAACAAAACCCTGAGAGCTGATTTTGAAGGGTTGGTCTATAAGAAATATTTTGACTTCCAACATCTTAGAAAAGAATATTTACGGGAAATTACCAATGCCCCTGTTTAACGTTGAAGAACAACTCATTGAAAGGCTTAAGACCTTTTCCAAAAAGGTGAAAGCAGTAGCTCTTTACGGCTCTTTTGCGAGAGGGACCCAACAGTCGGATTCCGACCTTGACTTATTGTTAGTTTCAGATGAGGTTAATCCGAGAAGGCATAAAAGGGGAAAGGAAATTGCTGCTATCAAACATTTGCTTGCATTAGATGGTCCAGTTGACGTGCTGTTGTTAACAACGGGTGAATGCATTTCGAACTTCAAAAACCATAATCCCATTTTTCTTGATATTGCATGGGAAGGGATCATTCTGGTAGATAGCGATGATTTTCTAAAATCTTTGATCGAGGAGACAAAAAAATATATAAAGGAGAGAAAACTTAAAAAGCTAAAAGACGGCTGGGTATTTGCCGTGCCTGATAGGACACCTGTGATGCTGTCAAAGGTTAGCAATAGAGATTTTGCGATGGCAATGCTTACAGACGGAAAAAGAGATTTTATTATCGGTATTAAGATTCTCGATGACGGATATTTTGATAAAGCAGTATATCATTTTCAGCAGTCTGTGGAAAAAGCAGTGAAAGCAATTTTGATATGCTTTGGAATATTCAAAAAAACACATTTTGTCGGAGAAATTCTACGTCAAGAACTTGAAAAAAGAGAACTCAATGGTGACTGGAAAGAAAAACTTATACAGGTCGCTAACACGAGTTCTGAAGTGGAGCCGGAGGTAACGTGGAGCCGCTATCCAGGGATAGACAAAGATGTTTTGTGGATTCCATCAGAAGAATATACCGTGGACGATGCACTCGAAATCAAAGAGAAGTCTGGAGAGGCACTCAAGATAGCGGAGGAATTTATTCAATGGTGGTTCCGGCGGTAGAATTATTATAGTTTCATAAATAAGGAAAGCAAAACCGTGTGGAGATGAGTATTTTCTGAAAAAAATCGAGGGATTGCTTGGGAGGAGATTAATTGCGCTACCGAGGGGTAGACCCCGTAAAAAGGGATAAAAATGGTAGCTGTCCTTACTTTTATTATCCTGTATGGTAAAGAGGCTTTTGTCTACCATGAGCAAGGAGACTGTTATAGATGTCCTCAGGGTGAAAAGCTAAGTCCTGTAGCAAGGTCTCGGATCAAAGGGAAGTACAGCAGCCGGGAGATTACGGCGTATCGGACAGAGCGCGGTGTCTGCGCCAAGTGTCCTCGCAGAGAGGATTGTACTACCAATAATAAGTTAGGCAGATCGATAACGAGAGACGGATATGAAGCATATCGAGAGAGAATGAGGGCAAAGATAGCATCTGAGGAGGGGAAAGCAATCTACGGGAAACGAAAATGCATGGTCGAGCCGGTTATTGGTCAGATAAAGACGAGAAGCGGATTCTGGCAATTTCTACTTCGAGGGATACAGAAAGTACGGATTGAATGGAAGATAGCAGCAACAGCACATAATCTCTTAAAGATCGTAGGAGTAATAATGAGAAAGGAGCGGTTGCTACCTTCTTTGGGATGAAGGTTCGGTGAGTGGATTTCTCATATGGGAATGGTCTCAAAGTGCAATATCGATTACCGGAAGGTTTTTAGACAGGCTCGATGTCTCTATTATATTGCGAATGCGTCCTGGAAAGAAGCGGATGCTTTCCGGCGGAGCTAGTCAAGTAAAGATTGTGCTCTGTTAAAGTACCACGGGCTTGCCCGTGGATATCTATGGGGGTAAAAATGAAACACTCAATTGTCATTTTAATTGCTTATTTTGGACAATGGCCAATCTGGATAAATTTCTTTATTGAGACGTGCCGTTCTAATAAAGATATAGATTGGATTATCTTTTCTGACTGTGGTCCGATAGAAAATTCGGCTCAGAATGTTAAAGTAATTGATATCTCATTCGATAATTATAAAAAACTGGTTGCTGAAACACTTCGGATTAATTTCAATCCTCCGGAGCCATATAAGATTTGTGATATTAGACCAGCGTTTGGAGCCATACATAATGATCTTATCAAAGGGTATGATTTCATTGGATTTGGAGATTTAGATGTTTTTTATGGGCAAATTCGTAATTTTTATGATTACGAGGTTCTATCTAACTATTCTGTACTATCTTCCCACCCTGAAAGGGTTTCAGGGCATTTCTTTCTAATGAGAAATATGCCCCGGCTTATCAAGGCTTTTGAACGTGTTCCCAACTGGAAAGATTGCTTCTCAAAAAAGGAACACATAGGGTTTGACGAAAACCATTTTACTATAGCGTTGTTGGATATGAAGGGCTCACGTTATTTGATGTGGAAGAAGAATAATAATCGCTTGTTGTTTCAGGAGCGGTATAGTTCTCCTGGCCCAACCAAAAGTATGAAATGGTTTTGGAAAGATGGTATCCTTTCTAATGAATTTTACTGTTTTGTAAATCCCAGAGAACATAGAGGATTTCTATACTTGCATTTTATGGATTGGTTCAACAATCGCTGGTACGCTTATCATAATTATGTCTGTGAGGGAGCAAAAGCTCCATGGCAAGGTATAGAAAATATTATTAAACTTGACTGGCGCCGGACAAGAGATGAGGGTTTTATGGTTAGCCCAGAGGGGATTAGCCCGATTGTTTGGCCAGCATATTGTACCTGATCAATATTCCTGGGTCCTTCAGGCAAATTTTAAATCAGATTAGTCACGTTTCTCCCCGAAAGTAATTATTGGCCATAGCGAAGGATACTTAGCAATGCATGGTGAGCTATTCATGGATTTTTAGTGCTTCTAAAATATTATGTATCTGTACTAATAAAGACTAATATGCGGAAGGGTATTAAGTGGTTCATAAATCTATAAATGTCGAGCTTTTTCTATACAGCTATATTTAGACAAAATGTTTTACGAAAAGCTTGCAAGAATACTCCCGTGGATTACCGCGTGTGAGTTTCACTTAACACTTAAAAACAAAATTTCTATATAATTAATGAAAGGAATGTGTGGAATAGCCGGGTTTATAAATCTATCTGGTAGGATGAGCCCTGAAGTAATTAAGACCACTGTCACCGCAATGGCTGACAGGATGACATACCGTGGCCCTGATGATTTTGGCGTATGGATTGATGGTGACGGTTTTTGTGCTTTTTCTCATCGGAGACTAAGCATTATCGACACTTCGCCTGCAGGTCACCAGCCCATGCTGAGCACTGACGGTAAGGCTTGTATTACCTTTAATGGCGAAATCTACAATTTCCAGGAACTACGGAAAGACCTCGAAGCAAAAGGCCATCAGTTCATCACCCGTACAGATACAGAAGTCCTGATTGATGCTGTTCTTACATATGGAGATGTGGTCTATTCAAAGCTGGACGGAATGTACGCATTTGGCTTATTTGATAAGGAAACGCGGGAATTAATTTTAGCAAGAGACCCTTTCGGGAAAAAACCAATCTACTATACTTCGGGTAACGGTTACTTCGCTTTCGCATCTGAACTCCATGCTCTGGCTGCTTTGCCAGATTTCAATGCTACTATAGACGATGAGGCTATAGCAGAATATTTACTTTTTCAATACATCCATGCCCCTCGTACTATTTATCGTGCTGCAAAAAAATTGCCTCCCGGGCATTTCCTGAAGTTATCTGCAAATGGAAACATTGTGGTTCGAAGGCACTTTGAGTTTAATCCGGTTGGGAGCACAGGCAAGAATATCCCATTAGATGATCTTGCAGATGAACTGGAAGAAATTCTCATTCGTTGTGTAAAGCGCAGGCTAATAAGCGATGTGCCTTTAGGGGCTTTTTTGTCAGGTGGCGTTGACTCTTCGACGGTTGTTGCGGTTATGTCTAAAATTTTAGGCCAAAAGGTCAAAACTTTTTCTATTGGTTTTGAAGGAACAGAAGAGTCAGAACATGTTTTTGCCAGGAAAATGGCTCAGCACCTTAATACGGAACATAACGAGAAGATTTTAACCCCCGATATTTACTCGATGATGACAATTATAAGCTGTGCTCTGGATGAGCCAAATGGAGACATTTCGTGTCTGCCTACGTATATTCTCTCTGAGTTTGCCCGTGAACAAGTTGCCGTAGCTTTATCAGGAGATGGTGGTGATGAGATGTTTGGTGGGTATGAGCTATACTTCTCTACTTTACAGGAACAGGAAAAATTTAAAAACGGAGATCCTAATTATAAGCACTGGAATACGGCAGACGCCTATTTTTCAAATGGCATACTTGGTTTTTCAGAGAATGATTTGATACAACTTCTTGGGAAAATTCCACCTGAAACAGCTCATTTGTTGTCATCTCTGCGGCAGCAGCTAAATAATCTGGAACTGCCTCTCTTGAACCGGATGAGGCAGCTTGATGTGAACATGTATTTGCCGGGAGCAGTTCTCGCTAAAGTCGATCGGATGAGCATGCAGCATTCACTCGAGGTTCGTTCACCTCTTTTGAGTATCGATGTTGCAAAGTTTACCGAAAGGTTAAATCCCGAAAATTGTTATTCGGAAGGACAAGGCAAGCTGGTATTGAAACAGTTAGCTGGCCGCTATATCCCGATGCAATGGCTGCAAAGGAGCAAAACGGGGTTCGGCTTGCCGAGGTCATTTGGAGGAAAAGAGTATCTCATCAATCTTGTAAGCGATCTTCTTCTAAGCAGAGAAGCGAAGGTCCAAAATTGGATTGGCAGTGCAAATATAAGAAAATTTATAGCGAGACAAAAAAATCCATATACTTTTTCTATCACGCAAATCTGGCGGTTGCTTATTTTGGAGATTTGGTTGAGAAACCATCAATACAAGACGACAAGAAGGGTAAGACCATTATGGAATGACTACGTAAAGCGGGTTTGGGCCTCTTGTGAAACGGTTAGAGACAAAATCAAGAATTATGATAAAGACAGGCAACAAGCACAATAAGCAGCAAGAGACTTTTAATATGTTTTGGCATGGTGATCTTACACCCTTAGAATTATCATGCATTCAATCTTTTATTAACCATGGACATTCGGTCCGGGTGTTTACCTATCAAAAGGTAGCGCTGCCAAATGGGGCAATCAATGAAGATGCTTCGCAAATCCTCCCTTATACACGATTCTTTATGTTTGAAGATTCCCCGTCTGCCTTTTCGAACATTTTTCGTTACAAGTTGCTTCTTGAGCAAGGTGGATGGTGGGTGGATACTGATGTCGTGTGTCTAAAAGGGGATATACCTGAATGTGATTATTTTTGGGCTGAAGAAATACCAGGGATAATCGCCAGCAGTGTCCTGAAGTTTCCTGCCGGAGATTCTATGTGTGAGAGGTTATTTCAATTGAGTGTAGAAAGGTCTAAGAATTTAACCAGATGGGGTCAACTTGGACCATTATTAGTAACTGAGGTTCTTGGTGGTGAGAAACTATCTAATCATTTGGGTAGAACCGAACTAGCATATCCTATTAATTATGACGAGACACATTTCTTTTGGTTGCCGGAATTCGCGTCCACTGTAGAAGCGCGGATCTCGCAATCATTGTTCCTGCACTTATGGCATAACGTGTTTAAAAAAATGGGAATTGATCTCAGAAGTGCACCACCAGCAGGAAGCTTTTTACGTCAATTATATGTAGGCTCCGGGCAAAATATTCCGAGTCAAACTGGAGATATCAAATCAACTCGACGCTCGATTTATAGATACCTGATAAGAGGTAGCATGGAGTTAAATATAATACCAGATAATATAAAAGGTGATAGAGGGCAAGATGAATTCATACAGACGGTTGTTCATAGTCTTGCTGTTGAAATCAATGAATTAGAACAGAAGCTCGTTACAAAAGACAAAGATATTAATAGGCTTAATAATGAAATTGCTGAGATCAACAAAGAGTTAGCCATAAAAAAGCAAGAGCTTGTTGGGATCAAGCACAGCAATGCCTGGAATCTGCGTGTATTGTTACATCGTGTCTGGAAAGCGATAGCTCTCCTCGGCAGCTTTCACTCGCGCATGCTGGAGAAGTTTATGAGTTATCGCGCAATCAATAAAAACATAGCGCTAACTACATCAGAGAGCAAAGAACCGGATGTGACTGTGGTTATCCCAGTCTACAACAAGGGCAGATATCTTCAGGCCTGTCTCGAATCGGTTCTGAGACAAACTGGGATCACATTTGAGGTAATCTGTGTGGACGATTGCTCCACTGACGGATCGTGGGAGATAACAGTGGAAATGTCCAAGAAAGAACCTCTGCTTCGAGTCGTTAAGAATGAATCGAACAGAGGCGCCTCTTATAGTCGCAACGTTGGAATCTCCATGGCTCGAGGGCGCTACCTTCAATTTACGGATGCCGACGATCTGTTGCTCCCCGGCTCTCTTGCAACATTACTCGAAGCCGCAGAGCGGACCGGCGCTGATGTGGTGAGGGGAACATTACAGAGACTAATAAACGGAGTTGGCGTTTCATCTCCGGAAGAGACGATCAAAGAGGCGCAAACAGGTATTCTTTCGGACCTGCAAGAGCTATGGATTCCTTGGTGGCATTACTGCTTCCTTATTTCGCATGAACTTTTGGTGCGCGAGGATATTAAATACCCTGACCTGATTGCCGGCGAAGATCCGGTCTTCATGGCAAGGGTTCTTACCAAAGCAGACAGGATATGTGTTATCCCGCAGGCAACATATATTTACCGGCCGAATGATTCAAGACCACAACCCAATCTCCGGACTGTTGCGGACTATATTACACATGCTCAGATCGTGCAAACTATATATGCTGGCGATTACGATGCTTGCTGGAGGAAATACCGGGATTTCATTATCAGCGACATCCGACTCCTCTTGTCTCAGGCTTATGTAACCCCTGACGAGTTTCAGGTTCTTGATAAACAGATACATGCATTATAGAAACGTAAAGAGCGTGAGGAATCGTTTTTTGCAAAGACCGGGTAGATTTTTGTGAAGAATGATTAAATGAAAAATTGGCTGGACACTCAGAAGATATTGCGCAGATTCGGTTTAGGGAGACCGACAGTTTTTCAGGGCTTCTGGCATGGGCCGCCCCTTGGTCCACTGCGGGAGGCGTGTCTTGATTCATTTATTCAGATGGGCCACACCTTCGAGCTTTTTACCTACGCATCAATAAACGTTCCGAATGGTGTTATTTTAAAGAAAGCCGTGGAAATCATCCCCTTCGAACAGGTCTTTTATTATGATAATCCGCATACTGGTCTTAAAGACCTTGGGCCCTTCTCAGACCTATTCCGCTTTAAACTCCTATCCGAGCGGGGAGGCTGGTGGATGGACGTGGACACAATTTGCCTTTCACCGGATATTCCGACTGTGGAAAGAGCTTGGGCGCAGCAATTGCCCGAAATCAATCCAAACGCAATCGGTAGCGGCCAGATCGCGTTGCGCAAGGGTGATCCTCTCGCCATCGAGCTATATTCTCGTTGCTACGACCTTAGCCGGACAAATTTCCAGCCTCGAGAGGCGTTGGGGCCGCATCTGCTTTCATCAACGATCAAGGATATGCAACTTCCCCAGAATGTCTTCGGCAGTCCTGATACCTTTTACCCTATCCGGTGGATTGAGATGTTTAAACTGTGGCTTCCGCAGTTCAGGGATGAGGTCATGAAACGCTCAAGAAACGCCATGTTCATGGCGATTTTCCAGTCCTTCCCCCAGTATATTGGTCTGACAATGGCTAAACTACCACCACGCGGCAGCTATCTGGCTGAAATATTCTCAGTCTATCTGGCGCATTTTGAGGGTGCCGGGCATTACACCGAAGAGGAAATTATCGGGGGCGCGAGAGCATTTTTCCAGAGGAACGCTGCTTGGGCAATTCAGGAACTCAAGGCTGTAAGCGATGAGGCAACGATTGCAAAGCTCGGGTTGTCCGAAAATGAAATGTAGCGGGGAAAGATTTTTGAGATTCAAGCGTGTTAAGCGGCAACTTATTGAATCCGAAGCTACAGCAGGGACAGACATTCCCAAGAGCTTTGATGACACCTGTATACCTTCACATCATCATGCAGCAGTTGCCGACCATGAACAGAAGCAAAGGAAGGCAAGTCGGCCATAAATGTGGACTTGACAACCATTATGTCTCGGCTCACGTTCGTCTTCTCTCCCTGAAGGCCAGCGAAGCTATGACAATCTCCATTACCGGAAACATGGGCATTAGGTAACGGATCTCTATCATCGCCAGAGAGGCAAAGAAAAAGGTGCGTAGAACAACGTAAGACAGCAAGCCAACTAAAAGCACAAATTCTGCACCTCGTGTGCGTATTAGCAATATCAAGCAGGCCAGAATCAAGACAATTCTGTACACATGGGAAAGATTCTCCGCCATTTGTGCTGAGGGCATCGAACTCCAGCCCGAATAAAAGATGGTGTCTTTATCCGTCCACATTCTCGCCGCACGATGAAAAGTCAGACTAAATGTTGAGCCGATTCCCGACATCTTTGCAGCCTCCGCCAGTTCTATCAACTCAGCATTTGTATCAGCAGGCAGTGGTGAGCCGTTAGGAAGAGCACTTATCTGATCCATGAGAGTATGAAAGCGTGCTGTGTTAAAGGAACTGATAATAGAGTTGAAGTTGAAACGTTGGGCTACTCCCTCATACTCTCGACTCCAAAGCGGCCAAAAAAACCCGGATGTTGCTTCTTGTGTTAAAGCTGCCTTTTTAAAAAAAACCAAGACACCTCTTGCAAGATAAGGGTCTGTTTCAGCTGAACTGACAGGGAGTAATGGTAATCCAACAAGCGCAGCTCTCAAAATCATTGCAAGAATTGGTAAAGCTGTTATAATCCCGATTATCGATGTATCCCGAAGACCTTTTAAAAATCCCCCAAGGTAAAATGCGCACAGAGCGGCTGGTACCAGTAGCCATATCTGATCCCAGCGCACAAACGTAGCGAAAGCAATCGCCATCCCTGTAATCAGAACCTTCATCTTCTGAGTTTTGAGTGACCGAAATAGCACTGTAAAAACTAATAGCCCTGCTGCAGCCGCTAATGTTTCAGGCAACACCCAACGTGGCCAAGCAAGAGTCACAGGTGATAATGCCAGTAGAGAAAACGAACCGAGAAGTGCAAAGATGTTCTTGTGCCAGGAATATGATGCCCAAAGTGCAGTCATTGCAGCTAAAGCAAATACAGCCGCCTGAACAAACACGACTTTCCGAGCAAAAGCTTCTCTCGCAAGATCTATACCTACAAGAAGTTTCATAAAGCTAATAAAAATGGTGTAACCGGGAGGTTGGTGACCCCACGAAGGTTTACACTCAGCGGTTCGTACGTCCGATGTGGAAAAACAATGATTAATGATCAAATTGTCCGATAGTCGTAAATACAGCTCAGAATCGGGGGTCATGATCGTCGGGGATGAAAATGCCAGTCGAATTAACAGAATTGAAACCAGGCCAATACAACCTAACCACAGACAGCCGGAACCACGGAATAGTGAGCCGTCACCATTCTTTAGCTGAAGCAAGAAGGACTCTAATCGCATAATCTTAAGCTGCAACCTCCTTCCTCTCAAGATTATTCTTCGGTTATTTTAGTTTTCACATAAATTTTTCCACATAAATTTTACTTGAAGTCGTTTCCTATTTCAACTAAACTATTTTTCTGTATTATATTGCTGGGGACATTGTCTCAGCAAAACTGATTCTTCAGATTGGTTGGAAAAAATAAATGGCATTTGAGGGCTCCGGTAAGGAAAATAATACGGCGCTGCGCCACAACAAGAAATGAACTTCCGGTACCCGCTGTTGTAGTGCCTTGTTTTAATGAGGAATCGATGATTGAGGATACAACTACGGCCATTACAGCGGTTTTGGAAGACCTTATTCGAAAGTCATAACGCTCCCTCAAAGAGGGAGGCTTGACGGTTGTGAGCCGTTTCAAAGACGGCCGTTGAGGTTGTTACTAAAATCTGCCTTCTTCCTGTTCATTTTCAAGCTCCTCTTGATGTTCAATGTATTCTTTAACCTTCTCGAGCTCAAAGCCCACCGTTGATATGGCATAACCCCGTGCCCATAGATTTTCACCATTGAAATTCTTCTGCGTCCCTCCGAATTGCCGAGCTACAGCTATCGCACTTTTGCCTTTCAGATATCCTATCACTTCTGAAACAGCATACTTCGGCGGTATCGAAATACACATATGCACATGATCCATTGCCATATGCCCTGATACTATTTCGCAGCTTTTTTGCTTCGCCAATTCGTGAAATACTCCCTTCAGATATTTCCTAATCTTTCCATACAGTACCCTTTTC
>Ga0315268_10007486_pt1 | contig 11490 bp, 6 predicted proteins | sample C1_top_MG_FD_204535 | JGI IMG/M metagenome (GOLD analysis project Ga0315268, IMG submission 204535) | Sediment microbial communities from Yellowstone Lake, YNP, Wyoming, USA - C1_top | ecosystem: Environmental > Aquatic > Freshwater > Lake > Sediment | place: USA: Wyoming | collected 2017-08-01 | reverse complement strand
CAGGAAAATGGGCCCGCTGGGGCTGCTCGGACTGGCCGTGCCGGAAGAATATGGCGGCGCGGGCGTAGATGCCATCAGCGCCGCACTTGCCCTCGAGCAAATCGGCTGGGGCTGCGGCTCGACGGGCCTGGCGATCGCGGCGCACAACGGACTGGGCTGCGCGCCTATCGCCATGTTCGGGACAGAAGAACAAAAGCGCATGTGGCTGCCTATTCTCGCCACAGGTCAAGGCAAGCTCGGCGCGCTTGCACTGACTGAGCCAGGCGCGGGCAGTGACCTGGCCGGCGGCGTGCGCGTGTTCGCCGAGCGACACGCTCCGCGCAACGAATGGGTCATCAACGGCGAAAAGATGTGGTGCACCAACGCCTCCATCGCCGAAACGATCATCACGCTCTGCCGGACGGACAAGCGCGGCGGCAGTCACTCGCTTTCGATGATTGTCGTGCCCACAAACACACCCGGCCTTGCCATTGGGCCGGCAGAAAAAAAGATGGGAGTAAAAGGCTCGCCCACTCATGCCGTCAAGTACGACGACGTGCGCGTGCCGCTAGAGAACTTGCTGGGCGAGGAAGGTCGCGGTCTGCACCAGGCGCTTCAGACGCTTGACGGCGGGCGCATCAGCATCGGCGCGCTCTGCGTCGGACTGGCGCAGGCCGCGTTCGAAGAAGCCGTCAAATATGCTCAAGAGCGACAGACTTTTGGCGTGCCCATCGCCAAACACGAGGCGATTCAGTGGATGATCGCCGATGCAGCGACGCAAATTGATGCCGCACGGCTGATGATCTATCGCGCGGCTTGGCTCAAAGCGAATGGCCGCCCATTCACCAAAGAAGCGGAGATGGGCAAGCTGTTCGCGAGCGAGATGGCAGAAAAAGTCTGTTTCAATGCCATCCAGATACACGGCGGCTATGGTTATAGCGCCGAGTATCCGGTCGAACGCATCTATCGCGACCAGCGACTCATGACTATCGGCGAGGGCACCAGCGAAGTGCTGCGGCTGATCATTGCGCGGCAAGTATTGCAGATGCACTAAAGCTTGTCATGACCATCTTGTCTCAACTCACCCGACTGCTGAGCGTGCCTCCGGGCGACCTGGTGTACCACCTCGTCGTCCAGTTTGCTATTTGGGCCATCTTTTTGCTGGCGCTGGGCGAAGGTCGGCGCACGAATTGGCGAGGCAGCGCGTTGCGAGCGGCGATTGCGTCGGTGGGACTGCTCATTCTGCGCGGGGCATTGGTGATTGTAGCTTTGCTTTCCTCGGCTGGGATTCTCAACTTGGTGTGGGTTATGCCGCCGCTGGAACGTTTCGCCGCAGTCGCCAGCCTGGGGTTGCTCGCGTGGGCGTTCCTCCCGTGGGTCGAGAGTTATCCTCAAGCCGGGCTGGTGCTCGTCGTCGTCAACACGTTCGGGGCGATTATCACTTACGCGATCTTGGCGCCTCAGTGGTACCGCGCCGCGCAAATCAGCGGGGACTTTTACAACTCCGCAGCGGAAGACTTGATCTGGAGTGTGTGGGCTGCTGCGCTCGCATTGATGGCTACCTTGACTGCGGCGCTCCGTCGCCGCGCACAATGGGGAACACTGGCCGTTGCCTTTGGCCTGCTGTTGCTCGGCCATCTGCTTCACTTGTTCTATGCCGAACCACAAACTCACGTGGCAGGCTGGGTGCGCCTGGCCGAATTGTGCGCGTATCCGATGTTGGCCGGGTTGATGCTGCAGCGTGCCAGCGAGCGCGAAGAACTAGCACAGCCGGCTCTGCCCGCAGCGCTCGCGGCCTCCGCGCCATGGACCGCCGTCGAAGCTTGCCAGCGCATCGCCGAGGCCAGCAACGTCGCCGTAGCCGTTCAACGCGCGGGGAGCGCCATCGGCAACGTGCTGAGCGCCGACGTGATCGCCATCGGCGTGCTGAACAAGACAGGCGACACAGTTGATCTGGCTGCCGTGTGCCATGCGGGGGCCTCGCCCCGCAGCGGTCCAGCTTTCGACGTCGCTTCGCAGCCGCCAATTCAATCGGCCATCAACCGGAAACGCGCCGTGCTGGTGGACGTGGATCAAGAGGCTCATCGAGCGACGCTGGCCGCTTTGGTCGGCGGGGCCATCGGGCCACTCTGGATGCAGCCGCTCGTGCACCAAAACAGCGCGGTCGGCATCCTCATCGCAGCTCGCTTCACGCAACGCAAGACGCTCAATTGGACTGCCAGCGAACAAGAGACGCTCAACGGGCTGTGCGCCGCGTTGGCCTCGGCGCTTGCCGCAGCGCAGACGACGGTTACGCTGGCTCAACAAGTGGACCAACTTCAGCAGCAACTTGGCGAGCGGGAAGCTGCGCTCAAGCAAGCAGAAATCCGGGCGCAGCAACTCGATGCCCAGGTGATCCAGGCCCAGGTCCAACAACGACGCACGCTGCATATTCCAGCGCGCGCAGATCGCCCTGTCGAGCCCCCGCGCGCCGAAGAAAAGAGCCAGGTCGAACCCGCCGGCATGCCCTCTGTGGGCGACAAGACGCTGAAGGTCAAGGTCAAACTCGACGGCAACACGCCCCTCAAATCGGCGCGAGCGATGATGGTGCTCTCGCACATCAAGCGCGTGGGACGCATCGTCGCCTGCCAGCCCGTGGAAGCCGATCTGCGGTCGGGTGGATTTGCGGACGAGTTCACGGTGACATTCGCCACGCCGAGCGATCCTGTCTCTGTGCGGTCGGCCCTCTCCACCATCCGCGATGTGATCAGCGTGGAGGTGCAGGCCATCTAGGACTGCGCTTCTATCAAACGAACAGCGAAGCCGGCGCAGTGGGTGGAACGAGGACCAGCAAAGCGCGAGGAATCACCTGGAACGTCACGGGCGTGGTGCCGACGGGATCGCCGTCTATCTGAATGGGCCAGGGCTTGGCGCTGTCCACGATGACGCGCCGCGCACGTCGGAACTTGACCGAGGGGTCGTGCAGGTGCCGCCCACCCAGCAACCGCAAAAGATGCCCCAGCGTGTACGCTGGACCAGCGCCGTTGAAAATCACCACATCGAGCAGACCATCGTCAAGCCGCGCTTCGGGCGCGATGCGCAACACGCCGCCATACAGTTGCGCGTTGCTGACGAGGATAAACAACGAACGCCCCTTAATGACCTTGCCATCCACGACGACGGTGGTGCGCACCCCGTAAAACTCGGAAGCCACCAGCACCGAAGCAATCAGATAGGGCAGCAGCCCAAGCCGCTTGGTGGCGCGCTCGCGCGGCTCCATATCGTGCGCCACCTGTGCATCCAAGCCAAGCCCGGCAAAGAGCAAAAAGTATCGGCCGTTTGCGCGGCCAACGTCAATCGCTTTTACACGAGCTTCGTGAAGCAGATGTGCAGCCACCAACAAGCGATTGGGGTTGGTCAGCGTAAAGGCAGGCAGTCCCAATTGTTTAGCCCAGACGTTGCCCGTGCCGGTGGGTAGCACTCCGAGCGCCGTGCGGCTGCCGACCAAGCCATTGACCGCCTCACACAACGTTCCATCGCCGCCCGCCACCAGCACCGCATCCATCCCATCGAGCGCAGCCTGACGCGCCAACTCGGTGGTATGACCCGCGTGGTCCGTCACGCACCGCCGAACTTGCCAATCGTTATTGCAGAGATACTCGATCACCAGGTCAAGCTCGTCTTCGACCTCGCGCGGGCCAGCCGTAGGATTGTGAATAATGAGTGCTTTCATTGCAGGCAGCTTTCGATGAGATTTACTGGCGAAAATTCTACCATGCCTGCGGACCAACCGCAACACACAGTACTTTTCTACCTCTTGCCAGCAAATGTACTGTTGGAGTATAATGCCATCCAACAAGCCGCTTGAGGCATACAGGCAACGTGCAAGACTCTGCATCCGCTCAAACCGAACGTGACTCGGCAGCGTCATCCGCGTCCAGCATCGAGCCGACTCTCCCCACTCTGGCTCCAGCATCGCCCGATAATACGTTGAACGGTGCGGTTACGACGTCTGCGCCCGGCGAGCCGTCCATCATCGAAGTTGAACTCAAGTTTCGTATTCGCTTGCCCGATTGGCTGGCGAGGCTGTTAAAGCATGAACACACGCCGATCACAAGAATATACGGCTCGACCTGGGCCGCGCGAGACGTGGAACAGCCCGCTGTCATTCTTACCGCCGTCGTGGCGGGGGCCATCGGTCAAGTGCTGGTGCTTGAGCATCAGATCAATTGGGGAATCGCCGCGTATGTGGCCGCCGTCTTGCTGGTGATAGTGTGGGCGCGCAGTCACCCGGCATCACGCGACAGGCTTACCAACATCGCATCGCTCAGCCGCCGGGTCGAAATCTGGCTGGTGATCCTGATCATTGCGCTCGCGGCGTTCGCCCGTTACTACCATCTCGATCAGCGTATGTACGGCGTGGATGGCGACGAAAAGAGCTGGACCCTTCAGTCCTACTTTTCCGTGTTGAGAAACGAGCGGCGCGGCGAATTTGTGGATCGGCATTTTCATTTCCAGCCTATCACGTTCTATCTGGAAGGCTGGGCGATGCGGCTGTTCGGCATCAACCTATTGACGCCGCGTTATCTCAACGCGACGATGAGCCTGTTGACCCTGCTGTTGTTCTATCTGCTCATGAAGCGCGCCGTCGGGCCGCCAGGCGCGCTCGTCGGAACCGTGTTAGCTGCTTTTGCTTTTGTAGAACTGAGCGCCAGCCGGCAGGCGATTCACGACACGCTGGTCGAACCGTGGGTGCTGTTTGCATACTTTGCGCTGATTGAAGCCGTCGAAGCTCGCAAGACGCAATGGTTCTTTGCGGCGGGCATCGCCGCCGCCGTCGGCATGTTGACCTATGAGACTTTTTATCTTACGCCGATTGTGGCGCTGGCTTACCTGCTCGTATGCACTGCGCGAGATCGCAAAAACTGGCAAGATTGGGGCAAGTTTATTATTGCTTTCCTCCTACCGCTGGCGCTTGTCTTGCCGTCTACAAGCGAGTACATTCGCACGCGGCAGGCCTATCACCTGTCGTCGCTGAGCAATGGATCAGAACCGACTGTGTTTGTGATGACCCGTCTGGGCGAGTCTGTCAGCACGTTGTTTTCTGCCGTCAAATACACCGATCAACTCGTGCGATGGGGAGAAGGGCCAATCATCAATCCATGGATTTTGCCGCTCGCCGTGATCGGGATGATCTATGCGCTGATGACGTGGCGCAAGTCACATGCAGTCTTGCTGGCCTTGTGGTTCGTGATTCAGTATTTCCCGTTTGGAGCGCTGGGCGCCCCGTTGCCTCGCGTGTTCTATCCGGCGCTGATGGCGGTGTCTGGACTGGGCGCTGTTGGCGTGATCATCGCACTCAAAGCTGTGCGGCAGAGTTTGCCGCGAGCGAATTCGCTAACCTTGATCGGCGGAGTGGTGTTCTTTTTGGTCCTGGCGGTGCTGTATGATGTGGATGTTTTTGCCAATCGTTTGGTGGATATGGACGAACAACAGAAACGGCGCGAACTAGCCGACCTCGTGCGCGTGAGTGCGTCCACTGCGCCGATGACCTATTTGCCCTACGTGCCCTTCGCGGGCGACGTCGCCGAGGTCGAGCAAAACCTGGTCGAGTTCAGCGTAGCCGGAGTGCGCGGACTCAAGAACCCGACCGGTTATTACACACTCGTGGAGCTGAATCAACTGCTGGCGCACTTGTGGGACGACCACAGGCTCTATCCGAAGGTCAATCTGATTCTGGACAAAACGGCTTTCAACGATCCTAACCAGGAACAACGCAGCGTATTCGAATTCGCCTTGCGCGGCTGTTACCCACAGTCACAGGTTGAGCCAGGGCGATACTTTGACCTGTACCAGCTTGCGACAGAGGACCTAAAAAATCCTGCTTGTTACAGCACGAACGCTTTCACCGCTGTCCGGCCCGAAAAGAATGCAGCTTTGGCGGATACATTGCCTATCACGTTCGAGTGGCGCGTGCTCGGCGCTTCGCCGCAGACCTACCGGCTTGTAGTCGAACGACAGAATCCTCAGCTCATCTGGTTAGAAGCTGAGCAAAGCTTCAGTCGGGACAAGGGTTGGTTCGACGAAGCCAGGTTCGCCGCCAATTATTCTGGCATCGGCTACCTGGCGGACGAGTGGCATGCTGGCCCGGCGGTAGCCGTGCTCAATATAGCACAGGCAGACAAATACAAGTTGTGGGCGCGCACCTATCGGCGTTCAGTGGACGACCAGCACACTTTCATTGCAATGAACGCCGATGCGCCGGTCGAAATAGCGACGGCACAAATGCCAATGAACACCTGGGTATGGCAACCCCTTGGCGATTACGTCCTGCAACCGGGGCGCCAGGCCATCACCCTCACCCGGACATACGGCGCTGATCCGCACCGAAGCATCTTTGTTGATGCACTGGTGCTTTCGTCTGACCCGGCCTTTGATCCGGCTTCGCACACGCCCTGGGCTGTAGTCACGGACACGGGTCAGCAACCCATGACCACATCGTACTCGCTCACTCGCGGTCTGGCGCCCGGGCTTTATCGCTGGCGGGTGGAAGTCTACGACGGCAACCGGCTGGTGAACGGGTCGGGACAGCCGGGAGTCAGCACGCAGGCCAGAGAGTTTGTTGTGACGCCAGTAGACAACGCAACCCAATGAAAACCGGAGCGCAGGCTTTAGCCTGCTTTCTCCGCGCGGACAAGTCCGCGCCCCGGGGGGGTCGGATAGGCGCTAAGCGTCCTTGACATTTTATCGGAAGTAACTATAGTAGTAGGTAATGGCTCATCTGTCGCACGGCGGGCCGGGATGGCTCAATCGCCCAGATGACCTGTCCAGGTTGTTTCGTCGTCCGACCGTTGCGGGTCTCTTTTGCCCGCATCCATCAAATCGGAAACCCTAACAGGGACGTTCACCAAGGAGGAATTCCATGCGACGCGGCAGAACTCTTATCCTTGTCGGGCTGTTGATTCTGCTCCTGGTCGTCCTGGCAGTGTTCGCTCTGGCCGGACCTAGGACTCAGCCTCCAAAAGCATCGCCCACCCCCCAGGTCGCCATGGCCAAGATTGTCGTGGCCTTTCAACCCATCTCGCGCGGGTCGCAAGTCATCACCACTGCCGTGGGACTGTTCGATTGGCCGGTCTCTCAAGTGCCCCCGGCAGCCCTGACCGACACATCCAAGGCCATCGGCAAGTTTGCCAAGATAGATGTTCCGCAGGGCATTCCCGTTTTGCCTGCGATGCTCGCACAGAGTCCGGCAGAGGCCGCTGCGGCAGGCGGCTCGGTCGCCGCCATTGCAGTCCAACCGGGCAAAGTGGCCGCCGCGTTCCCGTTCCGTTCCACCTACCCGGATGCAGCGTCTCTGCCTTTCGACCGGCGCGACAAAGAAGTGATCCCGCGCTTGTTGAGTGTGGCTTACGCCATTCAGCCGGGCGATCGAGTGGACGTCATGGCCTGCTTCTGGGTTTACGAAATTGACAAAGATTTCCAAACCCGCAAGCCCAACCAGCTCAGTTACATCGTCGCGAGCAATAACCCGCAGCAACCCCTGCCACAGATTATTCAAGGAATGGCCGGGCGGCCCACCGTCGGCCCGGGCGGCATCGCCGCTGTCGAAGGGCCTTCCGAACCGCAGTTGCCGCGCATGGTTTGCCAGTGGACGGTGCAGAACGCGCGCGTGTTGAGCCTAGGTGACTGGGGTGTGCCGGCTGCCCCGCCGCCTCAACAACCTGCACAGGGCGGCCAGCCGACGCCGACTCCGGCTCCGCCCGTGCCACAAGTCGCGACGCTTGAGCTTGATCCGCAGGATGCGCTGGTGCTCAAGTACGTGCGCGAGACCGGTGCCCAATTGGACGTGGCATTGCGCGCCGCAAGCGACAAAGAGTCCCGCTTCACAACCGAAGCGGTGACGTTGCAGTATGTCTTTGAGCGGTTCCGCGTTGCTATCCCGCCCAAGCTGGACTATACCATTGCGGGCGGCGGCGGCGTGCCGCCGGTAGGGGCTGGCAAATAGCCGCCCGGGCAATCGGGTTGAAGCGTGCCTCGATCCATACGATGAGATGCAAATCAAGCAAGAGTCAGTTATGAGCAATCCGCCCTCGGACAAAATCCGTGTCCTGATCGTTGACGATATCCCGGAAATGCGGGAGAACATTCGCAAGCTGTTGGCTTTCGAAAACGACATCGAAGTCATCGGCGTGGCTGGCAATGGTGCAGATGCCATTCAGGCCGCGCGCCAATACCAGCCCAACATTGTCCTGATGGACGTCAACATGCCGGATATGGACGGCATTACGGCCGCCGAGCGGATCAATCAAGATGTCCCCGTTGCCCAGGTCATCATGGTCTCGGTGCAGAGCGAAGCCGATTATCTCCGCCGGGCCATGCTGGTGGGGGCGCGCGATTTTGTCACCAAGCCTTTCAGTGCCGAAGAATTGATCTCCACCATTCGCCGCGTGCATCGAATGGCCCAGGCGCGGATGCCGGCGATGCCAACGGCAGGGCCGGCAGGATCCGTCGCCGGGATGCCCATGGCAGCCGCGCCGCGTCAGCGCAAGCAGGGCAAGATCATCGCCACGTTCGGAACGAGAGGCGGCATCGGCACCACTCTGCTCGCCATCAACCTGGCCGTTTGCTTGAACCGTGCGGATCGCAAAGCGGCGCTGATGGATGCAAGCCTCCACTTTGGCGATGTGAGTGTGATGCTCAACCTGCAACCCGCGCGCAGCATCGCCGACATTTCCAAGGTCTTCGCCGACTTGGACGCCGAGCTGATTGAGACCATGTTGACCCCGCACACCTCTGGCGTCAAGGCTCTGCTGGCGCCTGGTCGTCCGGAGATGGCCGACGTGGTCACCCCGGAGCACATCAAATCCATCCTGGCCGAAATGCGCCTGATGTTCGACTTTATCGTCGTGGACACGACTCGCACGCTCAAAGATGAAACACTCGTCGTCCTCGACAACGCAGAGAAAATCGTCTTGCTGGGCACACCGGACATCCCCTCCATCAAAAACGCCCGAACCTTTTTTGAGATCGCCGAGGCGCTCAAGTACCCAGCCGATAAGATCGTGTTCGTGCTCAACAAAGTGGACCGCCGAAGTGTGCTTTCGGCCAAAGACATCGAGCAGGCCGTCAAGCACCCCGTCGCGGCCCAATTGCCAATGGATGAGCCGACGGCCGTCGGCTCAGTCAACCGGGGCGTTCCTTTGGCTGCCGACCCACGGGCCAAGTCAACGCCGCTGGCTCAGGCGATCAGTCAACTGGCGGACCGCTTGGTCATCGAGCTTCAGCCAGTTGAAGAGCCGTCACCGGTGCCAACCCAGGAACGCGCCTCGCACAAGACCCAGGAAGACGTTGCCCGCGAACGGCTCGGACGCATCTTTAATCGTGGTTGAGGATAACATTCAGGAAAGGTAAAGGCCGATGTCACTACTCAAGAGAATCGAAAAAGGGTCGCTGACTCCCGCCGATCAGCCTTCCAAGCTGAGCGAAATCCGCGCACGCCGCGCTCCCGGCGCCGTCGCTCCCAGCCGCGATGCTTACCTCGACCTCAAGACGCGCATTCAAAACAAGCTGCTGAGCGAGCTGGATCCTTCGATGGACATCTCCAAAACAGACGAGGTGCGCATAACCATCGAAGAGATGTTTGATGCGACGTTGGCGGAAGAGAATATCATCCTCAGCCGCGTGGAGCGCCAGCGGTTGTTCGAGCAAATCGCGGCGGAAATTCTTGGCTACGGCCCGCTGGAACCGTTCCTGGCCGATGAGACCATCACAGAAATCATGTGCAACGGCCCCAAGAGCATCTACATCGAGCGCAAGGGCAAGATCGAGCACACCAACGCGGCCTTTGAAAGCAATGACCACTTGATGCGCATCATTGACCGCATCATCGCTCCGCTGGGACGCCGCATTGATGAGAGTCAGCCCTATCAGGATGCGCGCCTGCCCGACGGCAGCCGCGTGAACGCCGTCATCCCGCCGCTATCGCTCGTCGGGCCGGTGCTGACCATCCGCAAGTTCTCCAAGGTTCCGTTGACGGTCGAAAACCTGATCGCCTTTGGCACGATCACGCCAGAGGCTGTCGAGTTTCTGAGCGCGTGCGTCAAGTCACGGCTGAACATTGTGGTGTCGGGCGGCACCGGCTCCGGCAAGACAACTTTCTTGAACGTCCTGTCGTCGTTCATCCCTAACGACGAGCGCATCGTCACAATCGAAAACGCCGCCGAGTTGCAGTTGCGCCAGGAACACGTCGTCACCATTGAAACACGCCCACCTAACATAGAAGGCAAAGGCGAAATCACCATTCGTGACATGGTCATCAACTCGCTGCGTATGAGGCCCGACCGCATCATCGTCGGCGAGTGCCGTGGCGCGGAAGCCTTGGACATGTTGCAGGCCATGAACACCGGTCACGACGGCTCCATGACCACGCTGCACTCGAACAGCCCGCGCGATACATTAGCCCGTCTGGAGACGATGGTGCTGATGGCCGGCTTTGACCTGCCGCACCGCGCCATCCGCGAGCAAATGTCTTCGGCGCTTCAACTGATCGTCCACCAGGAGCGCATGCGCGATGGCACCCGCAAGATCGTCAACATCACCGAAGTGCAGGGCATGGAAGGCGAGGTCATTACCATGTCCGATATCTTTGTCTATGAACGGCAGGGCGTCGAAAACGGCAAGGTGATTGGACGGTTAATCCCTACCGGGCTCCGCCCCAAGTTCATCGAGAAGATCGAAGCGTCTGGGATCCGCCTGCCGCCTAGCATCTTTGGCATGGGCATCCGGCGGTAAGTGTAAGGAGAGAGGCAACGATGAGTCCGATTATCCTGATCGGCATCGGCATCGCCATCGTCGTCGTGGTCCTGGGCATCGTGTTTAGCCTGACCGGCGAGCGAGAACAGGTTCAGGAGCGCTTGGACCAGTTGAGCGCATCCGACCGAACCGTCACGCAGGCCGCCAAGCCCACCAAGCGCGGTTCGCCAGTCCTGGATGCGCTCAACAGGGCGCTCACCGGGCGAGCCTTTGCCGACAACATTGCGGTACAATTGGCCCGCGCAGACTTGAAATTCACGGTGGGCGAATACCTGGCAACGGAGGTGATTGCCATCGTCGCCGGAGGGGTGATCGCCTATTTCATCGGCAGCCGGTCAGTGATCTTTGCTGTACTGGGAGCGATTGGCGGCTTTTTTGCCCCGCGCTTCTATGTCAACTTTATGCAGGGCCGTCGGCTCAATACATTCAACAATCAGCTCGGCGACACGATCAACCTGTTGGTGAACGGCCTGCGCTCTGGGTACAGCGTTCTGCAAGCGATGGAGGCAGTGGCGCGCGAATTGCCGCCGCCCGTGTCCACCGAATTTGACCGCGTCGTCAAAGAAGTCACACTGGGCCTGACGCTGGAACAAGCCCTGCAAAATATGCTGCGGCGCGTCAAATCCGAAGACCTCGACCTGGTTATCACCGCCATCAACGTGCAGCGCGAGGTGGGCGGCAACCTGGCCGAGATCCTGGATGTGATCAGCCACACGATCC
>Ga0315268_10007484_pt1 | contig 11492 bp, 11 predicted proteins | sample C1_top_MG_FD_204535 | JGI IMG/M metagenome (GOLD analysis project Ga0315268, IMG submission 204535) | Sediment microbial communities from Yellowstone Lake, YNP, Wyoming, USA - C1_top | ecosystem: Environmental > Aquatic > Freshwater > Lake > Sediment | place: USA: Wyoming | collected 2017-08-01 | reverse complement strand
TTGCTGATCGAAGAGCAACTGACTGAGGCGATCATCGGTGCCGCGATCGAAGTGCATTCGGAGCTTGGGCCCGGATTGCTGGAATCAGCATATGAAGAGTGTCTATGTCACGAGCTGAAGCTGCGTGGATTATCAATCAGGCGGCAGGTTGAGCTACCGGTGGTGTACAAGGGAATCAAGCTCGACTGCGGCTGTCGAATCGACATCATCGTTGAAGATCGAGTGGTGCTCGAACTCAAGACTGTTGAGAAGTTGCTTCCGGTTCCCGAGGCGCAGTTGCTGACGTATCTGAAGCTCAGCGGCAAGAAAGTCGGTCTATTGGTCAATTTTCATTCCGCAGTCTTGAGGAACTCGATCAAGCGAATGGTCAACTGACACGAGTTGGCCTCCGTGCCTCCGTGTCTCCGTGGTTAATAGCGAGCGAGAAATGGCCAACTTCTTCACCGATAACGACGACATCCAGTTCCTCTTCAACCACTTCGACCTTGCCGAGATCGCCTCAGCCCAGGAGGACGGCTTCGCCAACGCCGAAGCCTGCGACTATGCCCCGCGCGACGCGGCCGACGCCATCGACAACTACCGCCGCATCCTCGCCATCGTCGGCGAGATCGCCGGCGAGCACGTCGCCCCGCGCGCTGAGCAGATCGACCACGAGGGCAACACCCTCAACGAGGATGGCACCGTCACCCTGCATCCGTTGGTCAGGGAGAACCTGCGCGTGCTCGCGCAGGCCGACCTGATGGGCTTTACCCTCCCGCGACAATTCGGCGGGCTCAACTGCCCCAACCTTGTCTACACCATCGCCAACGAAATCGTCAGCCGGGCTGATGCATCGCTGATGAACCTCTTCGGCCTGCAGGGCATCGCCGAGACCATCAACGCCTTCGCCGACGATGCCATCAAGCAGGAATACCTTCCCCGCTTCTCGAAGGGCGAGCTGACCGGCGCCATGGTCCTCACCGAACCCGACGCCGGCTCTGATCTTCAGGCCGTCGCCCTGCGCGCCTGGCAGGACAGCGACGGCCAGTGGCGGCTCACCGGCGTGAAGCGCTTCATCACCAACGGCTGTGGCGAAATCCTGCTGACGCTGGCGCGATCCGAGCCCGACAGCAAGGACGGCCGGGGGCTTTCGCTCTTCCTCAACGAGCGCTGCCCGCGCATCCGCGTGCGGCATCTGGAGGAGAAGCTGGGCATTCATGGCTCGCCCACGTGCGAGCTGGTGTACGACGATGCGCCGGCGAAGCTCATCGGCGAACGCCAGCGAGGTCTTGTCCCCTATGTGATGACGCTCATGAACGGCGCGCGCGTGGGCATCGCCGCACAAAGCCTGGGCATCGGCGAGGCCGCCTGGCGCGTCGCCCGCCGCTACGCCCACACCCGCAAGCAGTTCGGTGTTGCCATCGAGAAACTTCCGGCCGTCGCCGAGCTGGTGACCGAGATGCGCGTTCATCTGGAGGCCGCCCGAACGCTCACGTACGAAACCAGCCGCATCTGCGATTTGGAGAACAACAACCTGCGCGTGCTGGAATTCAGCCCGCCGACCGACCCCGCCGAGGCCAAGAAGCGCAAGGAAATGTCACGCACGCTCAAACGCCTCAACGGCATGCTCACACCCATGAGCAAGTATTATGCCAGCGAGATGTGCGTAAAGGTGGCATCCGACGCCATCCAGGTGCTCGGGGGCTCGGGCTACATGAAGGATTATCCCGTCGAGCGATATCTGCGGGATGCGCGCATCACAACGATCTACGAGGGCACCAGCCAGTTGCAGATCGTGGCCGCCGTCCGCGGCGTGTGCAGCGGGGCGTTCGAGAAGTATGTCGAAGAGCAGGAGAAGAAGGCTTATTCGGATGACCTGCTCAAGTCGCTCCAGCAATGCCTCGCCGAGGCCAAGCAGCTCATCATGAAGGCCGTCGCCTTCGTGAAGGATAAGGGCTCCGAATACATGGATTTCTCCGGCCGGCGCCTGGTCGATAGCGCCATCGCGGTGATTGTGGGGCATCTGTTCCTCGCCCAGGCGAGCAGTAGCGCCCGCAAGAAGGCCGTGGCGAAGAAGTTCATCGAAACCCGCCTGCCCACCCTGAATCGCGACATCGAGATGGTCCTGACCGGCGACCGCAGCGCGATGGATGACTACGAGACCCTGGCCGGCCCGCTGCCGGCGGTGTGACATGAGCTCGGAGTCTATTTCAGCGGGTTCTCCACCTTCACTCCGTCGTACTCCTGCCCCGCATTCAGGTCCTCGCTCCAGACCACGCCCGCGCCGGCGCGCCGGGCAGCGGCGACGATCAGGGCATCCCACAGCGAGAGCCCGAACCGATCGGCCAAGCGCATGCCCTCGTTCAATACCGCCGGGCCGTTCGTAACGACGTTCCGCCTCATGAAATCCTCGACCACGCGCCGGGCCGCCGGATTGCTGGCCCCTTTGCGCACGAGGTTGACGTAGAGTTCTTGTAGCACCTGCACGCTGACGGCCGGCGGAACCATCCGGGTCCAGAGTTCCTCCAGTCTCCGCCTGGCCGCGATGTGCTTTTCGCCCGCATCCCCATCATGGGCATAGACCAGGATGTTCGTGTCCACGAGGATCTGCTTATCGTTCATGCGCCTCTTCCCGCGTCAGCGGCCTGCCGCCCAGATGCATTCCCCGATCGATTCTCGCCAACGCCCGCCGGCGGGCGGCCGCGTAATCCTCATCCCTCTCGACGCATTTCGCAATCAGCTCCGCGACCCGCTGGGAAAGCGATTTGTCCTGCTCGACCGCCAGGTGCTTTGCCTTCCGGAGGACCGCCTCGCCGAGTCGTAAAGTGATGTTCTTAGCCATGGACCACCGTGCACAATTTCAGTGTAGCACATTTTACGTGAAAAAGTTACCGGCTGGCCGCGGGGGCGCGGGGCCGCGGGGCGTTCATCCTCCCGGGTCTGCCTCATCCGTTGACTCCGCCCCTCCCCGGCACGATGCTATCCACAACCTGTCTCGGGAAAGGAGCCCTCATGTCCCGCATTCTTCGTGCCTCAATCATAACGGCCGCGCTGCTGCTCGCATCCTGCTCGCGCCACCCCAGCAACCCCGCGGTGATTCACGACCCCTACGACCTGAACACCGGCCTGCTCAGCAGATCCATCTCATTCGAAAACCCCACCGGCGAACCCGGCCGGGGCGGCAAGGCCGCCTCCAAACTCGGCGTCGGGCGCAAGGGCGCGCCCTCCCGCTCGATCAAGCCCGGCGAAACCGTGCAGATGTGCGACATCGCCGGCCCCGGCACCATCCGCCACATCTGGGTCACCTGCGCCCACAAAGACCCCGCCTCTCTTCGCTCGTTCGTTATCCGCGCCTACTACGATGGCCAGGAGCATCCCTCCGTCGAATGCCCCGTCGGCGACTTCTTCGGCATGGCTCACGGCAAGATCATGCCCTATTTCTCGGCCGTCCATTCCGTCGGCCCCGAAGCCGGCATGAACCTGTGGCTGCCCATGCCCTTCGCCAAACGAGTGCGCATGACCTTCACCAACGAGTGGAACCAGGCCACGCCCCTATTCTATTCAATCGACTACACGCTGGGCGACAAACAGCCCGCCGATGTCGGCCGGCTCCACGTGCTCTTCCGTCGCGAGAACCCCACGACCTTGAAGCAGGATTTCGAGCTGCTCCCGCAGCGCAGCCAGAAAGGCCGGTTCATCGGCTCAGTCATTGGCATCCGCAACATGCATTCCGGACAGTGGTGGGGCGAGGGCGAGGTGAAAGTCTTCATGGACGGCGACAAGGACTTCGCCACCATCGTCGGGACGGGCTCCGAGGATTACGTCGGCCTGTCGTGGGGCGTGCAGCAGACGCCGTTCTTCTACAACGGCTGCTCGCTCAACCAGAAGGATTTCGTCTCCATGTACCGCTGGCACCTGCCCGACCCGATTTCCTGGCGGAAGCAGGCCCGCATCGTCATCCAGCAGATCGCCTGGAAGGGCGGCCTGGCCGAAACCCAGGACGACTGGTCGTGCGCCACGTTCTGGTATGAGCCCGTCCCCAGCCCCGCCCTCCCGACCATGCCCGATGTCAAAGCAAGAACCGCCAACCTGTTCCCGCAGGAACCCGCGAAATAAGGGAACCACAGATGAACACGGATAAACACAGATTCATGTGCTGAATGGCCATCGCACAGCAAGAACCACTTCGTGCCTCTGCATCTTCGCGTTTTTGCCTCTTCGTGTGCAGCTCTGATCTGTGTTCATCCGTGTTCATCTGTGGTTCCACTCTCTGTGATCAGATGCGCCTCGCCCTCGGCGCCGCCGCCGCCTCAAGCTCGAAAAGCAGATTGTCCCTGCAGATGTCTCCCGGCATCACCAGGCACGGCCAGTTCAGCTCGCCCTGCCATCGCGACACAAACTCCGCGTAAACCTCCGGCGTCTTGCAGTAGGCGATCGCCTGCACGACGTCGCGCCCGCCGCAGTCCAGTTCGGACAGCACCGAGACAACGTTGTCGATCGTCATCGAAGTCTGGCGGCGCGCATCGCCCACGTGGCACGTCGCGCCGGTGTGGTCAATCGCCGCCGTGCCCGAGCAGAACACCAGCTTCCCGGCGGGGGTGAGCGCGGTCGCCGCCCGCGCGAACGCCGAGCCATATTCGTATGCCGATCGCTGTTTCCCGGCGGCGTGATGGCGCACGATCGCCTCCGGCTTGCCCCACACGGCGAACAAGTCGATTGCGCAGCGCCGACCCCCCGCGGGGCTCACGCCAATCCCCGTGCTTGCGGGCAGAAGCCCTTCCCGCCCGATCAGCCCGCGCTCGCGGAAAAACTGCGTCCTCACCGGGTTGAACTCGTCATACCACGCGACGATGTCATCCATCCAGATCCAGGTCCTGGCGACCGACGAAAAGTCCGTCCCCGCGGCCCCCAGCAGCGCATCGGCCTTCTCAAATGCCTGCCGCGCCTGCACCGTCGCCGCGGCCGTCGTCGCCCCCGCCAATCCGCTTGCCGAAAGCCATTGACACCCACCGTGCTCGAAACATCGCCCGACGGCCGCTTCGGTCAGTTCCATCGTTCGCGGTCGCCCAACGCCGGCCACGGCGTGCACCTGGATGCCCACGAACGGGGTTATCGGCGCCTCCACCGCCAGGATCGTCGGGCGCACGCCATCGTCAATCACGCCATACGCTGCCGAGCGCGCTGCAAGCACGTGTTCGATCAGGCCCGGCGCGGTGAAGAGCCGCTCCTGGAAGATCCACGCATGGTGGCTCTTCAGCAGAGCGGCGATCTGCTCGTAGCCCCGGCGGGCTTCATCCACCGCCGCCCCCTCCGGGCCCGCGCAGGTGATATAAAGGTCAGTTGCGCCGCCCGAATGCACGACGCGCACATCGCAAAGCTGGGAAATCTCACGACTCAAGGCGGTATCTTCTAAGGCCACTAAAAAATCCTTAACGTGTGACCAATCAACCACCGCTGTATTCCCCGGGTCCACCGGCCGAGCCACTGTCTCGCCGCCAGCCCCGGCGTCACAGGTTGTTACTGTCGTGACCGGCCGATGTTGGCCGCGATTCGTTCGCAAATCAAGCGCGGGCCGCATGATATACAGCACCCCCGGGCGCCGATTATTGATTTCGCACGGCAATCTGATACTAATGCGAACGTCGTGGAGGCGATCACGGTCCGTGCATCACCTGAGCATGTGACGCACCTTCGAGTCCGTTACAGCGAAACGGACCAGATGGGCACTTTCTACAACTCCCGCGTCCTCGAATGGTTCGAATGCGGCCGCACGGAATGGCTGCGCGCCGCCGGCATTGCCTACGCGCAGATGGAGCAGCGCGGCGTCATGCTGCCCTTGGTCGAGGCCCACGTGAACTTCTGCGGCCGGGCAAGATACGACGACCTCCTTCGCTTGACCATCCGCGCCGCCATGGCCGGCAAAGCGAGCGTCAGGTTTGACGTGAGCATCGACCAGTCCGAGTCGGGCGAGCCGGTGGCTGGCGGCTACACCATTCATGCTTTGACCGATCCTTCCGGCAAACCGATCCGGCCGCCTGCCTGGTTCATCGAAGCGCTGGAAAAGCACGTGGAGCGCAAATGACGTTGGATCGTAAGTTGTTGAGCGGCGACGAGGCGGTGGCCCTGGCGGCGCTCGATTGCGGCGTGGCACTGGGCACTGGTTATCCCGGCACGCCCTCCACGGAAATCCTCGAGGAGTTCGATCGCATCGGCGGCAAAGCCCGATGGGCGCCCAATGAGAAAGTCGCGATGGAGGTGGCCCTCGGCGTCGCTTTCGCGGGCGCCTTGGCGCTGGTCACCATGAAGCACGTTGGCCTGAACGTCGCCTCCGACGTGCTCTTCACCGCCGCCTACACCGGCGTGAGTGGGGGCCTTGTAGTTGTCTCGGCCGACGACCCCGGCATGGCCTCCAGCCAGAACGAGCAGGATAACCGCCGCTACGCCGTCGCCGCCGGCGTTCCGATGCTCGAACCCTCCGATTCACAGGAGGCCTACGAGTTCACGCTCCTGGCTTTCGAGATCAGTCGCAAGTGGAAGCTCCCGGTCATGTTGCGCATGACCACCCGCGTCTGCCATTCCAAGACCGTCGTCCAGCCGCGCCAGGTCCAGCCAACCAACGGCGCGCCCACGTTCCAACGCGACATCATGGGCCGCGTGATGATCCCGGCTTACGCCCGCCCGGCCCACGTTCGCCTGCGCAGGAAACTCGCCGAGATCGCCGCCTGGAACGAAACCAATCCAATCAACAGGCGGACCGACGGCGATCGCGCGCTCGGAATCATCACCTCCGGCATCTCTTCCATGCACGCCCGCGAAGCCGCGCCAAACGCCAGCATCCTCAAGCTCGGCATGACCTATCCGCTTCCACTCGAAGCCATCCGCGCTTTTGCCCAGTCCGTGAAGCGGTGCCTCGTCATCGAAGAAGGCGATCCCTGGCTCGTCGAGCAGCTTCGCACCGCCGGAATCAGCGTCGACGGCAAAGCAGAAATGTATCGCTTCGGCGAGCTGAACGTCGCTCGCGTGCGGCGAATTCTCGCTGGCGACAACACCCCCGAGCCCCCGCCGGTTCGCGGAAAACCGCCGGCGCTCTGCCCATCCTGCCCCTATCACACCGTTTTCGGCACGCTTCAGAAGATGGACTGCATTGTGGCCGGCGACATCGGCTGCTACACGCTGGGCGTCCTTCCGCCATACCAGGCGATGGATTCATGCGTGTGCATGGGCGCATCCCTGGGCGTGGGATTGGGCCTGCGCCATGTCCTGCCCGAGCCCCAAGCTCGCCGCGTCGTCAGCGTCATCGGCGACAGCACCTTCGTCCACAGCGGCGTAACCGGCCTCATCGAAATGGTCTACAACCCCCCGTCCACCGGCCACGTGCTGATCATCCTCGACAACGGAACAACCGCCATGACCGGCCGGCAGGAACATCCGGCCACCGGACGCACCCTCAACCACGAGCCCACCGGCAAGTTGCGCATCGAGGACCTGGCCCGCTCACTGGGCGTGCACGGCGTATATGTGATCGATGCCGCCGGCGATCCCGAGGGATTTGAAAGGCTGCTCAAAGAGCGCCTCGCCAGCAACGAGTTGACGATGATCGTATCGCGGCGGCCCTGTCTGCTGGCCGCCGCGCAGATTCGCGAGTATGAGAAGCGGGCCGCCGAGCTCGCCACCGCAAAGGCCGCTTGCGCGGGCTGCGGCGATCAGTGCGGTCAGTAAACGGAGCGCACAATGGCCGATGGCGTGGTAAACGTCGTGATAGCCGGTCTGGGAGGCCAGGGCGTGATCAAGGCGTCGGACATTCTCGCCGAAGCCGCGTTTCGCGCCGGCCTGGACGTGAAGAAAGCCGAGGTTCACGGCATGAGCCAGCGCGGCGGCTCGGTCACCAGCGACGTGCGCTTCGGCCGGGAGGTCCTAAGCCCCATGGTTCCCCCCGGCGAGGCCGATGTGCTGGTCGTCATCGCGCCCGATCAGGTGGAGAACAATCGCCATGCGCTGAAACCCGGCGGCGTGCTCATCACGCCGGCGCTGATCGATGAAAAAATGCTTCCCAACCGCAAGAGCATCAACGTGGCCCTCCTGGGCGCGTTGAGCCACCACCTGGATCTGAACAAGGATGTGTGGCTGGCGGCGGTCAGGGCCAACCTGCCGGAAAAGCTGCACGAGGTCAACTTTCAATCGTTTGAGATCGGCCGAGCGGCGGCCGCCAGCGCCGCGCGTTAGCTCAAACGCGCCGGCGGCACCGCCGCAACACGACAAGTCAACGGCCGAATTGACGAGGTCAAGAGGAGCGTCATGACTGCGACATTACCGCAACCGGTTTGGAACGAGATTCCCGGCGGCTTTCACCCGGAGAGCAGCCCGGATTACCTCCCGCTCCCCCAGCTTCGCGACCTGCAGTTGCAGCGCCTGAGGGCCAGCGTGCAGCGCTCCTACGACCGCGTGCCGCTGTTTCGCAAACGCATGGAGGAGCGCCACCTCACGCCCGCCGACCTGCGCACCCTCGACGACATCGAGATGCTCCCGTTCACCATGAAGGTGGACCTGCGCGACACCTATCCCTTCGGCCTCTTCGCCAGCCCGATGGAGGAAGTCGTGCGCCTCCACGCCTCCAGCGGCACCACCGGCAAGCCCATCGTCGTCGCCTACACCCAGCAGGACCTGCACGTCTGGGCCAGCGTCATGGTGCGATGCTTCGCCGCCTGCGGCCTTCACCGCGGCGATGTTATCCAGAACGCTTACGGCTACGGCCTGTTTACCGGCGGCCTGGGCGCACACTACGGCGCCGAGGCGCTGGGGGCCACCGTCATCCCCATCTCCGGCGGCAACACCGATCGCCAGATCATGGTCATGCATGACTTCGGCGTGACGGCCATCTGCTGCACCCCAAGCTACTTCACTCACCTGATGGAACGCGCCAAGGAACTCAACATCATCCCCAAGAAGCTGCGCGCCGGCGTCTTCGGCGCTGAGCCCTGGAGCGATGCCATGCGAAAACGCATCGAGGCCGATTCCGGCATCAAGGCCTACGACATTTACGGCCTTTCGGAAATCATCGGCCCGGGCGTCGGCAACGAGTGCGAGCAGCAGAACGGCCTGCACATCTTCGAAGACCATTTCTATCCCGAGATCATCGACCCCGAGACCGGCAAGCGCCTGCCGGACGGCCAGGAGGGCGAGCTCGTGCTCACCACCCTCAGCAAGCAGGCCATGCCCATGATCCGTTATCGCACCCGCGACATCACCACGCTCCTGACCGGTTCCTGCCCCTGCGGGCGCACCATCCGCAAGATCCGGCGCATCAGCCGCCGCAGCGATGACATGTTCATCATCCGCGGCGTCAACGTCTTCCCCTCGCAGGTCGAGGCCGCGCTGCTGGCCGTCGAAGGCACGCTCCCGCACTACCAGATCGTGCTCACCCGTCAGCGCGGCCTGGACCAGATGGAGGTCAAGATCGAGGTCACCCCCGAAGTCTTCAGCGACAAGATCCGCGCCCTTGAGGTCCTCCAGAAGAAGCTCGAGTATTCGCTCGACCACACGCTCGGCATCCGCGCCGCCGTCCAGCTCGTCGAGCCGCACAGCATCCAGCGCAGCGAAGGCAAGGCCAAGCGCGTGCTCGATCAGAGAGAAATGAAGTAGAACGTGATGCGTAATGCGTAATGCGCCCGACGCGCTGCGGATTACGAATCAGGCTTTACGCCTTACGCCTTACGCATTACGAATTACGCGTCACGCACCACGAATTACGCATGAGGAAGGACGGCTTCAGTAGCAAAGGACGATTCAAATGAAACTCCATCAACTCTCGCTGTTCCTGGAAAACCGTCCCGGCAAGGTCAAGATGCCCTGCAAGATCCTCGCCGACGCCGGCATCAACATCGTCACGCTCTCCCTGGCCGATACTCAGCAGTTCGGCATCCTGCGCCTGATCGTCAAAGACTGGCAGAAGGCAAAAAAAGCCCTGGAGGTCGGCGGATGCGTGGTTAACCTGACCGAGGTCGTCGCCATCGACGTGGAGGACAAGCCCGGCGGGCTGCTGAAAATCCTGGATGTGCTGGAAGAGGCCGGCCTGGCTATCGAATACATGTACGCGTTTTCCTCGCCCAAGAGCGAAAGAGCCTGCATGATCTTCCGCTTCGAAGATCCCGACGCAGCCATCCGCGCGCTGGCCCGGGGCGGCATCAACGTCGTCGGCAGCGTCGAGCTGTTCCAGCGGATCGGCGCGTAGTCAGCCACGTCGACACGCCCCCCCGGCGCACGCCGCGCCGCCGACGCTCGCACTGTATAATGCCTCACGCCCGCTCAGCGGACCGCGGCGGCGGAAGCCAGGCCCGGATCAGTTAAGGAAGCTCGATGGAAAGAACGCTCATTATCCTCAAACCCGACGCCGTCCAGCGCGGGCTCTGCGGCCAGATCATCGCTCGTTTTGAGGCCAAGGGCCTCCAGATCGTGGGCATGAAGATGATGCAGATCCCCCGATCGCTGCTGGAGACGCACTACGACGCGCACAAGGGCAAGGGCTTCTACGACGGCCTGCTGAGATTCATGAGCGCCTCGCCCGTGATCGTCATGGCCCTGGAGGGCAAGGATGCCATCACCATCGCCCGCAAAATGATGGGCGCGACCTTCGGCTCGAAGGCCGAACCCGGCACCATCCGCGGCGATTTCGGCGTCAGCAACGCCTTCAACCTCATCCACGGCTCCGATTCGCCCGAAAGCGCCCAGAAAGAGCTGGCCCTCTTCTTCCGCAGCGACGAGCTGACCAACTGGCGCCCTCTGATCCGGGACTGGGTGTATGATATGAGCAAGGGACAGCCGGAATGAGTCGAACCTCGCCTCAGTCCGCCACGCAGCAGAACGGCCCCCCGCGGCGTTCCAGGCCCGGCCGCCTGCTGAGCCGCATTCGAGCGCACAGAATGCTCATTACCGTCGCGTTGCTGCTGGCTGCCTACGTCACATTTTTCCTGCTGGGCGGCTGCGCCGATCGATTCCTCCTCTTCCCCAGCAGAGACCCCGTCGACGCGCGCACGGCCATGCGCAAGACCATTCCGTTCAACGACGGCGAGCTCGAAGCCTGGGTGGCCCGATCCCCCGGCGCCAACGGCCGCGAACCGCAGGCCTTCGTCGTTGTTTTCGGCGGCAACGCCGCCCGCGCTGAGTGGGACGCCTGGGATGCCACCGACTGGGGCGAAAAGCCCGTCGAGGTCTGGGCCGTCAACCACCCCGGCTTCGGCGGCAGCACCGGCACCGCGAAGCTGTCGAGGCTCCCCGACGCCGCGCTGACCGCCTACGACCACGTCTCCAAACACGCCGCCGGCCGCCCCGTCTACGTCAGCGGCACCAGCCTCGGCACCACCATGGCCATGCACGTCGCGGCGCATCGCCCCGTGGCCGGCGCCATCCTCCGCACTCCGCCAGCGCTCTGGCAGCTCATCCAGCGCGAATACGGCTGGTGGAACCTCTGGGTCCTCTCGACCCCGGTCGCCTTCGGCGTTCCCCGCGAGCTGGGCAGC
>Ga0315268_10007483_pt1 | contig 11492 bp, 12 predicted proteins | sample C1_top_MG_FD_204535 | JGI IMG/M metagenome (GOLD analysis project Ga0315268, IMG submission 204535) | Sediment microbial communities from Yellowstone Lake, YNP, Wyoming, USA - C1_top | ecosystem: Environmental > Aquatic > Freshwater > Lake > Sediment | place: USA: Wyoming | collected 2017-08-01 | reverse complement strand
AAACTGAATGGTCTGCTTAAAACGAAAAATGATGAGCTGAATTTTATACAGAATCATGCACCAGGATATTGACATATATAAAATAATTTTAATGCTGGTCCCCCTTATTTTTTCAGTAACCGCTCATGAAGTCGCTCATGGTTACGCCGCTTACAGAATGGGAGACTCTACCGCAAAGCTTGCAGGCAGACTGACATTAAACCCGTTAAAACACCTCGATTTTGTCGGTTCTTTTTTACTTCCGGCGATGCTTAAATTCATGGGCTCCCCGATTATTTTCGGCTACGCAAAACCGGTGCCCGTCAATTTTTCCGCTTTAAGGAATTACAGAAAAGGGACTATCATAGTCTCCTCCGCAGGAGTGCTGACCAATCTTGCCATAGCGGTTGTTTCGGGCATTCTTTTTCAATATCTCATACAGTATGAAGAAAGCTTCCATGATCCCAGAATCATCGCCGTCATCTCGGACGTAAACTATATGCTTTATTACAGTGTCATAATCAATTCCGTACTCGCGGTCTTTAACCTCATACCAATCCCGCCACTTGACGGAAGCAGGATCTTCTCCATGTTTCTCCCTGCTCCGATGAGGATTCAGTATGCGCGGATAGAGCGGTTCGGGATGATAATAATAATTGTTTTTCTGCTTACAGGCCTTATTGATAAAATCATAAGATTCTTTACAATACCTATCGTAAGCTTTCTTCTCGGGAGCTGACCGTATAAGTATATTTGAATATTTCATACAGGAGATCTAAATGACCGGAAAAAAACGGATATTAAGCGGAATGAGACCTACCGGTCCGCTCCACCTGGGCAACCTTCACGGCGCACTTTTAAACTGGATCAGTATGCAGGATGAATACGACTGCTTCTATTTCATTGCAGACTGGCATGCCCTGACAAGCGATTACGAAAATACATCCATGATTTCAGAATATACAAGAGAGATGATAATAGACTGGCTCAGCGCAGGCCTTTCACCCGATAAAAGCACCATGTTTATTCAGTCACATGTCAAAGAACACGCGGAACTTTTCCTGATTCTTTCCATGATAACGCCTGTTCCATGGCTAGAACGCAACCCGACTTACAAGGATCAGATTGTTCAGTTAAGCAGCAAGGACCTTTCGACTTTCGGGTTTCTAGGCTACCCCGTGCTTCAGGCTGCGGATATCATCATGTATAAACCATCCGGAGTTCCTGTCGGCATCGACCAGGTTCCCCATGTTGAAATCACGCGGGAGATAGCTAGAAGATTCAATTTTCTTTACGGAGAAGTATTTCCCGAGCCGGAAGCGATCCTGACGAAAACACCCAAGATACTCGGCCTTGACAGGCGCAAAATGAGCAAAAGCTACAACAACGCCATATTCCTTTCCGACAAACCGGATATCATATCATCAAAAGTCTCGGCTATGGTTACGGATCCGCAGAGGGCGAGAAGAAGCGATCCTGGTAATCCGGATATATGCAACGTCTTTGAATTTCACCGGATATACTCTGATGAGGCGACATGCACAGATATAAATCAGAAATGCCGAAAGGCTGAAATCGGGTGCGTGGAATGCAAAAAAATCATGGCAAAAAACCTCTCGAAGGCTCTTGAGCCTATAAGGGAAAAGAGGGAGTACTACGAAGCCCGTCCGAAGATGGTTGACGATATAATTGCGGACGGGATAAAAAGAGCCGGAAAAGTTGCGGCAAAAACGATGGAAGAAGTAAGGGCTTCCGTAAAAATTTAAATAATGAGATTCCATGACCGAAGAAACCGAAGAAATATACGAGGTGCATTTAAAAGACGTGTTTGAAGGTCCGATGGATCTTCTTATTCACCTTATAAAGAAAAACGAGGTCGATATTTACGACATCCCGATCTCCCTCGTAACGGATCAGTATCTTAAGTACATTGACTGGATGAAGTCGATGAACATAGACATAGCGGGCGATTTTCTGGTTATGGCCGCAACCCTTACCCATATAAAATCAAAGATGCTTCTTCCCGCCCGCGAAGATGAAGAAGAGGATGACCCGCGGATTGAGATCACAAGGCCGCTTCTTGAATATCTTCAGATGAAATCGGCTGCAGAAAGGCTTTCGGAAAGGGATATCCTGGGTGAAAACACATTCAGCCGGACTCTTGACAAAAAAGACCTTCCGATAGACAATGAAGACAGGGTCATAAAAGTCGGCCTCTTTGAATTAATGGATGCTTTTCAGAAACTGCTCGAAAGGATCCCGGCTTCACAGCAAATTGATTTGACAACAGACAGGATCTCGGTGAAGGACAGGATCAACGAGCTTATAGATATATTTGAAAAGGAGGGAAGCGTTACATTCGACCAGCTTTTTGATGAAAATTTTACAAAGAGCGAACTCGTGGCGACTTTTCTTGCACTCCTTGAGATGGTCAAGCTGGCCCTTGTCAGCATTGTCCAGAATGTTCAATCGGGCATAATCAGGCTCTTTTATTTATGACGGCTTCGTAAAAAGTCCCTCTGCGGCGTTGTGCTTCATTCTTCGTCATTGCGGCGTACTAACATGTACGCCTCATTCCTCAGAATTCGCACGCCTTGCATATGGATCTTTTTACTTTGCCGTCTAAAATTAAACTTTTACGAAGCCGCCAATTGGTGATATCAGGATAATATGACTATTCCAGCAGAACAGGAACTGAAAAACATTATTGAAACCCTGCTCTTTGTGGCAGATACTCCCCTTTCAACAGACCGCATCAGGAGCGTCGTATCCGCAGATGTAAAAGACATCAAAGATGTCCTTTCCCGACTGTCAGCGGAATACGATGAGAGAAAGGGAGGCTTTTCTCTCATGGAGATAGCGGGCGGATACCAGATACGCACAAGACCCGAATATTCCGAATGGATAAAGAAACTGGTGCAGCCGAACCCATTGCGAATGAGCAAGGCCGCTCTCGAAACCCTGACAATTATCGCATACAAACAGCCGATAATCAGGAGTGAAATAGAGCACATAAGAGGTGTCGACAGCGGAGGGATTTTAAGAATGCTGCTCGAACTCAAGCTCATACGCGTTCTCGGAAGAAAAGAGATACCAGGCCGGCCTCTCATCTATTCAACAACAAAACGTTTCCTCGAGATATTCGGGTTAAAGGATTTAAAAGATCTTCCCACCCCTGATGAGATAAAAGGGCTTGTAAATCCTTCGTTTCCCGAAAGGCTGAATCCGGATCAGCTTCCCCTGATAGTCACTGAAGATCCTGAGAGCGTTCCTAAAGACACCCTCATTGAAGAGGATGGAAAAAATATCTTGACTTGAAAGTCGTGAAGCCGTTATTTTTAAGGAAAATCAGGTTTTAAAAAGTTCTCATACGGTCATGCTACGAGACTTTTGAAGAATGCACAATTTTGACCAAGTACAAGGAAGGCGAGAATTTTAACCGCAGGAATACATTGGAGTATTTCGAGGATTGAAATTTGAGCCTGACGAAGTAATCGGGCAAAAGGGGGCGTTATGCAAGAGTCTCGCAATACGGGCGGTTAACTCAGCGGGAGAGTGCTACCTTCACACGGTAGAAGTCACTGGTTCAATCCCAGTACCGCCTACCATAAATATCAAGTGGTTATGGCTTTTGCCATAACCATTTTTCCGTCAGTTATGACCAAATTGTTACCAGTAGCCGAAATGAACGTTGCGCTGTACCTTAGCTCGCCCAGCGTACGAACATATCGACGGGATCGCGTTTTCTTTCAAAATTGTTCACCGGTGAATCTTTATCCGGCCATCCAATAGCAGTTCCGATAATGATCCTCCTGTTTTCAGGAACATTGAAAATCCTGCGTATAATTTGCGGATAGGATACGGACGCGGCAAGAGAAATGGTGCCAAGTCCCCTTGCATGAGCCAATAGTTTAAAGGTTTGTATGAAAATGCCCACATCAAGCATGGCATATTCAAGAAGGATTTCCTTGTCCACTACTACAATCAGAAGAGCAGTAGCATTAAAGAGGGAGAACATGTCGCCATAGTAATTCAGCCTTCCGGTTTTATCTTCCCGGGAAATAGCAAGGGATGTGAGAACGCTCTTACCTACATCAATATATCTTTTTTTCAAAGTCTCCGGCCATTTTTCCGGCATGGCTACATCCGGTTCCGGTTTTTCCCCGGACATGAGAGCTTCCCGGTTTTCCTTTTTAAAGCGCTCAAGGGCGTCACCGGTGGCCACCACGAATTCATACTGCTGTGTATTCCCCCACGACGGAACCCACAAGGCATCGCTGATGAGTTCCCGGATTGTTTCTTCCGGAACCCTCTCCGGAAGAAAATTTCTTATGCTCCTCCTGTTTTTAACGGCTTCATGTATATCCATTTATTCCTCTCCTATAACATCCTGTTTTATTAACAAAGTTGAATTACTTGCTGCGCACGAAAGAAACAGGGTCACCGACGTTATTTACACCCTCCAATCTCTTGCCGTCCGCAGATAGCGTTAACATATCGGTAAAACCGTGGTTCCAAACTATTGAAAATAAGCGTTTGCCGGGATCTGTACAGCTCCATTTACCTCCGACTGAAATGATAAGAAAACCTTTATAAATGCACCTGCCGTCGCTGTAAATATAAACCTCGCCGCTTACATGATTGGGATACCAGTTGCCGGAAATATCCGGTAACACTGACTGCCTGGTTATATTGATATCCTGAGCAGTCGACTCAACTTTTTCACCGAGGAGCTTTTTAGCAAGCCTCTTGGTTGAGTCGAGCAGTTCGTCAACTTCGCACTTGCATTTATCCTCCGCAACATTCTCAATCTCCCCTGTCTTAACACTTATCAGCGAAAGTGTCAGGTAGTACGTCTTGCCCACCATGCTCACTGTACCGTTGATTAACTTTCCAACTCCGAGTAACTGGCCCGCCTCGACAATACACTCTCCGGTAACACAGCCCGACATCTGGAGTTTCTGCTCTCCGAGTATCTTTTCCATGTTACCGCGGTCTATAACCTTATACCTGCCTGACATTACAATCTCACGCCTTACACTCTCTGTGAGCGGACGAGCAATGCCCTTGTCGCCGGTTGTGACTTCAAAGTCAAAGACGGCTATGTAGCTGTCAACAGTCTTTATTTCAGGTTTGTTAATTTTTTCAGCGGCTGAAGCGCCGGATACGGTAAGAATCATGAAGAGTAATACAAAAAGAGCCTTAGGTCCCTTTTTCATTAGCAAAGCCTCGTTTTAAGAATGCGGTATAAACAAACAGATTGGTTTCCACTATTGATGACAGGAGTCAAAGCGCACCTATTTGTTCTTTTTGGATTCCATTGCCAGCCGCAGTTTTTCGGCCAGATCACTGACGGGCGCATGAGTTTCTGCCTGTGCAAAACTTTTCCAGGCGCCCTCTTCTTTTGCGTCGCCGGGGGCAAGGGTGATTTTCCGGTCAGAGGGATGGATCTCTTCCACGGTAACGGCAACAGGGTCTCCCGCCTTCAGCTGTTCGATCAGTCCCGGCCTTTCGGCCCCGCCGAATTTCGATTTCGGCAGAAGCCCGGTAATACCGGGAGCAAGTGTAATAAAATAGCCGAATTTTTCTTTCTTTTCCAGAGTCCCGATGATGACCTGGCCGACACTGAATTTGTCCGGCACTTCCAGCCACGGGTCTCCCAGGGCATCCCGGAGGCTGAGGGATATCCGCCGCGCTTTCGCATCTACTTCTTTTATCACAACGGAAACCGTTTCACCCGCTTTTACGACATCCGCTGGATTTATTATTCTCTTGAGATAGCTCATCTCGCTGATATGGACCAGCCCCTCTATTCCCGGAGCTATCTCCACGAAAACGCCGAAAGCCATACACCGGGTGACTTTTCCGCTCACCTTCGCTCCCGGATGAAAATTATCCGCCATCTTATCCCACGGATTTGTGTCAACCTGTTTCATGGAGAGGGATATTTTTTTCTGATTTTTCTTCTCCCCGTCAGCTACTGCAATAACCTTAACCGAAACCGTATCATTGGCGCTTACAATCTCTTCGGCTTTTTCCGCCCTGGACCAGCTCAGCTCGGAAATGTGGACCATGCCTTCGACTCCCGGAATCAGTTCAACAAATGCACCGTAAGGCATTATCCTTGTGACCCGGCCCTTAAAAATATCACCTGCTTTCAATGTGCTGAAAAACGCTTCCTTTTCTTTTTCTATAGCCTTGGCAAGAAGCTTTCTGCGGGAGACAATTATGTTCCTGCCTCCTTCCTCGAATTGGGTAATCAAAAACTGGCAGGTCTGTCCCACGTAATCTTCAGGTGTTTCAGTATAGTTGACATCGATCTGGCTGATTGGGCAAAAAGCACGTTTCTGAAGCATCTCCACATGGAAACCGCCTTTACAGGTTGCGCTTATTTTTCCTTCAACTGGGATCGCATTTTCAAATGCGTTTTTTAAAAGTTCCAGCCCTCCGATGCCTGAAATAGCTTTTGAAAGGCGCACTTCATGATCATCAATTGCCACCACATAAAGCTCAATCTCATCACCTTCGATAAAGGGCATATTCCCATCGCCGTCTAAAAGCTCAATCCGATCAACGGTCCCGTCAACCTTTGTGCCGGTATCCATAAAAACCGAATCGTTTCCGATGGAAATGATCTTTCCTTTTATCCTCTCCCCGATCTGAAGATCGTCTTTCATGCCGGAGCTGTAAGATTCGAAAAGCTCGGCAAAACTCTGGTCATCTTTGCCCTGGTTTTCGTAGTCCTGGTCTTCATTGTCCTGATTTTCATTGTTCTGGTTTTCTGACATGCTTTTTCTCCAATAAAATAAATAATTGCCGGCACAAATCCACTGATCTTTTTCGGAAACCGGCCTGTCCCAATAATTTAAAAAGGATGTCTATTTAAACCTTAACAACCCAAAGGTCAATATTTAACACGATTTTATCCGCCCGTTTTTCCGGCACGTGTTTCGTTGCTTCGTGTAATCTTTTTCTGAACCGTGGGCCATCTCCTTCCTAAATGTAGATTCCGGATTGGGCAGGTAAAGAGTACGGGATGGCGAACTGTGCGGGTGCGCAGAAAGCAATTGTATATTGGGCAAAGTGAGGAGACGTATTAATCTTACAAACTTATTTATCAAATAGCGAATAAGTGTAGATCGACAGACATTATTCAAGTTTAAAAGATTAATACGCCTCTTATTTATACTATCCCAGTTTTTGTACAGGCCCGATGAAATGATGTGTTGGGCAGGCTTATATTTACCTTAATTATTTAACATCCACTACCTTTGTGCTAACTGGGAATGAAATCGGTTTTTCCCAATTCGGAACTCCGGACTCAATAGGATAGAGAGTAGCAGCTGGTGTGCAAATAATCTGCTTATCAGTCTCTGCCCGGGTTTTTAAGCCAAGAGCCGCTGTTCCAAGGCTTGCAATCGCAGTGAGTGTTTCTGGAATTTTTGTGTCTGTTTTCTGACCGACGGTTGTGATCATACCGTTTGTGAGCGTTACGGACAATTCTGACGAGCCGTATCCACTTTTAAATACTAATGTCTTTTTAGATTCGGGTAGTAGGACTACAGAGGCAGTGGATACACACTCCTTTGTAGTCGATACGAATAGGTATGATTTTGGATCGTAGTAAGTAAGGCCACCTCCCCCAAAGTCGATATGAGAACATCCCAACATTGATAATAAGAGCAAACTGAATATCGCTTTCGTTTTTCTATTCATATTATACCTTCCTTTTGAAAAAGTTAACATCACGCTGCTCAACGCAGAGTTGGGCAGCCAGGGTATGAGTCGATATACCTCAGAAACGATTCGATTGCTTCAATAGATCATCCACTTCTCTTGTGTCCAAAAATGTTTAGATTGATCCGCATTAGACGTGAGATTTCATTTTTAAGTTCGTATAAACCACCGCTGTTTCGGCAAATTATATAAGCAATATATCTATCAAATTTAGATCGAAGGCCATATAGATGATAGGCCCTTTGACAACCACTATTCCACCGTTTCGTCAATCATTGTAAAGCACAACGAACTCATCTTCAGACAAGCCTACCAATCTCTTAACTAGGTCGACCGTCGCCGTTGCTATCATTTTCTCAGCGACTTGACCTTTTTCCGTCTGCCCTTTTTTACTGACTCTACCAATCTCAGCCCACGTCGGTCTGAGCGGTTTATCCGCAGACGTTAAGAGTGCTGAGCGTTTCCCGGGTTGCATTTTACGAACGGCTAACACGACATCAAGAAATTGAGGGTCTTTCTTTAAATAATTGGTGATTCGTTCTGTTGCCTTTGTTTGTTTGAAGCGGTTAAAATCATCGTCGGTAAAACATTGATTAGCGAACTCCCCCCAACTTTCTTTAACATTCTCTCTTTGCTGTGCTTGTACTATTGTAATTAACTCTTCTGGCTTAGCTTTTGACTCTCAGGAAGACACTGCCCTCGGTTCCGGTTGTTGCGTGCCATGGCTAAGTTGAGCAATTTGGCTTTTAAGATATTCTACTTGAGTTTCCAATCTCGATGTTCGCCTCTCTTGTATAAGTAAAGTTCCCCCAATGCCAAGAATGGCACCAATAACGATCCCCCCAATTATTTGTTTCCAATCCATATCTTGCCTCCAATCATGTCATATTGCCTAACGAGACTGTCGAAAAAGTATTCTTTCTCATGCTGATTTTAAAGCATTAGTATAGTCACACTAAAGGCCCGACATACACCTATTTAGAGGGTTTTCGTCATTAATTTAATTTTTCTTCTCTTTTTCATTGGAGGGCCCCTGGCAAACACATAATCGAAAATTTTACTTGTGCTGAACTTCGGTATTCAGTCCCTATAAATCGCTGATAATGAATCCATTCATCGGTCGCAGTTAATAAACGGATTTCATTTTCTCCACCTCTCCTAGCTATGGGTGATTTATCATCTTGATAATCGAAAGCCATATGGATGTTGTACGTTTTGTTTCTGTTAATAGAACAGTTCTGTTTTTACTTTTCTTTATATTATCAAGAGAATCAAGTGCTGACCTATTTTGGTTTATTCATGAAGAGTTTTGAAACATTCCCATAACCAACGATCTTATCCTCATAATTACTGGGCACTGACATAAAGATGACCCGTTTATGCGCTGAATTATAAGAGGTGTTAATGATCATCTTCTTTCCCTCTGGTGTTTTGCCCATGAAAATAGCTACATGCGTTATCTCGCCACTGTCCCCACCGGTTGTGTCTTTAAAAAAAACAGCATCCCCGCTATCAGGAAATCCCCAACGTGGAATAAACGCACCATATTGTTTGAAGATGCTTGCTTGATCGGCCGCTTTACCAATAGGCAGGAGACAGTCCGAGGCCTCATAAAATCCTCTAGCGATACAGGCTGAATGTGTCGAATATTCTAATAACCCAGAGCAATCAATCCCCATTCCTGTAAATCCAATGCAATCGCCAACACATATATTAAAGACTGAACCGTCACTTTTTCTGATCACAATTTTTCCTCCATAATATGTAGGATAGTGATCGCGCAAGAGTTGCCCCACTGCCTCAATGACCTTTTTCCTAAAACGCCACTCTTCTCCCAACATCCCCTGAGGTCCTGCATTGAGCCGGTGTTCGATATCTTTCAATACTCCCCGAACTTGATCTTGGTTCGCCTGTTTTCCACAGTACCAATACGTGTCATCTTCACCTACAAGCACCTCATCGGGATTACACTGAGCGCAAATCTTTTCTGCGCTGAGAATGAGGCAGAAGGTAAGCAAAAATACCGCACCTACATAACATACGCGCCTCAGCCAAGTCGTAGTTGACATTGTCCACTCCTTTTGCCTTATTTTTGTTCCCACTTATTTTTATCCTTGTTTATTTCATTAAGCTTGTCAAATGTAGGAGACTTTACTTCTATTTGTCCTTTGGCCGTGGAGGTGGACGGGTCGACACCTTTATACTGCTGCTCTTTTTCCTTCGGCTGCTTCACCGGTTCCTGCTGCTTCACCTGTTTCTGGGGCTTTTCCTGTTTCTGGGGCTTTGTTTTCGCAACCTTCCTTACGTCGCCCTTGTCATCTACACTGGCCTTGTCGCCTGACCACGAAACAGCTGAAACAACAGTAAATGCAAATGTAATTACTATAAATAAGAAAAATCTTGCAAATTTCATATTCTCCCTCCTTATGTTGTTAATTTCTGCTTTAATTGACAGACAAAACGAATATAGACGACTCTGCCATCTCGCTCTTATTTCCTATTTTTATTTGCATACAATAATGTTTAGCCCGGTCAGCATAAGACGCGGAAATTCATCTTTCAGTCCGGATAAACCACCGTTGATGCAGCAATTATATTAGCAATATATCTATCAAATTTAGAATGTTGCAATAAACTAAAATTCTGAGCAAGAGAGAGAAAAAGAGAAAGAGAGTGAGCAAAGCCAATTGAAGAAAACAACCACTGTTAATGAATTCTATTCATCAGTCGCAGTTAATAAACGGAAAGCATCATTGAATTTTTCACCTTTTATAATATTGTTGCCGCAGAAATCAAGAGAAATTTTATAACAAGAGCCAATTATGGAACGAGCATGAACCGTGGATTATGTTTTTCCTGGATGTAGATTCCGGATTGGGCAGATAGAGAGTACGGGAGGGTGAACTGCATCAGGAGCATCATTAATTTTCTTGGCATACAAACCGCATGTCATAAAGCATTCGGGCTGCAAACTACAAATATAAAGGACGTTCCGAATATCCCCCTCCTGTTGCCGGAGAAATTACTGAAATGGTGCTGGCCTTGACTTGTCAGGATGGGTGATTTACACTTATTTAACTTAAGGGCACTGAGAATATCAAGCAGGTGCGCAATCGTCTAAATGATACGATATAGAAAGGTTTTCCGGTATGTTGAAAATTGGCAGCTACAATGAATTGGTGGTTGAAAGAATGGTTGATTTCGGGCTCTACCTGAATAAAAAACCTTATGAAGTCCTGCTTCCCTTAAAATACGTGCCCGAAAATACCCGTCCGGGCGATATCCTGAGGGTTTTTGTTTATACCGATTCTGAGGATCGGCCGGTTGCAACAACCCTTGAGCCCAAAGCTGCAGTGGGAGAATTTGCCTATCTTCAGGTAAAGGATGTTGCCTCTTTCGGCGCGTTTCTCGACTGGGGTTTTGAAAAAGATCTCCTGGTTCCGTCAAGCCAGCAGCAGGACAGGATGAAGGCGGGTAAAAGTTATGTTGTCAAGGTATGCCTGGATGAATTGACCGGTCGGGTTTACGGCACAAACCGGATTACCCATAACTGCGACAAAAATCCGAAGGATCTGTCCGAAGGGGAAAAAGTCGACCTTTTGATTTACGGGATCACAAAAATCGGCATCATGGCTGTTGTCAACAACCGGTATTCAGGCCTGCTCTACAAGAGCGAAGTCTTCACACCTGTCTCAGTCGGAGAAAAATTAACCGGATACATCAGTAGAATCCGTGAAGACGGAAAAATTGACCTTACCCTGAAAAGTCCCGGATAT
>Ga0315268_10007482_pt1 | contig 11492 bp, 5 predicted proteins | sample C1_top_MG_FD_204535 | JGI IMG/M metagenome (GOLD analysis project Ga0315268, IMG submission 204535) | Sediment microbial communities from Yellowstone Lake, YNP, Wyoming, USA - C1_top | ecosystem: Environmental > Aquatic > Freshwater > Lake > Sediment | place: USA: Wyoming | collected 2017-08-01 | reverse complement strand
TCGTACTGGATGCGCAGAAATTCCACCAGACGGGTGCGGCCCGGGCCGCGCAAGTGATTGTCGTTCACCTGCGCGCTGCCGAACATGTAGGCGACCTCGCCTGCTCCAACGTTGTAATGCAGCGCGAGCGGCCCGATCAGCAGCAGCGCGCGGTGCTCCTTGAGCGGATCGAGTTTGGCCGGCTGGGTGTAACCGACGCGGTTGCCGCTGATCTGGCAGGCGGGCATCCAGCCGCCGATGCCGATCGCATTGACCGTGGTGACCTGAGTGCCGTCGGCGGAGATACCGGTGTCGATCACCTCGCACTCTTCGATGCGCAGATGCGCGCCGGAAGGCGTCCACACCTCATCGGCATACACGCCTATGCCGATGGATAAAGCGGTGGCATAGCCGCAGTTGCGCACCCGGTTGGCCAGCACTGCGGTATTGCCGCTCACGAACAGCGCCATGCCCAGCAGCAAACAGGATTGCAGCGTGTTGCCGCTGCTCTCCAGATCGAGCTCCTTGGTGCAGGTGATGCCGGTGCCTGCCTGATCGATGCGGTTGCCCGACACGCGGTTGCGTTCGCCGTCGGTCAGGTGCACGGCAAAAAACACCTCGCGCAGGTCGTTGTTGGCTATGCGGCTGTCCGTGCAATCATCCACGCGCACGCCGTACCATCCGCCGCCGCTGCCATCGACGTGATTGCCGCCGACGACAGTCCCGTCGATGCGCGACACGACAATGCCAAATTGCGGGCCGAGCAATTGATTGTCGCGCACCACTGCATGATCCGCGCTATAGCCGTTCTTCGGGTCACCCAGACAATAGGTGCTGGCGGGCACGGTCGCCTGTCCCTCCTGGGCGATGGCCCCCAACACATTGGCGGCGATGATCGCATGCCCACCGCTGACGCGGATGCCGCCCCATGCGGCGGACAGCAGGTCGATCTGGTTGTCGCGCACCTCGCATAACGCCGCCTCGATATCGATCGCGTACAGGCGGGCGTCCAGATAGGCGCGCATTTGCGCAACATCGGTGGGCGGCTTGTCCGTCGTGATGCCGGCGCTGCGGCTGATGCGATTGCCGGCAACGAGCGAACCCATCGCCTGATGACGCAGCGAGATGCCGGTCCAGAAATGGCGGATGCGGTTGTTCTCGATGCGGCAGGCCTGGGTGCGATCGGTATCGATGCGGATACCGTATTGCCCCATGGAGCCGCCGTCTTGATTGAGGAACAAGCCGGTGATGCCTGCGATCGCGTTGTCGGTGATGCGCAGGCCGCCCTGTAAATCGTGGCTCATGATGCCGACCAGCAGCTTGTCCAGGCGATTGGCGATCAGCTCGATCTCGGCCACGCTGTTTAGATAGATGCCGACGTAGTAGGGCGTAATGGGCAGCTGCGGAACCACGACGGACATCGCGCAGTGCTCCACCCGCACCCGCGTGCACTGGTCCAGATACAGCAGCGCGCCGATATCGGGCGCGGCCGCTGTCGCCTCGAAGCGTATGCTCTCGACCACAATGTCGCTGACCGGCGAGTTGACGTCGCCGATCTGCAAGCTTCTGGCGAGCCCGGCCGAACGCACGATGGTACCGGGACTTTCACCGCGCAGGATGATGCGCGACGAGTGTATCAGTATGGTCGCGCTTATATTGTGCACGCCGGTTTTCAGGCATACGCAACCGCCCTCATCCGGCAGCGAGTCGATCGCAGCCTGGATGCTTACACCAGGCTCGACATTGACGGTGCAGCACCCGCCGCACTCGGGCGGCCATTTCACGCGGCAATCGCTCTGGTCGTCGGGGAAGTTGACGATGGACAGCCGCGCATAATGGTGATGGATGCCGCGCGGCGGCATGGCGGTCCAGGTTTCCACCGAGGTGTCGGCAGTGCGCGCAGCGGACACCCAGTAGTCGCCGCAGTGGAAGCCGCCGCCGGAAGAGGCGAGACTGAACTGCACCTTGATCCCGTTTTCCAGCACCACCCACACGCCCGCCGCCGGCACCGGGATCAGGCCGCTGCTGCCCGCCGCGTCGAGATTGACGAGGACATTGTTGTTGGCGTCGCGCACCGTGCCCTGTTGATCCCAGCGCCGCACGCGCGTGTGGCGCGCGTCCAGCGTGTCGAGGCCTCCGGCCGGAATAAGATTCGCAGGCAACGCGGGCGAGAAGCTGATGGTCTGTTTTGCGTCGTCGACGGTGATCTTGCGCATCACGCCACGGCGCAGCGCGGGATCGCCGTTTTCGCCGGAAAGCTCGCGCCGGTCGTCGAGAATTTCCACCCAGTCGCCGGAGTTGAAACGCAGCACCGCGTCGCGCCCCAGGCTGGCCAGTTTTAGTTCGGTGGAGGTCACTGTCTGCGACACGATCTCCACTACTTTGCTGGCCACGCTGGCATTGTCGCGCGACCACTTGAACGTCGCCGTGCCCACTGCGCCGCCGTCGTGTATTTCGATGCGATAGAGCTGGTTCTCCAGCCCGCGATAGCCGCCGGAAGGGGGCAGTTCGCATGGATCGAGATCGGGCGGCACGCCCTCCGCCTTGATCGACATGCGTCCGCCGGAGGGACGGGTCAGCGTTTGCCAGCCTGTGACCGTGGCATCGGGTGTGGTGCAATTCGCGCCAGCCACATTGGCCAGCAAGCGTACCTGCCACACGGTCTGCGAACGCGTGGTGGTGTCCACGCCCACCGCAGATTCCACCAGATTGGGTTGCTGCAGATAGGTCAGCTCGCGTTGCCACACTTCGAGATAAGCCAGGTGCGGGCCTCCGCTGGGCAGGGCGGGCGGTGCGGGAAAATACGGCTGCTGGCTGTAGCCCAGCGCCATCTGTCCGCGCAGCTCGGCCAGCACCGGATCGAACTCGGCTGCGCCGCCGCCGTGATTCTCTGCCAGCAGGCCGTCCACATACATGCGGCCGCGGCCGATGGTGATGTTGCCACCGACCGCATCGATCTTGAACGCATCGGGTGTCTGCGGCGACACCACCGCCACACCGCTGATGCCCGGCGTCACATGCACGCCCAGGGTATCCACGCTCTCGGCGCGCATGCGCCTGTCCAGCAGCGCCACCCACTCGTTCCAATCCGAGTCCAGTTGCACGCGGCCTTGCTGCATCAACACGCCGGACAGGTCGATGCGTGGATCGAATCGAACCCGGCTGTAATCTCCACTCATGACAATTCTCCTTTAACTTCCATAAATCAAACCCGCTTCCAGACCGAAGCGCAGATATTCTTCCAGCCGCACGCGCAGATTGGTTTCACGCTGCGGCTGATACAAACCATGCAGCACGCCCATCTCGCTTTCGTCGTGCGCGCCGCGGCGGATCTTGTCCGAGGTGTTCTGCCGCAGCTGGCAATAACCGGCATCGCCGTAACGCAGCGAGGTGAAGTGCGGGCGTGTCTGCTGGTCGCCTTGCTCCGACTGGCAATGGTAGCGGCGCGGCGTGCGTGCGCCTTGCGGTACGTATGAAAAGCGCACACAGCCTTGCTGGCGGCGCTCGGCCCACAGCGGTGCCTTCCATGTATCGCCCGTGCTGAGCGCGGCGACGAAAAGGCAATCGCTGGCCAGCGTTAATTGCCGGGTGTGCACCTTGCCGATCACCGTGCAACTTTCAAGCGTCAACGCGCCGCCGGGTACAAGCGGATCTGCACCGGGACCACGCAAGGCGATCAGATTTTGCGCGCCTGCATCCACGATGCACTCGCTCAGCGCGACGTCGGCATCGGCCGCGATGTGCAGCGGCGCGGTGATGCAGCGCTCAAGTTTCACATTGGCAAATGCATGGCTGACCACCAGGCCCGGGGCGTCGGCCGCACCGAACGTTCCGGGCACCAGCGTGCAATCGCGCATCACCAGATAGCGCGGTTGCGTGTCGGCGAAGGCCGCCATCTTCAACGTGCCGCAACTGATCACCCAGCCGTCGAGGATCAATGTGGACTCGGCACCGAGATTGAGCGCGATGTCGCCGCTCGCCGCCAGCAGCGGACGCGCGCCGTTGACCGCGCGCAGCACGACCGTCTTGCCGGCGTTCACCGTGATGCTCGGCGTTTCCACATAGCGGCGGCTGTCGGTCACTTCCACCGTGCCGCCGTTCTGCACCGCGTTCAGCGCGGGCTGCAGCGCCGCGCCGCCGTGCACGGTTTGCACTGGCGTGACCGGCACTGCGGGATCGCCGCGTTCGTATTCGCCGCCGCCGATGGCGATGGTATAGCCGTAATGAAAACTCACCAGCGGCGCGGAAGCGGGTGCATCGGCGAACGCGATGCGGCCCAGCACCGGATCGATGGCCACCAGCCCGGAACCGGCAGCGGGCTGGTGCGCCCACGCGATAACAGTACCACCGCTGTTCTTGACGTCGCTCAGATCACAGATGCGGATGGTGCTGCGCGCGATCAGTTGCGGCGGATTGCCATCCAGCTCCAGCCACAGGCTCTTGCCGGGGCCGTAGTAATCGTCGAGATGCGCCTTGAGCCAGCGGCGCGCGAGCGGCATCGGCACGTTGCGCGGCTCGGCCAGATGCGTGATCTCTTCTTCCGTCTCGGGCGTGTTGTACAGCGCCATGTCCACGCCCAGCGGGTTGAAACGGAAGCGCAGGCCGCCGCCTATAGCGGGATCGATCACCGCCGGCGAGCGCGTCAGCGGAAACGCACGCACGCGCCACAGATACAGGCCGATGTTGGGAATGTTGTGGCGCGCGGCACCGGTGCCCATGCCGATGCCGGTTCGGCGCACGTCCACGGTATGCGCGATCGTATCGAACGCGGTGTCACGCTGCTGCATTTTTTGCCAGTTGCGCAGATCGGGCGCGTAGTGCGCGTTGGTGCGCAGATGATTCATGTGCTGCGTCCAGCCCAGCAGCTGGAAAAACTCCACCGCGCGCGCCGGCCAGCCGGTGACATCGCGCGCCAGCTGTTCGAGCATCGAGGCCGTACCCTTGCGGCGGCGATAGCGGATGGTGTTGGCCACGTCGGCGCGCGGCGAGGCCACATTGGGCACCACACCGTGCAAGGTACGGTAGCCGATCAGATCGCCGATATAGGGAGCCACCCACGGCGCGCAGGTTTCGATGAACTGGTCGTCGTACAGCTGGTCGAGGTTTTCCTGCATGGCCGCAACCTGTTCGCCGATCACGGCCAGCAGCTCGCGCAGCGGATAGCCTTGCTCCGCGTCGCGGTTGCGGTGGATCGCGGGCAGCAGTTCGTAGAGGCGGTCGGCAGTCGTGTTCACGGCATCTCCTCCAGATAATCGAATGGGCCGCTGTCGAGCAACAGCAGCTCGGCGGCGATGCCGTTGCCCTGTGCATCGGTCGTAGCAAAGGCCGGTGTCAGGCGCTCTTCCAGCGTGATCGTATTGCCGCGATAGAAGCGATCCAGGTCCACGCCCAGCACGCCATCCACTTCCTGCGCTACCGCGATGATCTGCGAACGCGCGACTATCTGGCCGAAGTCGCGCGCGTCGAAACAGAACGCGGCGCGCAGCGCTGCCTCGACATCGGCCAGCACCTGCTTGGCCTCGTAATCGGGATCGCGCTTGATGCGCAGGCCGAGATGAAAGGTCGCCGCGTTGTATGCCTTCGTTTCGCAGTGCACCAGCGGATCGCCGTTCTGTTTGAGCGCGCCGAGCAATTTGTCCAGTGTTGAATCGGGAGGCTGCGCGCCGTCATCGCCGGCGACGGTGATGACCACGGTGCGACCGGCGCGCGTGTTGAGCACCACGGCCTGCGCCTTGGCGATGCCGGTGTAAGCGCGCGCATAGTCTTCATAATCCAATATCGACACCACGCGTCCGAGTGTGCGCACGCCGAGCGGCATGTTGCGCCGCGCATGATCGGCGCTGTCCGCATCCACGCCGCCTGCGGCGGGCAGCGGGTTGCTCACCGCTCTCAAGCCCAGCGGGCGCGTGAGCAGTTGCGACAGCTGGCCTGTTTGCAGGTTGCCCGCAGCGCCGATGCCCTTGCGATAAATGGCGCGCACGTTGTCCTGGCCGGTGGGCAGGCGCGCGCCACGGCGGCCGTCGCCAAACTGGATGGTGCCTGCGCCGTCCTCTTCCACGCGCAGCACATAGGACCGGTCATCGGCCGCAGCGCCAAAGAGCGTGGGCGCTTCGTGCCAGCGCAGGTTGTTGACGCGCACTTCCAGTGCCGCCTCGGCACCCGTCTCGTTCTCGGCCCCGACGTGGGTGAGCGGTGCATGTTTGAGGGTGAAACGCTGATGGGTCTGGCGCGCCGCGCCGTTGCCGAGGATCTGGTGCACGGTCTCGCCGTGGGTGGCGAGTGCGACGTTGGCGTAAAGTTTGACGCTGCCACGCTGGTACTGATGCTGCAGCGAGGTGGTGAAGAAGACTTTGCTGGTGTCGCCGTCCGGTTCGCTCTTCAGCAGCGTCAGCACTTCGCTCGCCTCCATGCCGGCGGTGGTGGTGCCACTGAGTATCAGCAGGCGGCCGGGCGCAAGTTCTTCCACTTTGCGGTCGACGCGCAGGAAATCTCCCGTAATGTCCTCGGTGATCGGCGTTTCCGCCAGCGTCAGTTTATCGCTGCTGGCGAACACTGCGGTCTCGCGCAGGCGTTCATTGAACAGTTCGCGCAGGTTCTCGCCTTTCACCGTCAGCCGCGTAACCTTGCCGGTGAGCGTGAAATTTGCTCGGGCATCTTCGCCCGCAGTTTTGACTCGATACAGTTCCTGATACTCGGGTATGGACAACACCAGCCAGCTGTTGTTCACGATCTGTGGATACAGCGCGTCAAGGTGCAAGGCGTAAACGTTGTCGACAGGTTCGCCGGAGATATCGGTGATTTTGAATCCCGGCCACTGTGTATCCGTGGCGGTGGGTGCATGGTTCAGATAGCCCTGTTTAACCGCGTCAGACATCGCGCGCCAGTCGGGGGCGTTGTAGCCGAACAGCGAGGCGCGCTGGCGCAGCGCGTACACCTTGGGATTGGCCGACGGCGTCACGTAGGGCATGGCGGTACCCAGGCCGTGATCGAGCGTGACCACGCTGCGATCGGCGCTGCTGTCTAACACTATGCTTTGCACGCGGCGGAAATCCCAGTGCTCGTTGCCGGTATCGTTTTCACGCTCTGAGCCTACGAACAGCAGCGCGTCTCCGGCACGGAGCTGCGTCGTGACACCCTGCAGGTAAACGACCCGGGTACCGAATACCGGCAACTTCATCTCGCGCATTTTCGGCAGCAGCACGTTCCATTCCGGCCGTGCCTCGATAGCCTCAACGGTCTCGAAGGTCTGCGGCTTTTCGTCCGGGCCGGGCATGCTTTGCACCTTGATGCCGATGTCCAGCGTCACTTTGTCTGGCACGCCGGTAGCCTGTTTGGGATCGCTGCTCGCGGCCTGCGGTGGCGGCTCTTGCAGCGTGAACGCAAGATAGGTTTCGGCCGCGACGCCGGGCCGCAGACGATAGCCGATCAGGCGCGCGAGTTCGCTCAGAGACAGACGCTCGCCCGCGGTGCGCAGCCAGGATTCATTGGCCAGACGTTCCTGATAGAAACCCAGCACATCGGCCATGCAGGCATACGCGTCCAGCAGCGCGATGGAAAAATCATCGCTGTCGCGCGTGCGCAATTTTGCCAGCGCGGGGTATTCCTGCGACGACAACCGCGACTGCAGGCTGGCCAGCACCTCGCTATGCGTACCGATGCGATAGGCGATCGCGGACAGCCCCGGGCGGTTGTAGAGCAAAGACGGCGACTGGATGCTAACGCCGTCACAGCAGCCGCAGGCATCTTGCAATGTTTGGTCTTCGCCGCTCATTTTCCGCCTCCTAGCGAGAGCTTCAGCACACCCCGTTCGGGGAAGTTGGGATCGTTGTCCAGGCGCGCGATTTCCAGCCGCCCGATGCTCAGCACACCATCATCCAGCGGCTTGGAGTCGGGCGGCGCGCGCAACCGCCCGAAGGTGTCGATCACCACCGAGGTCACGCCCTGTATGGCTTGTGCCGCTTCATAAAGTTTGCTCAGATAAACCGGCTGGCCGAAGGTGAAGTTGTCGGGATGGAACAGCGCAGGCCTGCCATCGTCCAGCCAGCCGCGGCTGAACACGCGCATCAGCGCGGCGCGCACGTCGGCGCGGAAATAATCGGGCTGCACGCACACCGTCATCTCCAGCAGCAGCGGCACATAACTCGGGCCGTTCACCTCCAGGTCGTAGCCGGCCATGCGATAGCGCTCGACGTGGTCGCGTAGGGTTTGCTCATAAGCCGCATCCACCTCGCCGCCACCCTTGCGGTCTACGGTGAGAAACACCGTGTACCAGCTGCCGGTCCAGCGGAAGGTCGCGGCGGCGCGCTGCACGCTGGGGTGGCGTTCGGTGACCTCGGCGTAATCCTCAGGGGTGACGGCGCGTTCCTGCGTGCGGAATGCTTGCGGCGCATCGCGGCGGATATCCTCGGCGTTTTCCGCATCGCTGCCGCCTTGCGCCGGCAAGGGGTTCGATGCATGCAGCAGCCGCGCATCGTTGCTGACGATGTGCGCGATCGACTCCAGGCCGATGTTGCCGGTCGTGCCGTTGCCGATGCGGTAGCTCGCGCTGAATGCGGTGGCGCTGTCGGGGCGCTTGCCGTGGGTGTCGTCGCCGAAGCGGATATAGGCACTGCCGTCGTATTCGCACTCCACCACAAACTCGGTCGCCGCGGCATCGCTGGCGAGCAAGTCGGGCTGCGGCAACCAGCTGTCGGGCGTGCCCAGGTAATTGCTGGCGAGCGAGATCGCGGGGCGCGCGCGCTGCGGGGCGGCGGCGGTGATCAGTGCGGCGGCATCATTCAGCGGCGACACCTGCACCTGGCCGCTGTCCAGCCGCAGGCGATACGCGCTCGCGCCGTCGGCCACCGACCATAGGCCATCGCCGCCTTGCACCGCCACCGGCCCGGATTGCAACACGATGCCCTGCGCCCCCAATGCATCGTGTAGTGCCGCTGTATAGCTGCGCGTCTGCAACGCGGTGATAATAAGCGCTGTCGAAGTGAAGGCGAACAGCGGCGCAGGCGTGAGCGGCAGCGCGTGCGTGAGCGGGCGTTGTGCAAGTTGCGGGCGGAAGCGCGGCGGCACGGCCTGCAACCGCGGGCGCTGACAGCTCAGTGTGTTACTCGCGGTCGCAAGCGTGAGATGCGAGGCGGGCACGCTGCCCAGCTCTTCGCCGGTGAGCGTTCTGCCATGATCGGCCAGCACGATGTTGCCGTAGGCTGCGCTCACCTCGTCCAGATAGAGCGCGCCGTGATCCTCGTCGGTGGTGGTCGACAGACACAAGGCAAACGGCAGCGCGTCCTGTTCCGCCCACTGGATCTCGGTGACATCCAGCGGATTGTTGTTCGGCACGGGCAGGAACAAACCACCGCACGGATCGCTGGACGGACGCACGTCGGTGAGGCGCACTGCGCAGCGATGCGTGCGGTCAGCATCTTCGGCGAAACCGGTGCGCGGGCCGAGCTCTTCCACGAACACCAGCACGTCGCCCGCCTTGAGATTGGGATAATGGCCGCTGAGTGTCGCACTTGTTGCGCCCTTGGGCAGACAGCATGCGCGCTCGCCCCAGGCATAGAAACTGATGCGCTCGTGATCCTGATAGAGCAGTGTGTCTTCCACCGTCTCGAACACCAGCGCGCCGCTCGCCAGCGCATCGCGCAGCTGATCGCTGGCGGGAGCGATGCGCTCCGGCATGTCGGGCGCGCGCGTGAGCAGCGGCGTGCCGCGTGGAAACAGCACGCCGTCGTCGTTGACGAACAGCCGCACCCACACGCGCGCATTGCAGCCCTCGTGCACCCGGTAATCCACCAGCCGCGCATGGCGGCGCAGCGATGTGCGTTTACGCGCGGTGCCGATGTAGGCTTCGGTGGCGACCGCGTCCTGCTGATAGGAAAGCTGGTCACCGACATAGGCCAGCAGTTCCACCACGGTCACGCCGACATCGGCGGCATTGCGCCCGCCCCAGTCCGGCATCAGCACGCTCATGCGATCCAGCATCAGGCGGCGGAAGCTGGCGTAATCCTTGGCCAGATAATCGAGGCGAGGATTGACCGCAGGCGGCACGGGGCAGGGCGTGCTGCTGGCGCAATCGAAATCCGAATCGCATTGCACCTTGAACGAGAATTGAATCTCGCTCAGGCGCGGATCGAAACCAGCAGGCGGCGTGTTACTGCCGGGGCCACTCACCAGATTCAGCGTATACAGCGAGTAGTCACCGTAGATCTTGGTGCGTATCACCAGGAATTCGTTGAGCGGCGCGAGGCCGTCGACCAGGCTGGCCGGTTCTGCTGCGGGCAGCGCATTGGCGAGCGCGACCCACTCGATGTCCACACTCTTGATGCGCTCGCCGCCTTCGATGCGGAACTGGTCTTTGCTGAGCGCGGGCACAGCACGCAGGAATTTTAAAAACAGCGTGAGCTGGCGTGTGGGGTCGCCGGGCAGGCCGCTGTCGTAAACTTCCAGATATTCCAGACCGTTGAGCGTACCGTTCAGCTTCACCACTTCGCGGCGGCGCTGGTCGCAGCAGTAATACTTCATGGCGCACCTCCGGAAGCAGTGATCTGCGCCACACCGCGCGCTTGCGAGCGGTTTTCGATGTATTGCACGGTGATCAGCAGCGCGCTGTCCTGCACCTCTACATCCACCGCGCTCACGGTGATCACATCGCTCAGCCATTGCTGCAGCGCGCCCTGAATCAGGAACTGCGTGGTCGCCGCGACTTCGGGGCTGGCTGCGGCGAATACCAGTTGCAGCACTCCGCTGCCGAAGCCGGGACGCATCACGCGCTCGCCCGGCGCGGTCAGCAGCACCTGTTCGATCAGGTCGCGGATGTAGCCGGAATTGTCCGTCTGCGCAGTGCGGCCGCGGCCGTCGAAGTGGAATGGATAGTCGATCTGGCTCATGTCGCGAGTACCCGAGGTTGTACAACCAATGGCAGTAGCCCTGTACCGGTTGGCACGCACACCGCGCTACCAGTTTGCAGCAGCACCGGCACGCCGCCCGCCAGCACGCGCACTGCACCTGTCACCCATTGCGCGGTGACGCACGGCGAACTGGACGTGCCGGTGAGCGCGCAGCCGGTGATCGCGTAGGGCGTGCTCAGCGTGGTCACCGGCTGGCCGCTCACCATCACGCGCGGAAACGGCGTAAGCGGAGTCGCCGGGCCAGCATGCATGCAGGTTATTGTTGCGCCTAGATGAAGGATGGGTGATGGCATGTCGTCCTCCTTACACCACCCGTAGGGTGGGCACGCTTCTGTGCCCACGCGGATCATCGTATCCAGAGCCGCGTGGGCAAACGATATGGCTGTTTGCCCACCCTACAAAATACTTGTTGTTAATTGGATAAGGCGAATGGATCATGTTTAACATTTTCATCTCCTTCCCTACACCACAGTCAACGCGCCGAGATTGACGTCCACCGTCGGTCCGGTGAGATTGATCACCGCACCCTTGCCGTTGGAGATCATGATGCCCACGTCGGTCACTGAAATCATTGCGCCGGTGGCGGTCTGTATCTGGATGCCGCCGGTAGGC
>Ga0315268_10007481_pt1 | contig 11492 bp, 15 predicted proteins | sample C1_top_MG_FD_204535 | JGI IMG/M metagenome (GOLD analysis project Ga0315268, IMG submission 204535) | Sediment microbial communities from Yellowstone Lake, YNP, Wyoming, USA - C1_top | ecosystem: Environmental > Aquatic > Freshwater > Lake > Sediment | place: USA: Wyoming | collected 2017-08-01 | reverse complement strand
CTGCTGGGACTGCTGGGAGACTGGCAGGGGTCGCTGAGCCGTTATCAGGCCTTGCTGGCCCAATCGCCGGAGCCCGACATCGCCCTCAAGGCCCGCTACGGCGTCGGCCGGGCCTATTTCAAGCTGGGGGAGTACCAGCAGGCCTCCCGGGTGCTGGACAGCCTGACGGCCACGGAGATCCCCCCTTCCTTCAGGTTTTCCACCAATGCGCTGCTGGCGGAGATTGCCCTGAAGCAGAACCAGATAGCCAAGGCCTTCGCCAGGCTGCACCTGGCCGCCCAGGACCTGTCGGCCGGCGACAAGGAATGGTTCGAGGACCTCAAGACCCGCCTGGTGAAGCAAGCCTCCCCGGCAGACCTGGAACATCTGGCCACCCTTTATCGGGACGATCCCCTGAGCGCCGCCCTCTTGCTGCGGCTGGCCCAGATCTATAAGGAAGGCGGCCAGATGGGCGAGGCCCGCAAGTGGGAGCGCACCCTGAAGGAGCGTTTCCCGGAAAGCAAGGAGGCGGCAGCCGGGGAAGCCTTGGTGAAGGGGCAAAAACGGATCCTCGCCTGCCTGTTGCCTTTGAGCGGGGAGTTTTCCTCTTACGGGCAGCGGGTGAAGGACGGCATGGAGTTGGCCGCCCAAGAGGCCAAGGTGGAACTGATCTTCAAGGACTGCCCCAATGATCCCCTGGCTGCCGCCCGACTGGTGCGGGAGATGGCCCAGGACGAAAATATCCTGGCTTTGTTGGGACCTTTGACCTCCGGTGCGGCTCAGGGTGCGGCCCAGGCGGCCCAGGAAACCGGGGTGCCCCTCATCGCCCTCTCCCAGAGGGCCGACCTGACCCAGACCGGGACCTTCGTCTTTCAGGCCTTCCTCACCGCGCGGCACCAGATGCGCTCTCTGCTGCGCTATACGCTGGCTGGAGGCATGCAGCGCTATGCCATTCTGACCCCGGATTCCCCCTCGGGGCGCGCCTTTTCCCAGCAATTCCAGGATCAACTGGGCCTTCAGGGAGGTTCCCTGGCCCTTGAGGAGACCTATCCTCCCGGGACCACTGACTTCGCCCCGGTTCTGGCGCTCTTGGCGTCGGCGTATCAGCCCAACCCGGGACTGCCGCCGGACTTTCAAGCCCTGTTTATCCCGGACGACGCCGCCACCGCGGCCGCCATTGCCGGCCAGAGGGCCGGCGGCCCCCTGACCGGGGTGCAACTGCTGGGGACCAACCTGGTCCTCCCCGCCCCGGGCCAGGAAAAGGAAGCGCGGGCTCTGGAGGGAATTTTATTCCCGGACGCCTTCTTTGCAGGAGACCCAAGTCCGGCGGTGCAGAAATTCATTGCCGGGTTCCGGCAAAAATACGGGGCCGCGCCTGACTATCTGGCCGCCCAGGGCTTCGCGGTGGTCAGGGGCCTGGGCCGCCTGCTGAAAACCGAGGGGTTTGTCAGCCGGGCCGAACTGCCCCAGCGTCTCCTGGCCTTCAAAAATTACCCCGATCTTCCCTGGCTCAAAGGTTTCGACGCGAACCGACAGGCCGAAATGGCCCTGTATATTCTCACCATCAGGGACGGGCGGGTGCAACTGGCGCCGCCGGCCTCGGGACAGGCCTCCCAATGATTACCCGGGTGCCGGGGTTCTCGGTGGGCCATGCTGGTGATTTCAAGAATGTCACTGGCTGCACGGTGATTCTCTGCCCGCCGGGGACGGTGGGGAGCGTGGACATCCGGGGTTCGGCCGCGGGGACGCGCCAATTGGACGCGCTCCTGGGCTACCACATTGTGAGCGAAGTGCAGGCCCTGCTTATCGCCGGGGGCAGCGCCTTCGGACTGGACGCGGCCGGCGGGGTCATGGAATTCCTGGAGGAACAGGGCCGGGGCTTTGACGTCACCATCACCCGGGTGCCCACGGTGCCGGCCGCGGTGATTTTTGATCTCTCCGTGGGGAACTGCCGGGTCCGCCCGGACAAGGCCATGGGTTACAGCGCCTGCCTGGCGGCCCAGCCCGAGGCCCAGGGGGACGGCAGCGTCGGGGCCGGTATCGGCGCCACCATCGGCAAACTCCTGGGGGTTCAGCAGGCCACCAAGGGGGGGCTGGGCACCAGCTTCCTGGAAGGCCCCAGGGGCCTCAAGGTGGGGGCCCTGGCCGTGGTCAACGCCTTCGGGGACGTGGTGGACCCGCAAACCGGGGAGATTCTGGCCGGCGCCCGGACCGCCCCGGAGAGCCGCGAGTTTGCCGACTCTGTTCGCCTCATCCGCCAGGGCGTGGTGCGAAACCGCTTTGGCGAACCCACCAACACCACCATCGGCGTGGTGGCCACCAATGCCCGCCTCACCCGGGAAGAGGCCCAGAAGATCGCCCAGATGGGCCACAATGGCCTGGTCCGCTGCATCCGGCCGGTGCACACCCTCTTTGACGGCGATATCGTCTTTGTCCTGGCTGCGCCGGAAACCAGGACAGACCTGCATATCATTGGCTTGCTGGCGGAAACCGCCCTGCAGCAGGCCATCATCTCAGCCGTAAAAAACGCCCACAACCTGGGAGTGCTGCCCAGTTACCAGGATTTGCGGGGGGAAGCGTAGTATAGTATTTGATGGGCGGGCCGGGGGCTCGCAGGTCACTGACAATCCCTCCCCATGGGCACGGCAAGCCGTGCCCCTCCAGAGCCTTCCTTCTGTAGGGGCAGACCCGCGTGTCGGCCCTCTTGGGCGCATACATGGGTGCGGGGATTGGGGCAGGGGGCAGGGGCCCCTGGCCCCCCTCCCCAAAAACTTAACCAAATGCTGACCATAGACCTCATCGTCTTCGATCTGGACGGGACGCTGGCCGATTCGCTTCCGGACCTGACCGTGGCGGCCAATTATGCCTGCCGCCGTTTAGGGTTGCCGGAGCACCCGGCTGCGGCCGTCAAGGAGATGATCGGCGGGGGGGAAGCCGCCTTTGTCGGCAGGTTTCTAGGGCCTCAGGGCCAGGAGCATTTCGAGGCGGCCTTGGAGCTTTACCTGGAACACTACTCCGAGCATTGCGGGGATTTAACCCGGCTGTACCCGGGGGTCATGGAGGTGCTGCAATCTTTGTCGGCAACGGGCAAGACCCTGGCCTTGCTTTCCAACAAGCGCCAGAGTCTTTCGGAGAAAGTCTTGCGGGTAATGGGGATCTCGGGGTTTTTTGCCGCGGTGCGGGGCGGGGGTTCCGAGTTGGCCTTGAAGCCGTCGCCAGAGCCCCTGGCGGCCCTGATGGGGGAGCTCGGCCGAGAGGCGGGACGCACTCTGATGGTGGGGGACAAGCCCGCCGATATCCTGAGCGCCCGGGGGGCCGGCGCTCTGGTGGCCGCGGTCACTTACGGGTACGGCGATCCGGCGGCTTTGCGGGCCGCGGCCCCGGATTTTTTGCTGGCTGATCTTCGGGAGTTGTTGGCACTGGTCTCTTGAAAGACCCGGGGCGCCGAGCCAAGGTCGGGCAGCCAAATTTATTGACAGACCGAGTCTTCATTAATATAGTTTCCGCGTATGGCGGTGTAGCTCAGTCGGTTAGAGCATGCGGCTCATATCCGCAGTGTCCGGGGTTCGAATCCCTGCACCGCCACCAATTATCCAAAGTCCTAATAAGGGGAGGGATGTTGATGAAAAAACTGGTTTCCATGGCATGCGCGGGTATCTTTCTGGTAAGCCTCCAGGGGGCCGCCCTGGCTCAGGCGAAACCGGCGGAAAAGGCCGCCCCCACACCACCGGCGGTGGAGAAACCCGCCGCACCGGCGCTAGAGGCCCCGGCCAAGGAGGAGGCGAAACCCACCAAGGCTGAGAAGAAAGCCAAAAAGGCCAAAACCAAAAAGCCTAAGAAGGCCAAAAAGTCAAAGAAGAAAGCCGCCCCTGAAGAAAAGGCCGAATAACCAGGGGGTTGCCGGGCAGCCTGGCCTGACTTAAGTTAATTTATTGTCAGTGAGAGGAATGATCCATGAAAAAGACTATAGCTTTCGCCACCGCAGGAATTTTTCTCTTGAGCCTCCAGTCGGTGGCCTTTGCCCAGGCGAAGGAAGAAAAGGCCCCGGCAGCCACGCCGGCGGTGGAAAAACCGGCGGCCCCGGCCCCCAAGGCGGAGACCCCGGCGCCTCCTAAGGTAGAAGCTCCGGCCCCAGCCACGGCCCCCGCAGCCAAGGAAGAGGCCAAGCCCGTCAAAGCCGAGAAGAAGGCGAAAAAGGGCAAAAAGGCCAAAAAACGGGCGAAAAAGACTCAAGCGGAAGAACCGTGCAAATAGGTTAATTGGCTTCGGGGTCGGGATGGGGCTTAAGCGGAGAGGCCCATCTCGGCCCCGTACAGCTTGTGGGGGATTCTATGAAAAAACTCACCGCCCTGGCCACGGCAGGGATATTTGTCTTGGCGCTCCAGGGTCCGGGTGGGGCCCAGAAAGAGGTGCAGCCTCCCCCGGTGCCTCCCATGTTGGAAGGGAATCGGCCGCTGGTCCAACCACAAACCAGGGAATCGGCCGCCCCCCAAAAACTGGAGGAGGAGCAGGCCAAGCCCAAAGCCACGGCCGGCAAGAAAAATCAGCGTCTGGCCAAGAGCAAGAAGTCCAGGGGAAAGAAAACCGCCGCAACCAAGCCCAAGGGTCTGAAAACCGCCAAGAAAAAGCGCCAGGCCGCCACGCCTTGACAACCGCCGGAAGCAATCTTAACTAAACATTAAGGGAGTAGCCCATGAAAATCGAGGGAAAGGCCGTAATCCCGGCGTTGGCTTTAATCTTGTTACTGACCGCGGGAGCCCTGGCTCAGCCGCAGCAACTGGCCTGGACCGGGGATCAATGGAAGGAGTTTACCCACGAGATCAAGGTGGCCTATGTCAAAGGAGTATTGAACATGGCCTCCTTTGAGACCGCCTCGGGGGCTTCCGGACGGGCCGCTTGCATTTCCCGAACCTTCACGGATGAGCTCAAAACCAAAACCTTGGGGCAGGTGGTGGGCGAGGTGGACAAATACTACAAAGAAAATCCCGGCAAAATGAGCACCCCGGTGATCGAGGTGATTTTGCGCCGGTGCACCGCCCTCTGTCCTCCTGAAGCCCCAGCTCAGGAGAAAAAGAAATGAAAAAGATCGTCCTTTTTGCGTTGGCGGCCCTTTGGCTCTTGGGTTTGACCACTGGAGCCCTGGCGGCGGAAAAGGGCTCCCTGTGGGACGGCAACCAGTGGGTGAACCTGCCTTATGACGCCAAGGTGGGTTACATCAAAGGGGTCGGCAACCTGGCCGATTATGAAGTGGCCTCGGCCAAGGGTGGATTTTCCGGCATTGCCCCGGCCTTCGAGTCAGGTCTGCGCGGCCAGACCGTGGACCAGATCATCAAATCAGTGGATAAGTTCTACGCGGACAACCCCGGCAAGCTGAACTCCCTGGTGCTCGAAGTCATCCTCAGAACCTGCTCCACCGCCTGCCCGCCGGAGATGAGGAAATGAAACAGGCGGTGAGCCTGCTTTTGGCGGCGACTTTACTGGTGGGTGGCTGCGCCGGCATGTCCACCACCGAGCAGCGGGTGTTGAGCGGCGGCGCCATCGGCGCCAGCGGCGGCGCCCTGATCGGCCTGGCGGCCGGCTCCCCGGCGGTGGGGGCGGCGGTTGGGGGCGGCGCCGGCCTCCTGGGCGGCTTTCTCTATGATCAATATAAGAAATCCGGGGGGCGGCTATAATCGCTGACCTGGCATCCCCCTGGAGGAGATAAGACCATGAAAAAAGCGGTGGTTCTGGTTTTGTTAGTCGCCCTGCTGGGCGCGGGCTGTTCCGGGATGTCCTATACTGAACAGCGCACTTTGAGCGGCGGGGCCATCGGCGCCGGCGGCGGGGCCCTCATCGGCGCGGCGGCGGGCTCCGCGGCCACCGGGGCCGCCATCGGCGGGGGCGCCGGCCTCCTGGGAGGCTATCTCTACGATCAGTACCAGAAATCCCAGGGCTACCGATAGGCTCACGTGATTCTCGGGCCGCCTGGGACGGCGTCAAGGCGCCGGTCCGGGCAGACTTGCACCTCACCCTAAAATCAGCTTGGCCCTTGCCCGCCTTTCGAGCCCCAGCGCTTCAGGTAAACCATGAGGACGGCCAGGGCTGCCGGCGTCACCCCGGAAAGGCGGGATGCCTGCCCCAGGGACCGGGGGCGCACCTCTTTTAACTTCTCCCGCACCTCTCGGGACAGCCCCGGGACCGCGTCGTAATCGAAGTTTTCCGGGATGCGTTTGGCCTCTCCCTGGGCGAATTTGAGGGCCGTTTCTTCCTGGCGCTTGAGGTAGCCGGCGTACTTGTACTTGATCTCCAGTTGCTCCATCACCGCCAGCGGCACCGGCGGCTCCTCCCCGGCCAACCGGTACAGAGTCTTAAGATCCAGTTCCGGGCGCTTCACCAACTGTAATATCGGGGTGGGCCCTTTCAGGGGCCCGGCCCCCCGTGCTTCCAAGGCCAGGCTCACCTCTGGAGTGGGATAGACTCGACGGCCTGCCAGCCGGGCCTCTTCTGCAGCCAGGAGCCGCTCTTTTTCCCTGAGACGCTCCACGGCCTCCCGATCCACCACCCCCAGCTCATACCCCCATTCCGTCAGGCGCAGGTCGGCATTATCCTCCCGCAGCAATAGGCGGTATTCCGCCCGGGAAGTGAACATGCGGTAAGGTTCTCGGGTCCCCCTGGTCACCAGGTCATCCACCAGCACCGCCATGTATGCCTGGGAGCGGCCCGGCAGGAAGGGGGGCCTCCCCAGGACCTGGCAGGCGGCGTTGATGCCCGCCCAGAGCCCCTGGGCGGCGGCCTCCTCATAACCTGAGGTGCCGTTAATCTGCCCGGCTAAAAACAAGCCCCGGATGAGCTTGGTCTCCAACGTGGGCTTGAGCTGCAGGGGGTCCACATAGTCGTATTCAATGGCATAGGCCGGGCGCATCACCTCGGCCGCCTCGAGCCCCGGCACAGTGCGGAACAATTGCACCTGGAGCTCCACCGGCAGGCAGTTGCCCAGGCCCTTGGCATAGATTTCGGCGGTGTCCCTGCCTTCCGGCTCCAGGGTCACCTGGTGGCTGGGTTTTTCCGGAAAGCGCATCACCCTGTCTTCCAGGGAAGGGCAGTAACGGGCGCTGACACCCTTGATCACCCCGCTGTAAAGGGGCGAAAGACCGATGTTCTCCCGGATCAGGCGATGGGTGGCTGCGGTGGTATGGGTGATAAAGCAGGGCAGCTGGGCGGCCCCCACCGCGCCGCTGCGCCAGGAAAAGGGGCGGGGCCGGGGGTCGCCTACCAAACGGCCCATTCCGGCAAAGTCGATGGTGCCGGCCCGGAGCCGGGGGGGGGTGCCGGTCTTCATCCGGCCGGTCCGAAAACCCAACTCCCCTAGATGGGCGGCCAGTCCGATGGCGGCGAATTCTCCAGCCCGTCCGGCCTGAATCCGGCAGTCGCCGATATGGATGAGGCCGTTTAAAAAGGTGCCGGTGGTGACCAGCACGGTCCGGGCCCGGTAGGCCAGGCCCAGGGTTTCCACCACCCCGACAATGCGGCCGTCCTCCACCAGGAGGCGCTCCACCATGGCCTCCCGCAAATCCAGGCGGGATTCTTTTTCCAGGCAGGACTTCATGGCCAGGCGATAAGCCTGCTTGTCGCATTGGATGCGGGTGCCCCGCACCGCCGGCCCTTTAGAGAGGTTGAGGGTGCGGAACTGGATGCCGGTCCGGTCCGCCAGATAGCCCATCACGCCTCCCAGGGCGTCGATTTCCTTTACCAGGTGGCCCTTGGCCAGCCCCCCCACCGCGGGATTGCAGGCCATGTGGGCCATGGTGTCCAGATTGAGATTGAACATCAGGACCTTGAGGCCCATGCGCGCCGCCGCCAACGCCCCCTCGCACCCGGCGTGCCCGGCGCCCACGACAATCAGATCATATTCTTTGGAGTAAAAGGCCATGTGGGGGAAATTTCGGGTTGAATTAAGGCCGATCTATGATTATGCTAAAAACTCAGCATTGCCAATGAGGAGGAAAATTATGGTTCATCCAGTCCACGGCGCTGATCCCGATAAACTGGCCCACCGCACCTATAAGACTCTCAAGCCGGAAGGGGAAGTCGCCGTCGTCCAGCGACCCGAAGGCACGGTGAAAGTGCTGTTCTACACTTGCAGCGGCGAGGAAAAAAGCTGCCACACCGAAATCACCCTGGACCGCCAGGAAGCCTTCAACTTTGCCATGGAATTGCTGCAACAAGCCTACCGGGTAGGCGAAATGGAGTAAGGAAGTAAAGATTGGGATATTGGGGAAGGGGGCCAGGGGTCGAAGACCCACTTACAATCCTCCCCCAAACCCCCTCCCCCAACCCCTTAAGTTTAGCGTTCGGGGAAGTCGGGGCTTTCAGCCCCGACTTCCCCGAAATCTTAAAGGGGGTGGGGAGGGACGTAGAGGCACGGCTTGCCGTGCCCAGGCGAAGGGAGGATGTGGAGCAGCCGCCCCCGGCTGCAATTTAACAGGCGAGGGCGCCTGTTCCACATCCCGGCCCTCCCCTCAAGCCACCCTTACCTCTCCCACTCCACTTCCCGGATGAGTTCGATGAATTCCGGGGACTCGCCGTAGGTTTTCAAGGCTTGCTGGTAGTCCACCCAACACTGCCACACTTTCGCCCATTCCTTATTGTGCCAGTAAATGGGGCTCTCTTCCCCGGTTTCCTTCAGGCGGACAAACTCGTCGTATTCTTCCTGGCAACCGGCGCAGAACCGGTAAGGGCCCTTGAAGCGCTGGTACATTTCCTGGGTCTCGAAGCTGATGCCGCATTTCACACAGCGGGCCAGGCAGCGGGTGCACTGGATGATCTTACGCACTGCTTCCAGTTTCTTGGCCTTGTCGACCTTGGCCTTCTTTTTTTGCCCCAAACGGAGCCGATCTTCAATATCGATGATCTTGGACATGAACCGACCTCAATGGATTGGCGCAGTACGGGTCTTACCTTCCCTCCCTAACAGCCTGGGAGCTTTGGGGCTGTCATCCCATAATATAAAGATAACAGCCGGAGAAAAACTGGTCAACAAGATGCGCGCATAGGATTGGGGACACCGATATTTTAAACTTTTGGCACTTCCTACCCGGCTGATTATCGGTCAATCCTTCTTGGGATCGGTGGCCTCCTGATCCGGGTCCAGGCTGAAGAGCCGCCGCACCAGGTCCAGTTCCCGCTGCGGCTGCTTCAGATGGTGGTTCCGTTTCAGAAAGATGATGGGGTCATGCAGGAGTTTCCGGGCAATGGAGTCGGCCAGGACCTCCAGGGTCCGGCTCTGCTCCGGGCTTAAGGGGCCCAACTGAGCCATGGTCTTTTTCAGTTCCGCCTGGCAGATCTTCTCGGCCTTGTCCTTGAGGTCGATGATAGTGGGGTAGACCTCCAGGGTTTTCAGCCAGTGCAGGAACTTGAGGGTTTCGGCGGCCACCAGCCGCTCCGCCCGGGCCGCCTCCTGGTGGCGCCGCTGCCAGTTCTGCTCCACGAATTCCTGCAGGTCGTCCATATTGTAAAGGTAGACGTTGTCCAGGTCGTTGATGCCGGGGTCCAGGTCCCGGGGGACGGCGATGTCGATGCAGAACAGGGGCCGCTGCTTGCGGCGCCGCATGGCCGCCTTGACCTGGTCCCGGGTGAGTAGGAACTGCTCAGCCCCGGTGGAGCTGATAAGAATGTCCGCGGCCAGCAATTGGGCCTCCAGCTCTTCCAGGGAAACGGCCTCGCCCCGGAAGCGGGCAGCCAGCTTCATGCCCCGCTCCAGGGTGCGGTTGGCCACGATGATGCGGCCCACCCCGTCGGCCTGCAGGTGCTCCAGGGCCAGTTCCGCCATTTCCCCGGCCCCCAGCAGGAGGACGGTCTTGCCGGAGAGGGCCCCGAAAATCTTGCGGCCCAGGGTCACCGCGGCGTAACTGAGGCTCACGGCGTGGTCGCCGATGCCGGTTTCAGTGCGCACCCGCTTGGCCACCGAGAAGGCCTTGTGGAGCAACCGGTTGAGGACGGCGCCGGTGGCGCGGCACTCCGTGGCGGTGCGATAGGCCGCCTTCACCTGGCCCAGGATTTGGGGTTCACCCACCACCAGGGAATCGAGGCTCGCGGCCACCCGGAAGAGATGCTGCACCGAGTCCGCATCCCGGTGGACATAGAGAGCCTGGTCCATCTCCCGGTCGGCGACCTCCGGGTGAGAGCCGAACCAATCCCGCAGCCGGGCCACGGCCGGCTCGGCTGCCTCGGTGACGCAGATGGCCTCCAGCCGATTGCAGGTGGAGTAAAGCAAGATCTCCTGAATTTCCGGGAAGCTTAGCAATTGCCGGTAGGCTTCGGGCACCTCCGGGATGAGGCCGGCCAGCTTTTCCCGGAGACTCACGGGCGCGGTCTTATGGTTGACCCCAAGGAGCACCAGGTTCATGGCTGCTTGATAAAACTGGCAAAACTGTGATAGCCGCCCATCCACAGGTTTGCGCCGACAAAGGTGAAGATCAGGACCAGAAAACCGCCGATGGCCATCAAGGCGGCCCGGCGTCCCCGCCACCCCACCGCCAGGCGTTCATGGAGCAACACCGCATAGATCAGCCAGGCAATGACCGTCAGAACCGCTTTGGGGTCGAAGCGCCAAAAGCTCCCCAGGGTGTATTGGGCATAGAGGGAGCCGGTGATGATCCCCAGGGTCAACAGCGGGAAGCCGATGGTCAGGCACCAGTAGTTCAGGGCGTCCAATTGCTCCAGGGAAGGCAGGCGGCGATAAAAGAAGCCGAATTTTTTCCCCTTCAGTTGCCGGTCCTGGATCAGGTAAAGGATCCCCCCCAGCCCGGCCAGGCTCAAGGCGGCGTTGCCCAGGAGGGTGAGGCCGATATGGAAAGCGAGCCAGCAGCTTTGGACCAAAGGGGAGACGACCCCGGGGCCCGGAGGCAGCACCAGGCTCCCGGAAATCAACAAGGCCGCCAGGGGCGCGACCAGGGCCCCCAGCACCTTGATGGGGGCGCGCCAGATAAGGAAGAGAAAGGCGACCACCAGGGCCCAACCAAAGGCCAGCAGCGCACCCCCGAAAGTGGCCACCGGCAGATAGCCCAGGCTCCAGGTGCGCTGGGCCAGCACCAGGGTATGAAAAACCAGGCCCCCGGCCATGAGCCAGACGCCGCCCTGCCAGAGGCCTTCCCGTTGGGCCAGGAAGTACCCCAGCCACAAACCGGTGGCGGCAAAATAGGCCAGCAGGGCTGCGTATATAAAAATCTCGGTCATCAAGCTTGTTCTCGGGGAAAGGTAATCATATCCCGGTCTGCTTCAGCTGCTTAGTATACTATTTCTTAAATATGGCAACGTATCCGGTTAGCCCCCCTCACCCCAACCCTCTCCCCCCAGCGGGGGGAGAGGGAGTATTGTAGGAGTTCCTTCGTTGTTCCCTCTCCCCCATTTGGGGGAGAGGGTCAGGGTGAGGGGGAAGTAAATCATTTTCCGCTCCCATTAATGAAGGCGTTCCCGAATTTATGATCCACTGCGCTTAGCGCCGGCCAGGCGGTTTTTTCCAGGCGAAAACTCTA
>Ga0315268_10007480_pt1 | contig 11494 bp, 17 predicted proteins | sample C1_top_MG_FD_204535 | JGI IMG/M metagenome (GOLD analysis project Ga0315268, IMG submission 204535) | Sediment microbial communities from Yellowstone Lake, YNP, Wyoming, USA - C1_top | ecosystem: Environmental > Aquatic > Freshwater > Lake > Sediment | place: USA: Wyoming | collected 2017-08-01 | reverse complement strand
GAGAATTTTTTGAACCGAGGTTGTGCCCCACTTTATCCCTTTCCGGGAAGGCAGTCCATCAGCATTGAGCCCCCGGGCAATGGCCATGAGGCCCTTGGCCTCGAGACATTCCCGGAAGATGCGCTGAACGATGGGTGACGTTTTCGGGTCAGGCTCAAGCTTAGTCCTGGACTTGGCGCCGTCCTGGATCATGGCCCTGACATAACCGTAGGGGGCTCTACCCCCGTTGTGAAAGCCTCGGCTGGCGTTCTCCCGTTGTCCCCTCAGTACGTCCTGTGCTAGATTGGCGGAATAAAACTCATCGATGACCTCGATGATGCCCTCCAGGAGTCTGCCGGAAGGGGTATCCTCCACCGGCTCGTTGATGGAGATTACCTGGATGCCCTGCTTCCTTAGCAGCGATTTGTAGATTATGGAGTCCTCCCGGTTACGGGCAAACCGGGAAAGCTTCCAGACAAGTATCTCCTCGAAGGGGGCGGGTTTTTGCCGGGCAGCAACGATCATCTGCTTGAAGGCGGGCCTATCGATGGACCGCCCGCTCTCCGCCTCATCAACATACTCTTTGACCACGGAGTAGCCGTCACGCGAGGCATAATCCCTCAGCGCCTTTAACTGTGCTGAAATGGACAGGTCGATATCCTGCCTTTCTGATGAGACCCGGGCGTAAATAGCTACCTTCATATAAACCTCCCTTGAGCGCCTCACTCAGTTGGTGCAATAGGAAGGCGTCTCTTTCTTATGCTTTTTTCATCGACCACGACGATAGAGCTTTGAAGTTCCGGGGCAGGTATTGATGCCATGACCCTGGTCATGAGCTCTACAACCTGCTTCTCACTATAGTTCCCATGGCGAAACAGGATAAGCCCCGGACCTTTAGCTCCGGCCAGGGCGAGAAGCCTGGGATAGTCCAGGTCAGCGGTTACCAGCACCCTCTGGGTTTCCCTGGCCTTATTCAGCACGGTCTCGTCAGAGGCGCGGCCCAGGCCGATATCGTGGGCATGAACGGCATCCTGGCCTTCCCGCTCAAGCCAGTGTGCTAGAGTCGGGGATAAAGGCATATCAACCAGGAACTTCATGAAATAAGCTCCACGGTTTCTTCCTCGGCCAGATAGGCCGCATACCGCAATGCTTCGTCAATATCCTCTGGCTCGAGATAGGGGTAAGCCTTTAGAATAGATTCCTTAGTCTCCCCACTGGCAAGAAGCTCCAGGATTCTTGACACTGGAAACCGCAAATCCCTGACGCAGGGCTTCCCTGTGCAAATATTTGGGTCAATCCTGATACGTTCAAATTTCATGGGTACCTCCTGATCAAAACTGTATTACTTTCTTTACCCAGCCTACTCCTCCCCGTGCCACTGGTCAAATGCGGCGCAGTCCGGCGGACTGGCTCCGGGGTACACCAAGGCAAGCACGGCCCCCAGATGTCCCTGAGGGAGACAGTCGACCCAGAGGTCGGCATCCGGCCGCAAGCCGAGACAACTACCCTTGATGTTGCCCTCGGCAATGATTTGCTCCTCGCAGCACACCCAGAAGGGGCTATCGTCATCGGCAATCCGCGTGCCCCGCTGGACGAAAAAAGGAAACAAAGGGGTTCTTACCTGGTAGCGCACTTTAAGCGGCGAGTTTGGTTGAGGAAAGCCATCATCATCGTAGTCAGGCTGGAGCCAGAGCACGGCGCAAGGGACTTCAGCCAGGGTGACATACTGGATCGCAGCGCTCTCAACTGAGGCTACATACCGCTGGGCCAAGCTCTCTACCGTTCGCATGTTAAAGGGGAGATGCAGCATATCCTCTCGAAAGCGCTGGGGCGGCATGTTCATGGCAGCGGCAAAGCGGTTAGACTGCTTCTCATAGGGTCGGTAGGTGGCGGGATTAACAACACAGCCCCGGGAAAGGTAGTTGAGCTGGCGATGGCCGGGTAGACAGAAGTGGCCCACACCGTGAAAGATGCTGAAACGAATGCGGGTCTGGGGGCGGGTCTGATTGATAAAGAGGAGGGAGCGTGACTCTTGAGGTACCAGGACTTCGTCGACATCGCCGGCGGTTTCCCGCAGTTCTGGCAGCGCCTTGTTGGGGTCATAGTAGTGAAGCTCCAGTCCCCTGTCTGCCAGATACTTAAGGACCACGTCGACGGGAGTGGGTGGCTCCATCTCCAGAGCCCCCGACTTCTCAAGCAGATGCTGGGCGACGACAAATTCCTCGGGAAACATCGGACTCTCCCTTACCCTTTCTTCTGTTCCTCAACGAGCCAGTCCACAAAAGACCTCAGCTGCTCTCTCCGCCGAGCCTTCAGGGTCTCATAGTTACGAAAAATCGCCTGGCCAACGAGGTCGCGCCGTAGTATCTCGTCGAAGGAGGTCTCCGGCTCTCCTTCTTCTCTCAAAAGGTAGTCAACAGAGACCTCCAGACCGCGGGCCAGCCGCTGAAGGACATTAGTCTTCGGGTTTCGAATAAGGCCTTTCTCCAGACGCCATATTGTAGGCTGAGGGACTCCAGATACCTTGGCCAGGTGGTTTGTTGTCCACCCCTTCTTATTCCGAAGGGCTTTAATTCGGTCACTGAGCGACATAGTATATTCACACTCTCATAATATTTATTCTTACTTGTATTATACACCCGTGTTGGCACCGTTGTCAATACCTGTGGCAACCCAGCCACATCTTGACAGATGTTATACATGGCAGTATAATACATTCAGGATGAACAGTCATGCGTAAGCGTATAGTCAGCAGAACCCGAAACCCCTTCCGCTCAGAGGTGCGGTCCCGCTATCGGAATCGCCTGCGCGAGTGCCGCCTGAAGGGGCTAATTATAAGCGAGGCGGAACTCGCCCGCCGCACCGGGATCGAGCGCACCATCATCAGTGCCCTTGAGAACAATCGCCGTTTCCTCTGCATTGAGCATGCCCTGCTCATCAAAGAAATCCTGGGGTGTCCTCTGGATGACCTGTATGAGCCAGTGCTGGCCTCCGAAAACTCACAGATCACCCGGGAAAAGGCGGTTACGTCGTGACGGCCTCACCCTTCACGGATGCTCATCATTGAGGATTTAGAAAGACTGGAATGGAAAGCCAACAAGCTGATAAGAGGATGGAGGGACTCCGGGTCTTAGCCCGGATGATTGCTGCCGACTACAAGCGCCGGCAGCGAGCGGCCAGGGCGCGTAATTCTCAGCCTGCCAGCAACGCCGAGACGCCGCAAAAGCTAACCGCGGAGGGGGAAAGACGGCCATGATTACCGGAACTATACCTAATCCGATCCAGGCAAAGGAAGATGGCAAGCAACGCGTCGTGGCGGTGGCCAAATGCCCGACCTGCGATGCCTCAATGGGCGGACATCCCCAGTGCGAGGCCTGTAGTATTCTCACCGGCCCAGGACACTGGGACGGGCTTTGTGACTACCGCGGCCATAACATCTGTGGCCATTGTCGGGCGGCCTGGCAGGGAGTGGAAAGACGGGTCGGCCATGAAATAAGCTGGCGCAAGTTCCTTTCCCCCGGGAACAAAGCAGAGCAAAGCTAGCGCTCTACACAGGTAAATCCTGAATTTGAGTAGGAGGTGTGGCAGAGGTGGAAACCGACGTCAAAATAAGGATTTTAAAAAACCTGGATACTAAAAGCCTGGTCGAACAGGTCCATCGATATGAAGACGAACTGGAGACGGCGCTGCGTGAGCAGGCATCGTTCAAGAGCTTGAACTACCAATACTTGGCCTCTAGGGACGGGGACTGCCAGGAGGTAAAAAGGCTCCTCTCCGAGCTAATTTCCAGAATCCCGGAGCGTAATGACGCCGGGAAGAGGCTTACCGCCGCCGAAAAAGAGGCGTGGCTGCAAAGGCAACGAAAAGAGAATGAGGAGCTTTCCGCCGCCATCGCCAGGCAAAAGGATGTGGCATTTCTAATCGATAACCACGAGATTAAGGTCGAAATGGCGAAGAAGCGACTGGAGGGCGCCAGGGTGGTGCTGGGATTAAAGACCGCCCAGATCAACTTCCTGTCAAGTTAAGGAGGAGAAAAATGGCAGAAGCAAAAAGAAGGCTTGATACCTATAACTCAGAGGACATGGCGATACCTACCTTCAAACTCGTACAGAATGTTGGCTCGGACTACGCCAAAAACCTGGGGGCACAGCCGGGCGATTTCTATTGCCCGCTCACCGAGGAAGTGGCCAAGGAGCTGGAGATCGTAGTCGTGGACATCCGTACCCAGCGGACCTACTGGGGCAGAAATGAGATTGAGGACTCGCCTCCCGATTGCGCCAGCCTCGACGCCAAGAGCATGACCAGCATGGATGGTAAAGACTGCAACACCTGTGAGTATCGCTGCGACGTACCGTGGACACTGAAGCCCACCGAACGCCGGCAGATGTGCAACCTGAGCTACAACGTCCTGGGAATAAACACGGGCGACGGCATGCCTATTCTTATTCGATCTGGTGGCATCAGCGCCCTTCCCGCCAGACAACTGATCACACTACTGCGGCTTAACAAGAAGCTGAAGGGGGAATATCACCGCGTCCTGGTAGGAGTGACCAGCGCTAAGAAAAAGACGCCCTCGGGAGAAGCCTATACCATGCACTTCAAGATAAAGGGCCTGGTTACCGACGAAGCACGGGCCAATGAGCTTAAGAACCAATCACTCCAGCTGCTCGGCATGCCGATTGCGCTGCCCGAGGGCAGGCCGGAGGAAGAGGAGCCCGTCGCCTTCACGCCTGAGGGCAAGCCCATATGCACGGAAGAGGAAAGGCAAAGGGCCATCCTGGGAGATAAGACCGCACCGCCGGGAGAGAAAAAGGAAGCGGCGGAGTCGAAGCCGGAAGAAAAGCTGGACCTTGAGTTTTAACAGCCATGGGAGACGTATTCTCAAAAGAGGTCCCGTCTCTCCTGGCTGAGCACTTCGAGCAGCTCCACCATGAGAGCGGGATAAGCATTGAGGTTATCAGAGAGCGGGGATACGAGAGCCTGCTTGGCAAGAAGCGCCTGGAGGACCTCGGCTTCAGCCGGGCGCAGCGACGGACCCCGGGAATTCTCATTCCCATCTGGGGAGTCGACGGCCAGGTAATCGGACACATGTATCGACCGGACCACCCCCGTGAGTCCGGCGATAAGAAAATCAAGTACGAAAACCCGCGTGGCTCGGCCATTCGCCTGGATGTTCCTCCCCGGTGCCATCCCCAGATAGGCAGCCCCACGGTGGACATCTTCTTTGTCGAAGGCATCAAGAAGGCAGACGCCCTGGCCAGCCATAACGCCTGTTCAGTCGGGCTGAACGGCGTCTGGGGATTCAAGGGAAGGAACCCCCTGGGGGGTACCACCATCCTGGCTGATTTCGACTACCTGGCCCTGAAAGACCGCCAGTGCTACGTTGTTTACGACTCGGACTATGCCACTAACCCCCACGTCCACCAGGCCCAGGAGCGCCTGGCGGAACACCTCTCCCAGAAAGGCGCGCGGGTCAAGGTGGTCTACCTGCCCCCCAAGGCCAGCGGTGGTAAGCAGGGCGCCGATGACTTTCTGGCCTCAGGCCATACCCTTGATGAGCTTATCGCCTTGGCCCGGGAGCCCGAGAAGGTAGAGGTGGAGCTCGGTGAATATGTCGTTCTTACCGAGACCGGGAAGCCCAAGCTCAACCTGGTCAAGCTTACCGAGGACCTCTTGAGTGAGTACCACTTCGCTACCCTGCGGGAGACCGATGATGTCCTCATATACGTACATAATCGCTGGCGCGAGGGTGGCGAGGAGTTCATCAAGCAGCAGTGCCAGCGGCGGGTTGGGGTCAAGGAAGTCCTGACCCAGTACAAGGTCGACGAGGTTATCGGCCACATCAAGCGGACCACCTACACTACCAGGCAAGTGTTCAACCGGGAGAAGTGGGTGGTCAACGTGCAGAACGGACTCCTCGACCTGAGGACGCGGGAGATGCGCCCACATACCCCTGACTTCCTCTCTACAGTGCATATTCCGATCGCGTATGACTCCCAGGCTGATTGCCCCAGGATAAAACAATTTTTCCACGAAGTTCTGCCTTTGGATGATACACCCGTTATCGAGGAACTGTTTGGCTACTGCCTGATACCCGACTATTCTTTCCAGAAGGCATTTCTCTTCGTGGGGGACGGCGCCAATGGAAAATCTACTCTGCTAAGACTGCTCAGGACCTTTGTTGGGAAAGATAATTGCGCTAACGTCCCCTGGCATGCCCTGGAGCTGGATCGCTTCGCCAAGTCGGAGCTGGAAGGTAAATTAGTGAACATCTTTGCCGATATGCCTTCTAAGAGCCTTAACCAAACGGGCACCTTCAAGATGCTAACTGGCGGTGATGACATCGGCACCGAGAAGAAGTTTAAGGGATACTTTTCTTATCAAAACTTTGCCCGGCTGGTTTTCTCGGCCAATCATCCCCCCAAGATCTACGGTGAGGACTCTTTCGCCTTCTGGCGTCGCTGGGTCATCATCCACTTTCCCAACGAGTTTACTGGTGACAGGGACGACAAGCGCATCTTAAGCAAGCTGACCATGCCGCAGGAGTTAAGTGGCCTGCTTAACCTGGCTATGGCCGGCCTGGACCGGCTTGTGAGCCAGCAGCATTTCAGCAACGAGCGGCCGGTTGATGAGGTTACCGAAATGTATCTGCGTACCTCAGACCCGGTCTATGCCTTTCTTCAAGACTGCTGCGACCCGGAACCAGATTCCTGGACCGAAAAGGACCGGCTTTATCAAGCCTATGTGAAATACAGTGAAGACAATAATCTTCCTGTGAAAAAGCCCAATTCCTTCGCTCGGGCTCTTCAGAATCAGACTCACATCAAGGTGCGCTCCGTTAGGCCCAGGGCGGGAGAGGACCGCATAACAGGTTGGGAAGGAATAAAGCTGAAAGATGAGGCGGCTTGATGCAAAGTGCGTTTTTGGGAGGGAAAACCCTGACCAAAGATGAAAACCTTGACCAACGTAAATCAAAGCTAAAATTCAATTTTTGGCCGAGTTTTTCTTGAATCTAATATAAAAAGAAAAACAAAAGCATGGTAGGGGAAAATTAGTAGAAATAATATTCAAGTGTTAAGACTGACCAACCCCCCATTTTTGAAGCTAAGTCACGCTGGTCAGGGTTCTGAAAATCGGGGGTAAAAACCCTGACCAAAAACCGGGGTAGAGGCATGGACAAGAGTCTGCAATCAGTCAGGGAGCGCGTAAAGACCGGCAATGAGAAGCTCATCGCCGCCTGGCCCAGGATATGGGACATCCAGGATAAGCAGGAAAGAGAGCAGGCGCTCGAGAGATGGGATAAAGCCAACCGGTTGCTCGATGGCCTGTGTATGGAGCTGATGTACCGGTTCGATTTTCGAGACTGTGTCTACCTTGATGAAAATGGCCGTAAGATGAAACCCTGCGTCCGCCCCGATGGGTTTTGCTGCTTTGTCTGCCCTTCGGAGACGCCGTACTGGCGGAGAGAAGCTGAGGCTAAGGAGCCAGTCGAAGCGGTGCAGAGAAGGATGGACAGTTTCTGGGGAGAGATATGATGCGCAGCGGAATCGGGGACGGCTACATAGGGTCTTAAGTGAGGCGAGCATGACAAAAATGTTCAAGTCAGTTTCGGAGACGTGGAACGTAGTCACTGGCTGCCGGCACGCCTGCATCTATTGCTACGCCCGGATTCTGGCCGAAGGTAGGCTGAAGCACCTCAAGCGCTATGGGGATGGCTTCCAAGCCGTCAATTTTCATGCCGACGAGCTTCGCCGCAAATTCAAGCCTGGCAGCCTCGTCTTTGTCGTTGACATGGGCGATTTGTTTGGCTCGTGGATCCCGGCCGAGTGGATTGAGGCAGTCATCCAGCGTGTCTGGCAATCTCCTGATACCGACTTCCTCTTCCTCACCAAGAATCCCTGGCGTTACCACCAGTTCACCTTCCCGCCCAACGCGATACTGGGCGCCACCATAGAGACAAACCGCAACTACAACCTGACTACGGCCGACCCGCCAACAGCGAGGTATCGCGCCTTGTTGCGGCACAAGCATCCGCGCAAGTTTGTCAGCATCGAGCCGATCCAAGCCTTCGACCTGACCATCTTTCACAAGATGCTCTCGGACATCGCCCCCGAGCTCATTGAGATTGGCGCCGATAACTACGGGTTTAATCTGCCTGAGCCAACGGGGCCAGTGGTGAGCGAGCTAATCAAGCAATCAAGAAGGTCCTGCCCCAAGGTGGTCGAAAAAGATGGCCTGTTTGAAGCGCTGGCTAAACAGTTCCTCCATATTCCGGGAGAGGGTGAAACCACTAGGCGGGAAGGAGATCAACCATGAGTAGACCTAACAGAATGGACAACAAGATAGCGGCGATAATCTATCAGATTAGGCGGCTCAATATGAGGGAGCTAGAACTCCTCGCTGAGGAACTCAGGAAGCTGGGCTTTCCACCGCCTGAACCAACCGAGGTGGGTGCCGGACCTCGCCGATCGCCGCCGGCACTGTCGGGCACTATAGCACAGTCCTGGCCGAGCGAGAGGAGCAGGAGATGCTGACTCCGATGGTAAAGACGGCTAACCCGATGTTAAGCACTGAGCCCTGGCCGCTTGACGAGGCGAGCACCAGGAACTGCCGCCATTGCTTGGTACCGAAGGACGGAGGGCGTGTCCTCTGCGGCAAGGGCCACTTGATGGTGGGAGACCATGACGATAAGGGCCGGCTGACCTACAACCGGGTGATCACAGTATCCTGGATTTTCAAACCGTGCAAGGGCTGTGCTGACTTTGACAACGACTGGGGCCAAGAGAGGTAAAACCTGAGCATGTGTGAAGACAGAGTAACCCGCATGCAAAGGCGGATGTGGGAAATAATCCAGCAGGAGATACAGAGCTGGATAAACGACCTGATGAGGGACGCGCTGGACCCTTCCAAAATCATGGCCTTTGCCGGGGCCATGGGCATAGATATGCCTCAGCTCTGCGGGATGATGGGTAAGCAACCGGGCTTCGACCCCTATCCGATTCTTGGCCTGGACAGGTCGGCCAGCGACGAAGAGGTGAAGAAGCGCTATCGCGATCTCCTGCGCAAGCTGCACCCGGATACCAGTGGGGTAGAAGGCACTGCCTTTCTACTGCAAATGGTGATAGCAGCTTTTGAATTGATTAAACGAGAAAGGAATTGGTGATAGGAGGATGCGTGCAAAAGTGGTTTGGTAATCTAACCCAGGAACTGGGGGTTAAACCGAAGATTCTTGAAGGAGATATCAGGGATATGACCTGGGTGTGGGAGGAAGCGGTTACTTATATTCCCCGGCCATCAGTCCTGGCTGTGTTCTACACATTGAGGGCTATTACCAGGTCGTATTTGCGGGGCCGTGCGCTGAGAATGGGCAACTGGCAAGGGTGGGAAAAGCATAGTTTCACTGAAACTATGCTGATGTTGTGCCTGATAGGCTATGTCACTAGCGAAGAGGGGGCTGTTTTTGACGCTCTACGAGAGGCGGGATTAGGCTCAATGGAGTCCTTCCTTGAGAGATTTATCCTAGAGACGGCGGGGTGCAAAGCAAGGAAGAAAAGGTTTGATATTTTAGAGGAAGTCAGGCGAATGCTGGATGAGCAAAAGAGACAGGAGGGTGAGCCATGAAAGAAGGTGACCTTGAGCTACTGAACGAGATAGCGAACTTTGAGGACGCCCACGACATGGAAAAGGAGTTTAATAGTGGCTGGTCGTGGCGCCATGTCAGGGTCTGGCCGGCAACGCTAAGCCGTCTCTTCAAGGACGGCTACCTTGAGAACGTCTTCAAGTCCAACTCCTACACCGGCTACCGCCTCAGCGAGCTGGGGAGAAAGGTGGCTGCCAGCGAAAAGGCTGAGGAAATAACCAAAACGCCCCAGAATGAAAAGCTAAACCTTCCCGCCGACCTGTTTGAGGATATTATCGGCCACGATGAAGTGAAGGAGCTTCTCCGGGCTTCCCTGCTGGCAGAGAAGCCGGTGCACGTCCTGCTTGCCGGTCCCCCGGCCCTGGCCAAGACCCTCTTTCTCTGGTACATAGAGAGAGCCTGCGGTGAGAAGGCCATCTGGCTGGTTGGCTCGGCAACATCAAAGGCCGGGCTGTGGGACCTGGTTGCTGAGCGACAGCCTCGAGTCTTGTTGATAGATGAATTGGACAAGATGAATGCCGCCGACACCGCGGCCCTGCTATCCATGATGGAAGGGGGACGCCTGGTCAGGGCGAAGGTCGGTCGCGAGCTTGACCTGCAAAACACCCTCTGGGTAATAGCCGCCACCAACCGACTTGAGATGCTGTCCCCGGAGCTCCGCTCCCGCTTTGCCATACGCCGCCTCAATCCCTATGGCCGAGAACAGTACCTGACAGTGGTGGAAGGGGTGCTGGTGCGCAGGGAGGGTACGAGACCAGAGCTAGCCGAGGAGATAGCCAGGAGGCTTGACGGCCGGAGCCAGGACGTCCGGGACAGCATTAGGGTGGCCAGGCTGGCGCCCCAGCTCGGAGTGGAGAAATCAGTCAAGCTATTACTGGGGGACTAGCATGTACGCATATACAAAATTAGCCAAATGGTCTGATATTAGAACAAAGCAGCACTTTCTTCCTGTTCGCTGTCCGGCCTGTGCCAAGCTCATGGGACATCTCATGGCAGACGTAAATCTGCCGCCGCCCGCCATTCCTGTCATCTTTTGTTCGGAGGATTGCGTAAACAAGATATTTTCTCGAAGCAGGGAAGTAACCTTTTACTTGCCAAGGCAAGATATTGTCCAGAAAAAGACCAGAAGGAGGTCATGATGTTAAAGTATGTCTGTGATGTGTGTGGGAAAGAACTAGCAGAATCCAAAGATGGGGTTTTTCAGGTGGCACAGAATCCGCCAGAATGGGCGACTATTACGGTTGGACTGCCCAGAAAAAGTCTCCGTCCTAACCAAGCGGGGCTTTATCCTTATGAACCGCCGATAAACTTCATTGTCTGCTCCCAAGCCTGTGCGGAACAAGCTCTTGACAAAGCCAAAGAGCACCTGCGGAAAGGCTTTGAGGGCAGGCATGTCTAAATCCGACTTTGACAAGATATGGAATAAGGCCGTGGAATTGGGCATAGTATGCGAAGAAGCGCGGCGAAAAGGTGAGGAAAGTAGAGGGTTCAGAGAGGGCTATGTCACCGGACTGTTACTGCGAGCAATTGCTGTTACCGGCACCAAAGAAGGTAAGAAAGAAGACCTATCGGGGCGATGATGCCTTTGGGGTACTGGGTATCTCTCCGGAAGCCTCAACGGAAGAGATTAAACGGGCTTACATCGGGCTGGCCCGCCAGTACCACCCAGACATCAACCCTTCCCCTGAGGCCAAGGCGGAGTTCATCAGGATTACCCGGGCTTACGAGTACATCATGAAGCACGGCGACTTGCTGAGGCTGCGGCGGAAGTGCGACATGGTTGAGGTAAAAAGGGGCTATGTCGAGTTCCTGGAGCTGCATAAGCGGGCCAAGATGCTGGCCGGCATCGAGCCGGACCCGCCGCCCCTCAATCCA
>Ga0315268_10007479_pt1 | contig 11495 bp, 7 predicted proteins | sample C1_top_MG_FD_204535 | JGI IMG/M metagenome (GOLD analysis project Ga0315268, IMG submission 204535) | Sediment microbial communities from Yellowstone Lake, YNP, Wyoming, USA - C1_top | ecosystem: Environmental > Aquatic > Freshwater > Lake > Sediment | place: USA: Wyoming | collected 2017-08-01 | reverse complement strand
CAAAACCTACGCCACCCGCGCAGGCCCGGTGCGGGTGCTCGCCCAGGTCAACCTGGCCGTCCAGGCCGGCGAATTCCTTTGCGTGCGCGGCCCCAGTGGGTGCGGCAAGACCACGCTGCTGCTTGCCCTTGGGGGGCTGCTCCGTCCTTCCTCAGGGCGCGTGGTCATAGACGGCGCCGACCTCTACGCTTTGTCCCCACGCGACCGCGCCCGGCTCCGCGCCGCCAAGATCGGTTTCGTTTTCCAGATGTTTCACTTGGTGCCTTACCTCACCGTGGCGGAGAACGTCCTGCTGGCCGCGCGGGGCGGGCCGGCGCCAACTACCCGCCCCGAGGCAACCGAGGCCGCGCCTGGTGAAGTTGCCGCCAACGGTCCCAAGGCCGGACAGCAAACCGGGGCAGGCTCGTTCGGCGCGGGCGCCTCGGCCTGGTCCGCGCGCGCGCTGGCGTTGTTGACTCAACTGGGCCTGGGCGCGCGACTTCACCACAAACCGGGCGAGTTGAGCGCCGGGGAACGCCAGCGCACGGCCCTGGCTCGCGCCCTGCTAAACCGGCCTCAGCTTGTCCTGGCCGACGAACCCACTGGCAACCTCGACCCGGACAACGCCGCCGCGGTCTTCGAGCACCTGCGGGCTTTTCAGCGCGCCGGCGGCACGGTGGTGGCCGTTACCCACGGCGCGGCGGCCGAGCCGTACGCGACGCACGTCTGCCAGATGCAGGCGGGGGTTATTAGTTGAGGGTTGAGGGGGCGGCGCTCCGCTTTTCATAAGCCGCCCGTTCCAGTCGGGCACCCGAACGGCCTGGGCCGCGCGCCGTGCAGAAGAAACAGGCTCAGAACTCCTAACCCCGTGGAAGTTGGCTGAACCAATCCTGATACCACCCGGACAGGGCTTTCGTGCGTAACTCGTTCACTTCCAACGGCGGAACCCTTCGGATGGTGTCAGCAATTTTCCACGGCTAACGGAGAACCGTGCGACGGATCAGGAGTTCTGAGCCTTCCGCCACGCTCAGCGCCGGCCGCCCACGATGCCGCCGAGGGCCTGAATGGGCGGCGCTAACCATCGCGGCGCCAGCAAATAACAGCCCGCTCAAAGCCTCGCTTTCACGGCTGCGGCTCGCCTGGGGAGGCCCCCTCCAAAATGGCCACCGCGGCGGCGTAGTGCTCGGTGTGGCTCAGACTCAAGTGAAGCCGGTCGGCGCCGCGGCGGCCCAGCAGCGTCAGCCCCGGGCCATGCAGCACCGCGTAAGGCTGCCCGGAGTCGCGGTTCAGCACCTCCATGTCCTGCCAGCCCAGCGCCTTGCCGAGGCCAGTGCCGAAGGCCTTGGCGATGGCCTCCTTGGCGGCAAAGCGGGCGGCTAGATGCGGCCCGGGGCGCTGGTGGGACAGGCAATAAGCGATTTCCGCCGGCCGCAGAATCCGTTGGAGAAAGCGCTCGCCGTAGCGCGCATAGACGCCGTTGACCCGGCTGACTTCGATGATGTCCATACCCACGCCCAGGATCATACGATTCTAGCCCTGGTAACCCTGCATCAAGGCGAGCATCTCTTTCACCGCGGCGGACAGCCCCACGCTGATCGCGCGACTGACGATAGTGTGGCCGATGTTAAGTTCGACTAAGTGGGGCACCCGATGGAGCAAGGGCAGGTTCTGGTAGTTGAGGCCGTGGCCGGCGTTGACTTGGAGGCCCAGTTGGTGCGCCAGCCGCGCCCCGGCGATCAGCCGCTCCAACTCCGCCGCGCGCCGCGCCGGTTCGCCGAAGCCTTCGGCGTAGGCCCCGGTGTGCAGCTCGATGAACTGGCTGCCTACCTTGGCGGCGGCTTCCACTTGGCGCGGGTCCGCCACGATGAAGAGGCTCACGGGGATGCCGGCGTCATTGAGCCGCTGGCGCGTCTCGGCCAGGGGCGCCCAGTTGGCGGCGGCGTCCAGGCCCCCTTCGGTGGTGACTTCCTGCCGGCGCTCGGGCACCAGGCACACGATGTCAGGCTTGAGCCGCAGGGCGATGGCCAGGATTTCGGGCGAGTTGGCCATCTCCAGGTTGAGGCGGGTCTTGATCACTGCGCGCAGCTCCCACACGTCGCGGTCCAGAATGTGGCGGCGGTCTTCGCGCAGGTGGGCCGTAATGCCGTGCGCGCCGGCGGCCTCGCAAAGCAGGGCGGCGGCAACGGGGTCCGGCTCGCCGCGCTCGCGGCCGCGGTAGCGGGCTTCGCGCAAGGTGGCGACGTGGTCAATGTTAACGCCGAGCTTGAGCATAAGCGTGGTTTACGGTTTCGGGGCGGCCGGCGGGGCCGGGCGCGGCGGCGGCGCCCCGGCGGGTCGACGACCCGCCAGAGGCGGCGGCACGTAGGCCGGAAACGCCGGGTTGTCAAGCCACCGGCCCAGGGTCACTAGTTCAAACCCGGTCAGGCCAAGGGATGAAGCGCGCGTCAGCAGCAGTTCGCGAGGAGAAGTAAGGGTGACTTCGGTGATCGAGTTGGTGAGCCAGCCGGTCATGTTGGTGTCGGCCAGCCAGACCAGGGCGGGGTCGTTGGTGCCCGGGGGCCTGTAGCCCCGCACCATTGAATAGATCGTCAATAGGTGCCGCCAGTCTTCCAAGCGACTCTGGGTCTCTTCCCAGTCGTAATAGACCAAGTTGGTTCTGCCGAGCAGTTGGGCGTAGAGTTCGGGCGGCCCTGGCGGCTGCTTCATGCTGGAGACAGGGAAGATGCCGGCGACCAAGAAGTCGTTTTCCGGCGCCGGCGCCGGCTGGAGGAACGGCCTGATGATCGGCAGACCCAGGCAGGTCACTTGGGCGACATTGGTGTCCCAGTTCACTTCTCTGACGCCCAGCCACGGCCAGTTGGTCTTGATCAGGCCAGGCAGGCGTTGAGCGACGCGGGGCAGCTTGCGGAGGGCATCGGGCAACGACCAGGCAAGGTAAGTTTCAAAAGGCACCTGCTTCTGGGCCCAGCCAAACACTTGGTTGGGGGCCGGCTCCAGCCCCACTTGCTGGAGCCAGGGCTGTTGGGCCAGCCACCCGCCCACGCCTTGCACGCCACTGAAACTGATGAGCCGCTCGCGAATCGTATTGGTGGGGATGCGCCAGGGCTCAATTCTGAGCCGCAACGGCTCGGCGAACGTCAGCCGGCCACTGGTGCGAAGGTTGGCGCCTCGGCCAATCGTCGTTAGGTGCGCCTGGGGCCATTTGATTCCCGCCGGCCACTGCAGCTCCTTGGCCAGCCAGGAGAGATTGGCTTCGACCTCCAGCCAGGCCGCGTTGGCAGCCGCCGGCCGCCCAGCGGCCTTGAGGCGATTGACCACTTCGGCATGGTTGGGCAAGGCCCCCTGGCCCCACCCCAGCACCAGCCATTGCCCCGCCCGGGCCAGCCCAAAACGGTCGGGCGCTGCCGCGCGCTTGGCCTCCCAACTCTGGGCCTTGGCGTCTGCTGGAACACTCGCCCCAAAAGCGGCCAAAACCTGGCGCAGATTCGCGCCCCAGCGCTCACCGCGGGCTTCGTCCAGCTTCACCGCCAACGTCCATTCGGGCGTTGGCCCCGCGCCGGCGCGGCATTCGCCAAACGACTCCCCTTGGAGCAAATCGTCCAGCAGCGGTCGGAGCAGCGGGCTGAGATCAGCGTTGGGCGTCGCCAGGGCTTCCTTGCAGAGCTGCTGCGGCGCGCGGGCCAGTTTCCGGAGCGTTTCTTGCGCCAATCGCTGGGTGGTAGCCAACGCCCAAATGTTGCGAAAGCAGGCGGCATTAGTGTCGCCGCTCAACTGCGCCTGGCCCAGGAAGCGCCAGCGCAAGAGCAATTCGCCCGGCTCCGGCGACGGGGCGGCAGTGGTGTTGGCCGCTGCAATGTCCCTGTCCATGGCCATTGCGGCCAGCGCGAGAATCAATATCGTCGGTCGCATATTTGCAGGCACTCCTTGCCAGAAAGCCCCGGGCTTGGCAAATCCAAATGCGCCGGGGCGCCGGCCCGCCGTCACGTCAGTTTCACCACCGGGAAATCGCGGTGGGTCATTTGGCCGGTCCGCAGGTCACGCGCGCTGATCAGCAGGCGTTTGTTCGGGTCAATCGAAAACTCCGCTTCAAACCGCGCTTCGCCTTTGCGGGCGGGCGGTTCGGCCCGCAGGAAGGTTGGGCTGGCTTCGTTGATCCAGAAATAGGCGCGCCGGTCGGCTTCGGCGGGCGAAACCTTCATCAAGCGGGCCGCGCCCGAAGGATCGAAAACCAGTTCCACGGCTTCGCCGCCGCCGCCGGGGGGCTGTTGGCCCAGCTCGAATATGGCCAGCCCCAACTGGACCTGGTTCTGGTAGGTGGCCTTCACCTTGAGCCGCGCCAGCGGCTCGGCGGTCGGGTAGGGCGTGCCCCGCCGCACCAAAACCCGGTATTCGTATTGGCCTGTCTGCGCGTTCACGTGCCGGATGCCGTAATCGTGCTGGATATGGTCGTAGAAATCCACCCCCGCCACAAAGGCCGCCGCCCCGCGCGCCACCGCGTCCAGCGGCCGGCTCAGCAACACCCGCTCCCGGCCAAAGATGCGCTGGATGGTCTTCTGCACCGAGGGCGCCAAGCTGCTGCCGCCGACCAGGAGCACGGCGCGCAACTGTTCCTCACTGTAGCCGCGTTCGCGGGCGGCGTTGAGCGCCCGGCGGACGGTCTGGTCGAGGCGCGCGAACAGCTCGTGTTCATCAAGCAACTCCTCGAGGCGGCTGCGGGTGAACTCCGCCTGCAACACTTCGCCGGTGTGCGGGTTCATCGCCGTCACCTGGGCGCGCTCGGCAGTGGAGAGCTTTTCCTTGGCGGCTTCGCACTCCACCAGCAACGCGCGGCTGATTTGGCGAACGGACTCGTCAGCATCGTTGCGCCCGTTGAGGCGGAGCAACTCCTCGTAGAGCCAGTGGTCAATGTCCCGGCCGCCCAGTTCCGTGCCGGCTTTGCCCAGCACCCGGCAGCGGCGTCCGGCCCGCGCCCGGTCTTCCTCTTCAATGAGCGCGACCGCCACGTCGAGCGTGCCGCCGCCGAAATCGAAGACGAGGTACACGTTGCCCGGCTGGACGTGGGCGCCGTAGCCCAGCGCGGCGGCTGACGGTTCGTCAATAAGCCGGAAGCGGCGCAGGCCGGCTTGCTCCGCGACTTGGGCCAGCCAGTCTTCGTAATGTTCGTAGGCCTCGACCGGCGCCGTGAAGGCCACCTCTTCATCCCCAGCGCTCAATTCCGCCCCAACCACCGCCAGCACCGCGGACAGGAAGTCACGCCCGGCGTCAAAGTGCGAGACCTCGCGCCCGTCCACGCGCACCTTGGCCGGGCTGCGGTTGGCGATAAAGCGCTTCATCCAGCGAAAGGTCCCTGCGGACTCATAGAGGCCCCGCTGGTGCACTTGCTCGCCAACCCACCGTTGCCGCTCCGGCCCGTAGTGGATCAGGGAGGGCACCACCGACACCGCTTCGGCGCCGGCGCCCAGGGTGCGGCCGTAATCGGGCACGTGAAAGGGAACGCCCTCCTGGCGCGACTCGTCATAACGGGCAACGACGGTGTTGCTCGTGCCGAAATCAATGCCGAGCCGGCCGGACATCAAGGATCAATCTTGGCTTCCGCCTTCCAATCCACCGACCAACTGATTTCGTTGTGAGGAAGATTGTCGTTGTTCCAACGGCAGCGCCACGGGTTGTCTTTGACCGGGTCCATCATCTTCCGGCGGACCACGTTCTCCGCGTGGCCATCGGCGCACAAGATGTTCGTCCGGCGGGCGTGGCGGTTGGAGGGCCACTGGCCTTGTTCGGTGGGATCCATATTCGCGTCCCAGGAGCCATCCGGTTTGCTGTCGGCCAGCATGATCATCTGCGGCGGGGAGACAACCATGCTCTCGGTGACATAGGCGATGTGAAGCCCGCCGTTGATATCCCCGCCCAGACCCAAATTTGACTTGGGGCTGCCAAGCAGCGGCTGCCCCATCCCCCAATCGTTGTAGGCCATCGTGAATCTTGAGGAGGAGCTGATGCCGTAGGGGTCGCGGACCCCCTCCGGCGTGGTCGAACCCAAGCTCTTGTTGTAGTTCGTGTCCCAGTAGGCCTTCCGATCCGCGGCCGGGCAGTTAAAGACCTCCCGGTTGGTGCCCATCTGGCTAAACAGACGCGGCGGCCACACCGCATAGACCATGGGAGTCACCGAATAGCAGCCAGGATACATCCTGAATTCCTGGACGTACATCACCGTCGCGATGCCGATTTGTCGCAGATTGCTTATGCACGTGGTTTGCTTGCCTTTGGCCTTGGCTTTGGCCAGCGCCGGCAGTAGCAAGGCCGCCAGAATGGCGATGATGGCGATGACCACGAGCAGTTCGATCAGCGTGAACGCCAGCGGTGCCTTGCCACCCTGGCGGTGGGCGTAGTCTTTTGCTTTCATTGTCGCTCCATGAGTTGACCATCCGGGCGCACGGCGCCGCGGCGCGATTTCGTCTGCCGCTTTCGAGCGGGCCTCGATGGGCCGCCCCGGCCCCTTCTGAGGTTCCCGCTAGCGCCGAGCGCCTCACCGGTCTCACGTTCAACCCATGCGTTGCTTTTCTACCAAACCAGCGCTTCCATCGCAAGCAAAACGTGACGCCCGCCGTAACGGCTCCGTCGCCATGCCGCACGCGGCGCGACCAAAGGTGAGAATGGGGCGAGGTAGGGCGGAGCTGCTGCTCCGCCCATTTTTGGGCGGCGCGGCAGCGCCGCCCTACCGCCGGTGGGCATTTTCGGATCAGCTCTTTCTTGCTTGTGGCGCGAAGGTCTGTTACGGTTGCCGGCTGGCGAGCATGAAGACGCGCAAAGTGTCCTGGCTGCTGCTGGGCGCGGCTGCTTTGGCGGCGCAAGCAGGGGAGAAAGACTGGTTCGTCCCGCTGGGCCCGCCGCCCCCGGCAGCCCCGCGGCGCATCTCCGGCGGCGAGGCGTTCCCCCCGTTGCCGCTACCCGCCACCCCACTGCGCCGCACCGAACGCAAACGCGAGCCCACCCCGCCGAAGCTTCTGGCCAAAGTCGTCTGGGGCGAGACCGCCTCGTTCACTTACGACGACGGCACGCGCACGCAGGTTTCGGACTGGAACCTGTGCCCCGGCGATCTGGCCCAACTCATGCGCAAGGCCAGCGGCCCACTAGGCCTACCCTTCGGCAGCGAGACGCTCGACCTGGCCTCGTTCGACGGCGACCCGGTCAAGACTCCCGTGCTGGTGTTCAGCGGCGTGCGCACCATCAAGTTCAGCCCCCAACAGCGCGACTTGCTGCGCAACTACGTCCTGCGCGGGGGCATGATCCTGGCCGACAACATCGCCGGCTCGCCGTATTTCTACGAGAGCTTCAAGCGCGAGATGGCGGCGGCCTTCCCGGAGTTGAGCTTCCACCAGATACCCCCCGACCACCCGCTTTACCACCTCGCCGAAGACGTCACGGAGGTCAATTACCCCAAGAACCTCAACTCCAAGAAACCGTTCCTGGAAGCCCTCTATGTCTTCTCGCGCGCGGGGGTGGTGCTTTCCAAATACGGCCTGGGCTGCGGCTGGGACGACCATGAAGTGCCGCTGCTCAAACAGGCCGTCTATTACGATGTCCCGTCCGCCACCAAGATTGGGATCAACCTGGTCGCCTATGCCGTCGGCTATGCGCGGGTGGGACGCGAGGAAGCCAAACCGGAACTGTTCGGCGCCCTCGACGAAAAGCATCCCACCGACGAATTCGTGTTCGGCCAGATCAAACACAGCGGCGCTTGGAACGTGCATCCGGGCGGCGCGCCGGCTTTGCTCCAGCGCCTTCGCCGCGACACCGCCCTGCGGGTCAGCCTCAAACGGGTGCCCGTTGACCCCGGCAAGGAAGACCTGGCCCCCTTTACGTTTCTTTACCTGACCGGTCTGGCCGACTTGCAATGGGACGCCGGCGCGGTCACGGCGTTGCGGCGCTTCCTCAACGGCGGCGGCACCCTCGTGATCAACAACGGCCTGGGCCTGCAGACCTTCGACGCCGCCGTCCGGCGCGAACTCAAGCGACTACTGCCCAACGAGGAACTCAAAGCCGTGCCCGCTGATCATCCGGTGTTTCATTCGGTTTTCAAAATGAGCCAGGCCCAATACACGCGGCCCGTCCAGGCGCAGAATCCGGGTCTGCAAGCGCCGGCTTTGGAAGGCATCACCCTCCGGGGCGACCTCAAGATCATTTACAGCCCTTACGACTTGGAAGCCGGCTGGGAGGGCCTGGAGCATCCGCTCGCCAGGGCCTACGAGCCGGCTTCTGCCGTGCCCCTGGGCGTGAACATCATCCTCTACGCCGTGACCCACTGACCCGAAAATGGCGGTTGGGTGCACGTGCGCGAAGCGTCTTGGACTGCGGCAGTCCCCTGCCGCTTTTCCGACCAGTGCGCGGGCGAGAGCGCCAGAGGACTGGCGCACTCCAAGGCGCTTGGCGCGAGCCGGCGCTTTCGGACGGTCCGGAGCATAGGAAAGCGGGAGCAAGCTCCACGCACTCCAAACGCTTCGCGCTCCATGCAGCCCTATTCCCATTTTCATCGTTTGTGGTGCCGCGTGCGGCATGAAGTCTGACCTGAAAATGCCACCGAGGGCACCGAGAACAGAGGGCCAAATGCTGACCAGGAAATCGTTCTCGTTCTCGCCCTCGTTCTCGCCCTTGTCCTCGTTCTCGCTCCGGTCCTCGTCCCATTTTCATTCTTTGAGGTGCCCCGCCTTGTTGGCAAAATCATTGTAGGCAGAATGCACAGTCCAAAGTCCTGCCCCCGTTTCCTCCTGCTGAGAGCTGTCAGCCCCCCGCAATAGGCGGGAAATGGATCTGCGGGTGTTTCGGGGTCAGCCAAAGCCAGGGGGCCAGCACAAAGTCCAGCGGCACCAGCAACAGAGGAAAGAGCGCGGCCACCGGAAAGGCCCACCAAGGAGGAGGCCGCGCCGGACGATCCTCTGGCGCCCAGTGCGCCGGCAACCAGACCATCAGGCCGTAAACGAAGATCCAAAACGCGAAGTTCCCCAGGTTCTGCGGGCCGAAGGTCAGCGTCTCCGCCAGCAACCCCGTGATTCCGAACAGCAGGAAAACGGCAAAAGGAGTGAACCGCCACCAGCGCAGCAGCAGCGCCCAACCGATGAACATCGGCACGAAGATAACGACACTGTGGTAGAGGATCACGTCAAGGTAATTGGCCGACGCGGTGATGTAGGCTTGCCCAACCTTCACGCCGAACAAGGGGGCGCTGTTGGTCATCAGTGTCGTGATGCCTTCCTCGGTGCAGGCCAGCGCTATGCAGCCCAGCACGAACTTGAGCGGCCACGGCAGCGGCAGGCGGCTGACCGCGAGATTCACTCGCTCCGCCCAGCGCCGCATAGCCAGCCCGCACCCGCCAATCCAGAGCACGATCAATCCCCAGGCCATGCCGACCACCGCGCGCTTAACCGGGTTGCGCCAGACCAACCCCAGCACCAGACCGCTGGCCGCCAGCATCCAAACGGCCAGGAACACGACGATCCGGCGCGGCCCCCGAGCGGAGCCTGCCGCCCGGGCCGGCCCTTGCGGTCCCACACCAGGCGATGGCTCCCCGGCCTCCATCTCAGTGCCCATGGTTTGTCCTATGGCAGCGGCCCCTGCGGCTGACCGAAGGCTGGTGGGCTGGACGTTCGCCTGCTGACTTGGAGATTGTCACAAAGGAATCCCAGGATCGCCGCAGTGGCCGCGTCAAAATGCCTGATTCTGCGGGCTATTCAAGCATAATCGGCCAACACGGTCTGGTCCACGCCAACCAGGCATCGTGGACGAGGAAACGGCTTGCCACGGTTAGGCGCCGGGTCCGCGACACACCGTATCACTTTGCTCTCCAGCGGTCATTCTGCTGCAACAAACCTCACGAGATCGGGGTTTACGATAGCGGACGAGTGCGCTTTCAGATGAGAGCCTGGGTGCTGCCGACGCCGAATTCCAAGAAGCCCAGGCGGCGCTGGGACAGCAGCACGTTGCCCGCGGCGGCCATTTGCGCGGCGAAGAACTCGTCCGAGCCTTCGGAGCGGTTTTGGCCAAGTTGGATGCGCGGGTGATCGGGGCGCAACTGACCCAGCAGGACGTCCACGACAATGGCCTTGGCGCCTTGGGCGCGCAACTCGCGAATCAGCCGGCCCCAGATTTGCCGCGGCCATGGCCAGCCGAAACGTAACTCCTCACCGAGCAGTCCATCTGACAATGCGGACAGGCACTGGTCGGTGACTAGTACAAAACCGATGTTACTCGCGGCAGGCGTGGTCGAGCGAGCAAGACGGCTGGCTTGCCGCACGCGCCAGTCGTAGGTGAGCCATTCGAGTAGTTGGAGAGGTAGGAAGCCCCACGCGAGACGAGCAAGGGCAGAAGAGAGAATTACCAGACAAAGGAAGACCCCCAGTTTTCCAGCCGGACCCACTGGGCAGATGACCGCCGCGAGTTGTCTAGCTCGAGGCAAACGCTTGGCCAGTAGGCGAAGTTCTCTCGCCAAGCGGGCAGGCTCAGCGAACCGCTCTTCTGGATCGCCCGCAAGACATTTCTCCAAAATGCGTTTGAGGCTTCGGTGGCTGAGCCTGCCAGCCCACCCTATGGTAATCGGTTCCGTCAGATCGCCTGCGATCAACTGGTACAGCACGACACCTAACGAAAAGATGTCCGACCGCGTCGAGGCCGGCTTGCCCACTAACAGCTCCGGGGCCATGTAAAGCTGTGTTCCGGTCTTCGAGGAGGTCGAGCCTAGCATCGTCTGCGTGAAGCCAGCCTTGGTGATCCCCGAAAGGTATTCCTCCGACACCACCTGCCCGATGCCGAAATCCGTCAGCTTGACAACTGGTTGAGGGTTGAGGGCTGAGGGTTGAGAGACCAGAATGTTGCCTGGCTTCACGTCCCGGTGGATCACCCCGCACTGGTGCGCCGCCTGCAACGCATCCGCCACCTGCGCCACAATCTCCAGCCGCGTCTCCAGCGGCACCGCACTCACCCCGCCCCGCGCCTCGCACCACCGCCCCAGGTCCCGGCCCGCAACGTAATCCTCCTCCAGGAAATACGGCGGCTCGTCGAAATACACCTCGTGCAGCCGCACGATGTTCGGATGCTCCCCAATCCGCTCCTTGAGCAGCCGGAACAACGTCAGCTCCCGCTTGAGGCTCCGGATGCGCTCGGCGCGAAAACAGAACTTGAACACTCGCTGCTCCTTGAGCCGCCGATGCCGGCCCAGCCACACTTCGCCGAACCCGCCTTCGCCGAGCTTCTCTTCCAGCACCCAGTCGGTGCGGCCCACCGGCTGCCCCACCGCCGGCCGCCAGCCCAGCACCGGTTCCTCGTCGGGCAAGGTATGGCGCCGGGCCTTCTCCGTCGTGTCCGGCGGACGCAGCGGACTCTGGCCGGTCTCGCCCACTTCGCAGATTTCCACCGGCTCGTCCACGCCCTTGAGCAGGTAGCGGCCGTGGCTCGCCCAAGTCAGCGGCCCGACGCCTTCGATGTCTTCGCCCTTGAGCATCTGGCGGGCGCTGTCGAAGACGGCG
>Ga0315268_10007478_pt1 | contig 11495 bp, 8 predicted proteins | sample C1_top_MG_FD_204535 | JGI IMG/M metagenome (GOLD analysis project Ga0315268, IMG submission 204535) | Sediment microbial communities from Yellowstone Lake, YNP, Wyoming, USA - C1_top | ecosystem: Environmental > Aquatic > Freshwater > Lake > Sediment | place: USA: Wyoming | collected 2017-08-01 | reverse complement strand
TCCCGCTGCCAAAACTCAACCCTTCCTGCGCTGACAAAACTGCCAAACCATGGTCGCCAATGGTGCCCGAAAGGATAATCCTGTCGCCAGCCTGAAGATTACTGTCCAGTAGCCATCTACCCTTAAATGCAGGTCTAAACTGTCTCACCACCGCGATGTTGTGCTCCAAAGCCTCTGTGCGATGCCCAATGCCGGAAACGTTAACCACACAACCGCCAAGGCTACCCTTCTCCACCACCTTGGTGTCGCCAGTAATCACATAAACACCCGCCTCATCACACGCCTGCCGCATACTAACCAAAACCCTCTCAAGATCACCCAACGCTAATCCTTCCTCTAAAACAAACCCAGACGCCAGCGCAGTAGGCTCAGCACCTAAGCAGGAAATGTCGTTTACAGTGCCAGAAATGGACAAGCGCCCAATATCTCCACCAGGAAAGAAAATCGGCTTAACCGCATGCGAATCAGACTTTACCACGATATCATGTATCACTGCGGCATCATCCAAAGCCTCTAAGCCAACCTCGGCGCCAGAAGGCGCATTGCCCAAGTGTTTGAGAATAAACTGCTTAATCAACTCGTTCATGACCGCGCCGCCAGCACCGTGCGCCATCGTCACACGTTCTTCGGCGTTTGCCTTTTGTTGCACCATATTTACATCACTCTTCGCACAAAACTGGTCTAACTAGATTGCTGAGAAGATTCCATTTCTAAGATGGAAACTATAAATATTTCCTTACGTAAAGCCTAGTATCTCAATATGCCAACGTGCACCCAAAACAAAGGGGTAAGATAGCAAAATGCCGCTGAAACTCCAAAAAACCGACACCGAAAATCAACTCTTACTAGAAAGAATCCACCATGCCAAACGCTACGCGCTCGTTGTCGATAAAGATCTGTGCGTTGGCTGCGAAATCTGCAAAACCGTCTGTCCACGAGAAGCCATCAAAGTCACCAGAGCCGAAAAGAAGCCAGACGAAAAAACCCAAAAACCCACCATCGACGTTGACTTGGACAAGTGCCATTACTGTGGCGTTTGCAATTCTATCTGTCCCTTCGGCGCGATGACAGTGCTCTTAGACGACAAGAACATTCTCTCTGTTGTAGAGAAAGAGAGTTTTCCCGAACTCGTGCGCGAAATAAAAGTGGACCCGACCAAGTGCGATTCTTCATGCGCAGATTACGCAGAAGTGTGTCCACTAAACCTTATAGCAGTTACCTATCGCACTCCTGACGGAAAAGAAATAGAAAACATAACCGAACTATCGGAAAAAGAAAAGAAGAGCCTCAAACCGAAAATCACGATTAAGCAAGAACAGTGCCCGTGCTGCCGACTCTGCGAGCTGGAGGGACCAACCGACGCCATCCAAGTCAAACCCATATTCTATGGCGCTTTGAAGATTAACGAGGCAAAGTGTCCAGAAGGCTGCAGAGACTGCTTAGATGTGTGCCCGATTAAAGGTGCGTTGTATCTGTCTGAGGACGGCAAGAAAGTCAAGGTGAACGAATTATACTGCGTCTACTGTGGCGCCTGCCGCGTCGCCTGTCCAGTCGAAGGCGCGTTGGAGCTGCAGCGCACGAGTGTGAGGCACACGCCAGTAAAATCAGGCGCGTGGAACAAGGCGCTCGAGAAACTCGCGAGTACTAAGGGAATCGCTAAAGAATTACGCGCTAAGGGCGCGGCTAAGGCTAAGGAAGCTGTTGACCGAAGGTTCGACGGGAGGAAAACTGAATGACAGCGCAGCAAGAGAAGCCCAAGGATTCAGTGAAGGTGGAGTTTGAAGCGCCTCGTGTGGGCGTGTTCATCTGTCACTGTGGCTTGAACATTGCAGGCGTCATTAACATCGATGCTTTGGAGCATTACGCCAAGACTTTGCCCGACGTTGTATACGTTAAACAGAACCGATACACCTGTGCCGACCCGGGGCAGGATGAAATCAGAAAGGGCATTAAAGAGCATAAGCTGAATCGTGTTGTGGTGGCTGCGTGTTCGCCGAGGATGCACGAGCCTACTTTTCGCAAGACGGTTGCGGAGGCTGGTTTGAACCCGTTCTTCTTCGAGATGGCGAATATAAGGGAGTTTGATTCGTGGTGTCACGGTAGTATGCCGCAGGAAGCGACGGAGAAGGCTAAAGAGATTATTCGGATGGCTGTGGCTAAGGCGCGTTTGTTGATGCCGTTGAAGACTATCGAAGTGCCCGTTACTAATAAGGCGCTGGTGGTCGGCGGTGGCATCGCTGGAATTAACGCCGCATTAGACCTTGCCGAGATGGGCTTTAAAGTGACGCTTCTTGAAAAGACCGAGAGCATCGGCGGTCACATGGCACAGTTAGACAAGACGTTCCCAACACTTGACTGCAGCATCTGCATCGAAGGGCCTAAAATGGTTGACGCGTCACGGCATCCTAATATCGAAATAATATCGTACGCCGACTTGGTCAGTGTTGCTGGGTTTGTGGGCAACTTTAAGGTTAAAATCCGCAAGAACCCGCGTTATGTGATTCGCAAGAACTGCACGGGCTGTGGCGAGTGCAAAGACGTCTGTCCCATCGAGTTTCCGAACGAGTGGGACATGAACATGGGCGTAAGGAAGGCTATTTCGATTCCTTTTGATCAGGCTGTGCCGTTGGTGTACACTATTAACAAGGATCACTGTATTGAGTGCTACAAGTGTGTGGACGCGTGTGGTGCACGTCAAGCCATAGATTTTGACCAGAAGCCCGAAGAGGTAGAGTTAGACGTGGGCGCCATCATAGTCGCGACGGGTTATGACATTTATTTGCCTTATGACAATGCGTTGTATGGTTATGGCAAGTTTGACAACGTGATTACCGCGTTGGAGTTTGAACGACTCATCTTAGCTGCTGGTCCGACTGGTGGCAAGGTTATTCGTGCTTCGGATGGGAAGAAGCCGCACAGCGTGGTGTTTATTCAGTGTATCGGCTCGCGGGATTTGAAGAAGTACGAGTACTGCAGTGGCTTTTGTTGTATGTATTCCGTTAAGAACGCAATTCTGCTTAAGGAGAAGTACCGTGACGACGTAGAAGTCTACGTTTTGTATATGGATATGCGTACGCCGTTTAAGGGGTATGAGGAGTTTTACAGAAGAGCGCGAGAGTCGAACATTAACTTTATTCGTGGTAGAGTAAGTCAGATTCAGGAAGACCCTGCGACGAAGAATCTCACTGTCAGGGTTGAGGACATGACTTTAGGCAGCCCTGTGGAGATTGAAACTGAGATGGTTGTGCTGTCAACCGCTGCCGTTCCGAAGAAGGACGCTGCCGAGATAGCGCGCATATTGAACATCTCACGCGGAACAGACGGCTTTTTTATGGAGAGTCACCCGAAGCTGAAGCCTATTGACACGCCTGTGGACGGTGTGTTTTTGGCGGGTGCTTGTCAGGCGCCTAAGGATATTCCCTACAGTGTCTCGCAGGGAAGCGGTGCGGCTGCGAGGGCGGCTACGATTCTGTCCAAGAAGACGTGGAAAATCGACCCGATTGTGGCTGTTGTGGATCCGTTCAAATGTCGTAATGTGAAGGCGAAGTGTGGTATCTGTGCGAAGGGGTGTCCGTATGGTTCGATTAAAGCGCCTGAGGGGCAGCCTGCCGAGGTAATCACGGCTATGTGTCATGGCTGTGGCACTTGTGTGGCTGAATGTCCCGCGGATGCGATAACGCAGGCGCATTTCACTGACGCGCAGATTTCTGCTCAGATAGGCGCTGCTTTAGAAGACCATCCTGAAGGCAAGATTCTGGGTATTCTGTGCAATTGGTGTAGTTATGCGGGTGCGGATTTAGCTGGGACAAGCAGGTTTGAGTATCCGACTAGTATTCGTGCTATTCGTGTGATGTGCAGTGGCAGGGTGGACAGGGACTTTGTATTGGAAGCCTTCAGACGTGGCGCTGGTATGGTGCTCATTGGTGCTTGTCATTTGCCTTATGATTGTCATTATATTAGCGGTAATTATAGGATGAAGGCGCGGATGGATGCGTTGGCGCCCATGCTGCAGAAACTCGGCTTAAGCCCCGAACGCTTCAGAGTGGAATACGTTAGTGCGGCTGAAGGCGTAAAATTCGCAGAAGTCATACGACAGATGGACGAACAAATGAAAGCCCTAGGCGAAGAGAAGATTAAAGCAGAAAACGCCAAACTAAAACCAATCCTAGACAACATGTTACAAAGAAAGAAAACGTAACTAGTGGAACTGAGAATGAGGTCGAATTAGTGCCTCCAATTCTGCAAGTTCCTCCTCCGAGAGTGCCGCTTCTGATTGGTGTGTCTTGATAAAATTGCAGAGTTGGTTAGGTTTCAGAATAATAACTGTTGGGTTGTTCATGCGAAGCTTAGCTTCTCGGTTTGTGAAGACTAATATGCCGTTAACGTAAAGGTTAATGTTCAGTTTATCTTGGATGATATTCTTTAGCAAGATCGCATATCTTTTAACCTGCTTGCTTGGGCAACCAATGTTACCCAGATACGGTGTACCGCCTTGACCAACTTTATGCTGCAGCCACGAATCACCATTGCATGTAATGAATCCTTTATGATTCTTTGTTTCTATTGCAAAAACGCCATTTGGTCCTAAAACAACATGATCTATGTTTCCTCTCATTTCTGGCAAAATAATGTCATGAATAACGCGGTAAGGAGCGTCTAGAAAGCTCAGGTAGTGTGCCACTGTTTCTTCGCCTTGTGCGCCGATGCTCCACGTTCTTGCTCCACTAACAAGGGCTAAACCTGTAAAAATGAAAAGCAAAAACGCAACATAATAGAGAGGAGAGTATTTTGTTGTGGCGCCAAGGAAGAGTAAGAGCAGAGCTAAAAAAGTAAAGATCACTGAAGTGGTTCTGGCAGTTTTTCGCTCTGCATTTGCTTTTTCTCCTTGACTCAAACATGCACATTACCTGTTTTCTTTTAGAAACGAAATGAAATCTGGTAAATCGTCCAAAACTAGTAAAGCACCAATAAGACCGAGAGCAGCGTATTTTTCTCTGTTTCTTCTGTTATCATCGAATAGTGTTCCAAGTAGTGCTATGCCACCGAGAACGACGCCTGGCATCCAATGGTGAACTCTGAAATCTCCAAAATAGACCCTTGGTCCTTCAGCCGTTTGGAAGATTCGTACGAACCCGTCGTTGTACACTTCCTGCATTTGAATCACCTCCTACGTGTGCTCATCTGCCCACTTTAACCTTTGAGTTGCATTCTGTATGCTCGAAAGCAATGTGAACAAAGCCCAAAGAGTTCGCGTTTGTTGATCTTGCCCTTGTTGATTAAGCGGTACATTTAGAAGTCCACCTAGTTCTGCAACAGATTTGTAAATAAAGTCGAAGGCAAGAATCATTTCTTCCACTGTTCTGCTTGCAGATAAGTATCCTGAACCTTTCACGTAGCCTTTCAAAATAGCATCAGCTTTTGGTGTTAGATAGACCGAGTAGGGAATTCGTTTCTCTTCTGATGACATTTTTTACACATTAAGAATAATGTGTATGTAGCCTATTTATGCTTTTCGGAAACTGTAATCGGTCTTTTCATCCTTCTGGCTTTCATTTAAAAACTACCTAGACTAGAGAGACATGTATGCACACACAGAAAACTCTAACCTTCTATACATAAATTCTTTTTATTATTTGCCAAGCAAGATTACTCAGATTACTTTTTCTTATCCAGAGAAAAACACAGAACTTACACAATAGGCTTTTTGATCTCATAATAGGCGCAGGTTATGCCCCAGTATTCAGTATCTTTCACGTATCGCATACCTTTTTTTCCATCACTCTTCGCGAAGCAACATTATTCGGTTTTGCAAGAGCAATAATTCTATCTAACTTAAGGATGTCAAACCCATACGCAAGGGCTGCTCTGGCGGCTTCAGTAGCGTATCCGTGTCCCCAATAGTTTCTTGCAACCACAAAGTCCACCTCAACTTCCGAAGTCTCAGCAATAAAATTCAGCCCACAACGACCAAGAAGAACCCCGCTGTGCTTGTCAGTTACTGCCCAGATTCCAAAACCATGCTTAGCCCAATGGTCTAGGATAATGTCTAAAGATTTTTTTGCTTGTTCGCGGGTGTAACCTTCGCCCTTAGGAAACCATTTGCAACCTCATAGTCACCCATGATTCCAGCGTAAGCATCCAAATCCTCAAGACTAAACCGCCTAAGGCAGAGTCTATCGGTCCTGATTTCTCTACCGCAATTATCCTCATTCATCGAGATACACCAACGAAACATACTAAACGAAATCTACTACAAAAAAACAACGATACAAACATTACTCTCCTACAAGCCTAAAAAGTGACAAATTGTGCTGGGCATATTTGGATCATATTTGCAGCATATAGTGAACCGCGTCTAGAGAAGCGCAGAGCAGATTCTCACAGCGGAAAACGTTTTTAGCATAAATCATAGCTAATGCTTAGGCTGGAAACAGAAAATGACATACCGCGAACTCTACACCTCACAAACACCATTCTTCAGCGGATACCAAACAAGCTACGAAAAAGCCCGCTACGTGATAATAGGCGCACCATTCGACGTTACAAGCACTTACAGAACGGGCGCAAGATTCGCACCCTTGGCGATTAGGGAAGCTTCTTTGAACATTGAAACCTTCAGCTTCCGAACGGGCAAAGACATAGAACAAATAAAAATCCACGACACAGGCGACCTACACACAACAAGCGACACACAAGAAACCAACAAACGCCTCAGCTTAGTAACTAAAGACATAATCGAAGCCAAAAAAATACCCATAACCATCGGCGGAGAGCACACAATCACACTCGGCGCTGTTAAAGGCTTAGATAAAAACGAAAACGCGGCAGTAATCAGCTTCGACGCACACCTCGACCTGCGGAATGAATACATGAACCTCAAAACCTCGCACACCACTTTCATGCGAAGAATAAACGAGCTTGTAAAGCCTCAAACGATAATCGAAATAGGCACAAGAGCCGCATGCCAAGAAGAACTCAACTACGTCAAAAAACAGGGCATAACACACATAACCACCCAACAAATCCAAAAAAACCCCACACAAAAAACTATAAGCGCGGTAAGAAAAGTCCTCACAAACGCAAAAAACATCTACCTCACAATCGACATGGATGCACTTGACCCCGCATATGCACCAGCAGTGCAGAACCCAGAACCCGACGGTTTAACAACAGAAAAATTCTTCGATCTGCTACAGGGAATCATGGACAAAAGAATAATCGCCATGGATGTCGTGGAAGCAACACCACCCTACGACAACGGAAACACAGCAGCCCTAGCAGCAAAAACCATCTTCGAACTAATCTGCAACATGGAAAAAACAAGAAAACCCTAAAACACCCGCCGAAAACGCGCCAAAAATCCACCATCACACCCATGCACATGCGGAAAAAGCCTCTGACACTTCTCCAACCCTCTAAACCCAGGCAAACCCACACGCGGCAAGGCTTCCACAAGCTGAAAATCAGGAAACAACCTCAAAAACCGCTCAACCTGCATCTCATTCTCCTCAACAAAAACGCTGTTCGTAGAATAAACCAAAGTTCCGCCCATTTTCACCTTTTCGGCACAGCTTCGGAGCATCTGCCACTGAACCTCAGCCATCCTCCCAATTAGCTCAGGCGTCAAACGCCACTTAACAGAAGGCACACGCGCCAAAACACCACTCTCACTGCAAGGCGGATCCAAAACAACCAAATCCGCCGCTCTGCTAATGGGCAAAGACAAACGCGCATCCGCCACAACAAACCTCACGCTTTCCACACCCAACCGCGCAACATTAGCCCTCAAAGCCCGCATTCTGCGCTTCGAATAATCCAAAGCATAAATCTCACCATCGTTGCGCATCAACATCGCCAAATAACTCATCTTAAAACCAGGCGCAGCACAAACATCAAACACTGTTGCAGCTGCTTCCGGCGCTGAAGCCTCCGCCACCAAACAACTCGCCAAGTCCTGCGCAACAAACAAACCCTCCCCAAAACTTCGCGTTTTCATCAATGGCTGTTTGGCTTCAACGAACCTGTAAACATGACGCAACATCGGAACTTTTTCAACGCTTATCCCTTCTTTTTCTAAAACCTCAACAATCTCTTCCTCGGAAGATTTCAGCGTGTTTAGCCGAACGTAAACTGGCAAAGAACGCTGAGAACTCTCGAGAAGCCTCAAAGCATCATCCCGTCCAAACAGCCTAAAACAGTACTCCACAAAAAACACAGGATGCCATGTCACAAGCGCAACTCTTTCCACATCGCTCAGACGCTCCAAAACACTTTCTCTCTTCAAACTCAATAATGTTCCAAGCGCTTTCTCTACAGGCTGCAGCGTTTTCCAACCCAAAATAGCACGTCCCAAACGCGCGATTTCCATAGCTTCCTTGTACACACTTCCGCTGTGTTCCATTCTCGTCTTATAAGCATAAAGCCTAAGAAAAGCACGCACACCCAAATCATAATCACTCAGCGAATAAGGCTTCAAGGCATGATTAACGAGGCTATCAAGAAAATTCTTCCTTCTAACCGTCTCAAACACAAGCCTATGCGCCAAACCCTTAACCCCCAAATCAACAATGCCCAATTGTTTGGCAGTTTTATTCAAAGCAGCACTCTCGCTCAAGCCGCTAAGCTCCATCCAGCTCAATGCCTCAATGGCTAAAGTCCACGCATCTCGCAACAAACCCTATACACACGCGTTAATGATTGCCGAACATATTATAAAACTTAACAACAAAGAGCACAGAGAATTTTTTAAGCCGTTAACAAGCCATAATACTGGAAAAGAGTGAAAAGCCAATGGTGCAACGACGACTCGAAGACTTCTCAAAAACCCAGCTGAAACCAGAAACCACAGCAGAGAAGAAAGAAATAAAACCCACCCCACAACAAGCCCCAACGTCGCAATCGTTTACAGAAATGATTGAAAAAGAAAAAATACGCATCAAAACTCGCTTCGAAGCACCAAAGGACCTGCCGCCTTCCTACTTCGTATCCGCCACTTATGATGGCCACAGAAGCGCTGTCTGCATAAAACTCTACGAACCAACTTCCCAGCAAATCTTTTTCTGGCATGACAACACAGGGCATAAACCATACCTACTCACAAACCTTTCTCCAATAGAACTAGAAAAGATAGGCCAGCTAACCTCACATCCTGGGTTTGACCATCTAGAACTAATGGAAACTTTCGACCCTCTGCAGGACAGAAAAATCACGGTGACCAAAGTGGTGGCAAAAGACCCTTTGGCTGTTGGTGGACGCCCCAGCGGTTGCATGCGAGACATTATCCCGCAAGAATGGGCTCTAATCGCCCATGTCGAACCACAATCAGTAAAGGTCTGGGAAGCACGCATCAAGTATTACCAATCATACATCTATGACCGCCAACTAGAACCTGGCATGCTCTACAGGATTGAAAAAGGCAACCTCGTCGCCAATAGTTTGGAACCGTCTGAGAAAATGGTGAAAAAGACTCTGCAACTCTTCAGAGGGGAATCGGAAGAAGAGCTGAACAACGCAGAACGTTGGGCACGACTGCTTGAATATCCCGCACCAAAATTTCACCGCGTAGCCTTGGATATCGAAGTGATTACTCCAATAGCAACACGCGTTCCTGATCCACGTGAAGCTGCGCATCCTGTTATCTGTGTTTCCTTGTACGACTCTGACGGCGTAAAACGTGTACTACTACTAAAACGTGAAGGCATAAGAGAAGGCGCAGAGAAGCTACCTTCAGATGTTCATGTAGAGCTTTTCGACACCGAAGAGAAACTGATAAAGGCGGTATTCGACGTTTTATGGACGTATCCCTTCATTATCACTTTTAACGGTGACGATTTTGACCTTCGCTACCTGGCTAATAGGGCTTTAACTTTGGGTTTCAGAAAAGATGAGATCCCAATCGAAGTTGGACACAGAAATTGCTTATTACACTATGGCGTGCACATCGACCTGTACAAGTTCTTCTACAACCGTTCAATTCAAATCTATGCCTTCAGCAATCGCTACCGCGATGTGACACTAAATGACGTTGGTAAAGCATTGATTGACTTGAGAAAAATTGAGATTGAAAAACCCCTTGGCGAACTGAGTTACACAGAACTGGCCAATTACTGCCTCCGAGACTCTGAAATAGCGTATAAACTCACGAGTTTTGATGACGACTTGACCATGAAGCTGATTCTTGCCCTGGTTCGTGTCAGTCACATGCCGATGGAAGATGTGAGCCGTCAAGGTGTGTCCCGCTGGATACGCAATTTTATGCATGCCGAACACCGCAGGCGTGGTTGGCTGATCCCAAACACTGAAGACATACTATTGCTTAAGGGAAAAACCTCAACTACTGCAATTATCAAGGGTAAGAAGTACAAGGGCGCCATAGTCGTCGAACCATTGCCAGGTGTGCACTTTAACGTGGCTGTGATGGATTTTCCTAGTCTGTATCCGTCTATCATCAAAGTCTGGAATCTGGGCTACACTTCTATACTCTGTCCGCATGAGGAATGCCATGTCAACAAAGTGCCCGATACTCCACACTGGGTCTGCACAAAGAAACGTGCATTAGAAAGCCTCTTAATCGGTTCGTTACGTGACCTGCGGGTATTCTGGTACAAACCTCAATCAAAGGACAAGCAACTACCAAGGGAGCAACGAAGTTGGTACGACGTAATTCAGAGCGCATTGAAAGTAATTCTTAACGCGAGTTATGGAGTGTTCGGCGCTGAAACCTTTGACCTATATTGCCCACCTGTTGCTGAGGCTACCGCCGCAATTGGCAGGCACTCGATTACTTTGATTATTGATAAAGCTCGCGAACTAGGCATAGAAGTGATATACGGTGACACCGACAGTGTCTTCTTGAAAAATCCTGCAGAGCAACAAATTAGTGAGTTAGCGCACTGGTCTGAGCACGAGCTGAAAATGAGCCTTGACGTGGACAAAGTGTACCGTTATACCGTTTTCAGCAGCCGCAAAAAGAATTATCTCGGTGTACTCGAAGATGGCAGTGTAGATGTTAAAGGATTGACTGGAAAAAAGAAGCACATTCCCTTATTTATCAAAGACGCATTCGACTTGATGAAACAAAGGCTCGCCAAGGTGAAGTCTCCAGCGGATTTTGAGGAGGCGAAGAAGGACATACGAACGATAGTCTTGGATTGTTACCAGCGTTTGAAGAGACGCGAGTGGAAGAGCCTAAACGATTTGGCGTTTCACGTGGTGCTCGGAGAGGCGCCTAGGGCTTATACTAAAACTACGCCGCAGCACGTGAAAGCCGCAATTATTTTAGAGAAGCAGAAGAAAATGGAGTTGAAGGCAGGCGACCTTATAAGCTTCGTTAAAGTGACTAAGGAACCGTGCGTGAAGCCCGTGGAGCTCGCTTCCAGCAACGAGATAGATGTGGACAAGTATGTGGGCTATTTGCACTCTACGTTTGACCAGGTGCTGGACGCGTTGGGTTTAGAGTTTGAGGAAATCATCGGAATGACTCGCCTAGAGCGGTT
>Ga0315268_10007476_pt1 | contig 11496 bp, 11 predicted proteins | sample C1_top_MG_FD_204535 | JGI IMG/M metagenome (GOLD analysis project Ga0315268, IMG submission 204535) | Sediment microbial communities from Yellowstone Lake, YNP, Wyoming, USA - C1_top | ecosystem: Environmental > Aquatic > Freshwater > Lake > Sediment | place: USA: Wyoming | collected 2017-08-01 | reverse complement strand
CCGTATTCGTCGTTTATGTCAATGTCTACTACGGCGATCACCCCTTCCCTAACTTTTTTGGGAAGAAGGTTTAGGAATTCACTTTTAGCCTGCCCTGGACCAGCAACTATTATATTTTTATCAGCAATTTTTTTAAGTTCATCCACGACCTCGGCCAGAAACGCGTGAATGCTGCCCTTTCTAAGCCGCTGAAATCGTGCCTGAGACCATCCTCCTTTCTTGTGCTTATTCATGATATTCGCGGACATCTCTTCCTCGTCCAGTATTTCACCGCACGAAAGTGAAAAAATTTTTGTATGATTTGTATTGAGCAGAACTAAAGTGAACGCTTTCCATTCGTCGGACAACTCAGCTAATTGTCGGACATAGGGTGAAGCGTCAACGACAAGCGCGTTCTTTACTTTTACAGGCAGCGGGACGACCTTAAAATACCCATTTCTATTTGAGGCGAATATCGCTATGTTTGTGCCATCGTTTTTCTTTAGGTACGTCATTATCTTTTCCATCGTTTTAACAAAGTTTTCGAGTTCATCGTTTACCAAAACCGATTTAACCGCTTTCTCTCTATGCAGAATAAATTTTGAATCATTGCCGTTAAAATAAAAACTCACAAAAGTGCTCAGGCCATCCTCATCGTATATTGAGGACAATTCCTTGACGTCTACATTGCATGCGTTTGGATGCATATTTTCCCTCTCAGATTTATCCAATTACTTTTTTACCGCATAATCAAAATAATTATCATGAGGGTTTTCCAACTCTATCATCTCTCTAACGGTGAGGTGTTCAAAAAATCTTCTAAAGGGTCTCATCGAATTTCCGTGGGCAGAAATGGCAACATTTATCTTTTCTGTTTTCATGCTATCCATCAGATCTTTTATAAACGACAAAACTCTTTTTTCCACCATCTTTAATGATTCGCCTCCAGGTGATGGAACTAAATAGGATCTGTGCCAAATATCAAATTGTTTTTTGCCATACTCCGCGATAACAGTTTTGTGAAATTTTCCCTCAAGAACCCCGTAAGACTTTTCAATCATTCTATCGTCAGTAACAACCCTTCTGCATTCGGGATGATACTTCAATACTTCTCTGAGCGTTGCCCCCGTGCGAGAAAGATGGGTCTTAAATGCTATTTGAAATTTTTTATTTTTTAGCTTTTTAGCTAATTTCTTCGCATCTTGTATCCCCTTGTAGTCCAGTTTTGAATCTATCCATCCCGTGAATCTCTCTTCCTCATTGAAGTAAGTTTCACCGTGCCTAAAGAGGTAAATATGAAGTTTCATTTTATCAACTCCAAGATATCTGACGGCACAGATAATAAACCCTAAAATCAAAGGTCTCACGAGGCGATATAATGGAACTTTTCGGAGTCGAGAAGCCCATAGTGGGCATGGTTCATCTTAATCCTCTTCCTGGCTCCCCAAAATATGAAGGCTTGAGCCTAAATCGAATTTCTGAACTCGCGGTTCAGGACGCTAAACATCTGGAGAGTGCAGGGGTCGACGGGTTGATGGTCGAGAACTTTGGTGACATGCCTTATAGGAAGATGAACGTTGGGCCTGAGATAGTTTCGGCAATGGCTGTGATAGTTGCGGATGTGGTGGGTGCGGTTAAAATTCCAGTCGGGGTTAACGTGCTCAGAAATGATTTCAAAGCTGCCCTTGCTATCGCGCACGTCGCAGGCGGGAAATTCCTAAGGACGAATGTCTTCATAGATGCTGCAGTCACTGATCAGGGCTTGATCGAGGCCAGCGCTCCTGAGTTGCTCCGATATCGCCGGTACCTTGGAGCGGGTGTTAAAATTTTCGCCGATATCCAGGGCAAGCACGGGGTCCCTTTGGGCAATCGACCGATAGAACAATCGGCTATGGACGCAGCCTACAGGGGACTTGCTGACGCTCTGATAGTTTCTGGGCTCAGAACTGGCACTGAGCCAGAGCTGGAGGATCTAGTGAGGGTGAAGAAAGCGGTCCCAGATATACCTGTATTTATCGGAAGCGGCGTAGACAGGGAAAACGCAACCAAGTTGTTGAAGCATGGTGATGGCGCAATAGTCGGGACCAGCCTTAAATTTGATGGTGTTGTGGGCAATCCCGTCGATGAAAAACGTGTCAAAGCTCTAATGACGGCTGTAAAGGAGCTTCGAAGGTGATTGTGAGATTATTAAGTGGCGAACTGAATGAAGAAAGTCTACCTATCAGTGCCTTTGATTTCCAACCGGGATATGCGAACAGCTCTGGAACTCGCGGGAGTCATCAAATCGAGTGGGCATGAGCTGATTTCCCCATGGGTTGTCAATGAAGATCCTAACGACGGACTTAACGAATCCGGGGTTTTCGAACGCGACACGAACGCTGTATTGAGGTGTGACAAAATAGTCGCAGACGTATCAATACCCAGCCTCGGCGTGGGCATGGAAGTCATGTTGGCACACACTTCGGGAAAACGGGTAATCTGCGTGCATAGACAAGGCACTAGGGTTTCATGGATGGTTAGGGGCATGCCTGGCGCTATTTTGATCGAGTTCAGAGATTGGCGAGACCTGAAAGAAAAGCTGTCGATGGTGTTGGGTGGGAAAAAATAAATCGTTTTTTATTTTGCTCTCAAGCTTTTGCTATTACTAAGGGTTCCCAAACCGCAAGGTTTCTTTGGCTTACACGAACTTCTTAGTAACTTGCGACATCCCTTCGTAGGAGGTGAACTGGGCAATAACTACAGTAAAAAATATTTAAATAGGAGTTAAATTATTTATCTTATGTATTAATGATAACAAAATTATGGTGGGGGGATATTTTGGAAATAAGAAAGTTGCAACTCGTGGGGCGGGCAAGTTTTTCTGTCACATTGCCCCCAGATTGGATAAAAGAATACAAATTGAAGCCAAGCGATCAAATCACAATTACCAGGGAAGATGATGGATCGTTGAGGCTGAACCCCGGAATTGTGCACGAAGGAAAAGAGGTAAAAATCACAATAGATGCTGACCGATGCAAGATGCCAAGACTGCTTAACATGCTCATTGTTGGGGGGTACCTCAAAGGCTGCGATTCGATTGAGGTAGTTTCAAAAAGTACAATAAGCGAAAATCATAGGAAAGAGATCCGTGATGCCGTCGATGGCCTCATGGGGTTAGGGATCATAGAATCGACTTCGAATCACGTAACGATCCAGTCCATGCTTGACGTCTCCAAATTCCCCATTGTACCTCTTCTAAAGAGGTTGTGTGGGCTTGCCTCATCAATGTACGAAGATTCTTTGAAAGCATTTAGCGATAAGGATTCAAATTTGGCGTCGGGTACAACGCAAAGAGAAAAAGAGGTTGACAAGATATACTGGCTAACCCAGAGGCAACTGGCTGCCGCAAGCCTCGATAAAAATGTTCTCAAGAAGGTCGGGTTAAAGGGGACATCGGATTTATTCCTGTATCGGACGGCGTCGGACAGGATCTGGTCGGTAGCGATCAATTCCGTAGATTTTGCAAATAACCAGCTAGCTCTCGAAAAAAATTCCATAAAGGATGCAGATCTACAAAAGGTGGCCCGGTTCGGTAAGATGGCGCAGGAAATTTTCTCAAATTCGTGCGATGCATTTTTCAAGGGTGATGTAATACTGGCGAATAAAACGTTCGAGTCAATCAAGCGTTTTGAGGAAACAAAAGAAGAATTGATAAAAAAGATTGGGCCTCAGATCAAAAATGTCGAGGTGGGTATGCGCTTAATGAACATAATCAGGGACATTAGTAGGACAACTAGATACGGAAAGTCAATCGCGGAAGTAACGATAAATAATTCCGTTGCTGAGAAAGGTAATCTACCTTAGGTGCAATTGCTCTTCTGCTATAGAGATTTCGCTGAGCTGTTATGAACCGGAAATGGAAACTGTCTTTAATCAGCATTTGCTCATGGCAACAAGCGCCTTTTTAAAGCATCCCAACGGCGCCCGCAGGATCCCGGCACCGATCTGTCCTACGCCTGCCTGTTTATGAGCTATGCCGGTGTTTATGATCGGCATGATGCCTGTGTCCAGGACCTTGCGGAGGTCGATACCTGTTGGCGTGCCCCTGAATCCCAGATTAGGCAGCGCGAAGCTCTTGTTTTCAGTCAGTGTGATCTCGTACATCTCTCGGGTGTAGCCCACCGCATCCTCTTGAGCACCCCCGATGAATTGAACTATCGCCGGCGCCGTCGCCATGGCAAATCCTCCCAAGCCCGCAGTTTCAGTGATCGAGCTGTCGCCTAGGTCTGGGTTGGCGTCTCCCTCACCGTAGCCCGGGAAGTAAAGCCCTTTGGGGACCTCTGCGGGGGAGGTGAACCATCGATCATCTAACCCACTCACCTGTATGCCAAAATCCACACCGTTGCGGGCCATTGCCGATACCAATGTGCAATTTTTGATTCCACGGACGGCATCTAGTGTTGCCTTGCACGCGGGCATCGAGAGATTTAGGAAGAATTGACGATTTCCATAGATGAATCGCACAACATCATTGATGGTTTTTTTATCGAGGTCAGATCCCAGAAAATGCGGCATGATTTCGTTAAGAAATAGTGAAGTTCCGGCGGCGTTTCGGTTGTGGCACTCATCACCCATCTGCAGCGCCTGCGAAATCAATACCTTTAGGTCAATTCCCCCCGAGTGCTTTACCGCAACTCCAAGGGCAGGCCCTAGAGCATCCCGCATCCAGCTTAGCCTTTTGAGCACCTCTCTATCATATGCACCAAATCTTAGCACTTTGCCCAAACCCTCGTTGATTGTGCAGTAGGCTCGGTTCTTATGCCGCTGATTTTCCACGATGAATACGGGCATCGAGGATGAGATCACGCCGGCCATTGGCCCGACAGCGCGGTGATGGTGGCAGGGCGAAAAATCTATTTTCTCACTCATTGCGAGCTTTTCGGCCTCCTTTTCGTCCTTGGCGAGCCCCTCGTACAACAGCGCGCCTATAACCGCGCCTCGCATTGGGCCGCACATCCGTTTCCATTCGATCGGAAGGCCTGAATGCAAAATTGTTAGCTCGGTCATTTTTGGGACGACTTCGATTGCCGGCTTTACATCCATCAGAACGGGCTTTGAATTGAGAATCTTTTCGACAGCTCGTAGATTTGCCGAATCGATTTCAGGGCTATCTAAATCCGATAACAGCCTGGCTAGTTCAAGGTCTCCGCCAGCAGGTGGCCGCCATTCAACGTGGATTGCGTCCGCACCTTGGGCGCGTAGGCTGTCGTAAAAAGAGCGAAGGCCGACATTTATAATCATAGGTTTCTTCTCCAAGATTTTCATTTACCCAACCTCCGCCAAGCCCTCCCCTTACTCGCTATCAGAGCCGCCATCCGCGAAGCTTGGGCATTGCTCGGCATGACTATTGTGCCGGTATTTCTGAGTTTTTCTTCCTGTTCTGTCAAGCCCTGCGGATCTTCAGGGGTACCGCAGATCGAGGCGACCACAGATAGATACCCTCCATTTTTTTCCGATATCCTCTTTGCTTCTATTATCGCTTGCGCAAGTTCACCCGATGGATCTGGATGAGCCCCATAACCCAGAACGACATCGAGCAACACGACCGCGACGTCCATTTCCTTAGCCTCCCGCAGCATGCGCTCGCACCTCAGTTTAAGGTCTATCATTGGATGTGGCCGTTCTCGGGTGAAGTCCTCTGTGCCCATGTCCACGCATGTATGCCGCTTGCTGTGATTGGGGCTGGGCAGTTTGAGCTTGGGCTTGAGGGGCACGTTAGAGCAAACGTCACCCAACAGTTCCTCGAGTACGACGATCGCCTCGTCACAAAGGCTGCCACCAGAGAAAAGTCCCCTCACATACTTCTGCCCGTATGCAAATCGCGAATATTCATTCTCGGCGATTTTTTTTACCTCCTCCATCAGAAGGGTAAATGTTACCCCCTCTGGTTTTTCGCCCCTAGTAATAGCAATCGCCTTCTCTGCCGCATCCTCAAGCGTCAACGTTGGAGTCGCGCCAGCACGAGAGATCTCAGAAGGGATACCGCCCAGAAAGCACACCACAGCAGGTTTTCCGACTTTTTTAACAGCCTGCAACACCTTCCGCGAAACACTAGTCGCTGGCGGTTTAGATATCACTACAACGACCTTGGTTTTTTGATCTTTAGCCAGGAATTTGAGGGCTGAGATTGTTCCAATCCCATCGACGCGCTGCGAGAGGTCACGCCCACCAACACCAATAGCATGGGATATGCCAGACTCCCTGCTGACGAGGCATGTCACCTCCTGAATTCCGGTGCCAGCCGCGCCCACGACACCTATGGGCCCGCTTCTCACCACGTTGGAAAACCCGAGCCCGACGCCCCCGATGATTGAGGTGCCAGCTTCAGGCCCCATTAGCATTAAGCCTTTTCCAGAGGCCAGGCGCTTCAGCTCTATCTCGTCCTCGAATGGAACGCCATCGCTGAATATCATGACGTGCTTGCCCGCCTCCAGCGCCTTCCTAGCCTCCCGCATCGCGAAAGCACCTGGTGTGGATATCAGGATCAGGTCGGCGTCAGGGTTGGATTCAATCGCCGAGCTGAGGGTTTTGTAAATAGCTTCACCAGTTTTCACGATTTTTTCCGCAAGCAGTTTATCGGCCATGGAGATTGCATCCTCGGCTGTTTTGTATTTTATTGCGTCGACCGATATTGCAAGGTCATTTGGTCCAGCATCTCTGATCTCCTCAGTCAGCAAGTTCACGTCCTTAAAAAGGCGCTTGTTATTCTCCGTGGCCATCATCGCAGCTGCTCGTTGGACGCCATCAAGTGCCTCGAGCTTGCTGGAGACGCGCATCAGAAAAACTGAATCGCGATAATCGTTTTTACGCACCGAACTCTTAACGACCACCTTATCACCTATACATAGTGGTTTGAGATTATTTAATAAGATAACAAATAATTTTAAACTTGAATTTGGGATGCAAATGGACCTGCTGATTCGAAACGCTAGGTTAGTCGGCCAAGGAGGCCTTAAGGACATTGCCATCGAAGCCGGCAGAATCGCCAAGATCGGAAAGATAACGAAGCGCGCGCGGAAGACCATTGATGCGGGGGGAATGTTGGTCTCCCCAGCATTTATAGACCCGCACATCCACCTCGACAAAGTTTTGATCGCGGAAGATCTTCGCCCAAACGTGTCCGGCACGCTTATGGAAGCGATTGAACTTATCTGGGAGCGAAAGCGCAGGTACACAGTTGCTGACATCAAGCGACGCGCGGGGGAAGTCATCTCGATGGCGGCGCTGAACGGAACGACGCGCATGCGCACACACGTCGACGTCGACACCGTAGGAGGGCTAATGCCGTTAAAGGGCCTTTTAGCAACCCGTAAGGAGTTCAAGGGACTCGTGGATCTCCAGATAGTTGCGTTTCCGCAGGAGGGAATTGTACGCGATCCAGGTACGGAAGAGCTCATGCGGAAGGCTATGGAGCTGGGAGCTGACCTAGTAGGAGGCATGCCCCACCATGAGCGTTCTCACGAGGAGGCGAAGCGCCACATCGATGTCGCGTTCGATATCGCGCGGGAATTCGACGCGGATATAGACATGCACGTCGACGAAACGGATGACCCGAACTCAAGGTCGCTCGAGTATCTGGCGGAGAAGACAATCGCAGAGGGCTATCAGGGACGAGTCACCGCCGGCCACACATGCGCACTTGCGGCCTATCCGGACGACTACGCTCGAGAGGTCATACGCAAGGTAAAGCTGGCGGAAATTAACATGATCACAAACCCCGCTACGAATTTGGTGATTCAAGGTCGAGGCGACAGACAGCCCATACGCCGGGGCATAACCAGGGTCAAGGAATTGCTCGCGGCGGGGGTGAACGTGACATTTGGGCAGGATTGTGTGGACGATGCCTTCTACCCGTTCGGGCGCGCCGATATGCTCGAGGTCGCCCTGATAACTGCGCACGCAGCTCAGCTGACGACCCCCGCCGAGATCGAGACCTTGTTTAAGATGATGACGACGAATGCAGCTCGAACTCTTGGGGTCCTCGATGACTACGGCATTGCTGTAGGCAAACGAGCAGACATCGTAATTATGAATGCTGAATCTCCAAAAGATGCAATTCGAAGACAAGTTAACCGACGATATGTAATCAAGGACGGGAGAGTTATTGCTAAGAGTACTTCGCTCACAAAGCTATTCAAAACTTGAATTTACTTTCTTTGTCTTGGCCTTCTTCGTGGAGGGTGTTCATATTCCCTAGCGTAGCGGGGCCCGTACTTCATCCCATAGTGAGCCCACATCGGAGCGAGTATCGCGCCAACTACAAGGATAGACGCTAGAATAATTGCTAAATTCTTGTAGACATTATGACCCTCTGCGATAAACGCAAAGAAAATCACGAGGAATGCCAGCCATCCGATGCCAACTCCGATACTCACCGCAACTCTGGGAGCAATGCCCGGTGGTATTTTTCCTTCCGGCATACAATCACACACAAAAAGTGCTTGTCTAACCTTAAATATTTTCGGATTTAGTGTTAGGACAAGTTTTTATGAGCATCGATGCAGTTTGGATTAGGTGGTATAATGAAATTGTTAGATTTAACGCAGCCCACTAGCGTTTTGACTCCGCCCTGGCCGACCTACCCGCCTCTGACAACAACCTTCATCAAGAGGTTGGCCGAGCATCGGGTGAATGGACAATTCATCACGGCGTCCAACCACCTCGGTACTCACCTCGACGGACCTCTGCACTTCGTGTCCGGTGGAAAGGACATCGCTAGCCTGCCACTCGAGCGTTTGTACGGGGATGGGGTGATTGTAGATTTAAGTGACGAGCTCGGGGAGTATGACATCTATACTCCAAAGCACGTGACGGACCGGGTCAAGGTCCGCGAAGGCGACATCCTAATCATCAACACCGGCTTTCACCGCCACGCCTGGTACGAGCGCGAGCCTGATGAGACTGCGTACTTCATCAAGCATCCTGGCCCGACTCGAGAGTTCGCCGAGTGGGCGCTGAAGATGAAGTTAAGGTGGATAGGTGTCGACTGCGGATCAGCGGATCACCCGATGAACACTGTACTCAGGAAGCTTAGACCCGATCTGGCTGAGGAAGCCGAGAAAAAGCTGGGTAAGCCTCTCGACAAGATCTTCCCGAACAAGGACTACCAAATAATGCACACGTTGCTATTCCCACATGACATCGTACACGCCGAGAACTTGGGCGGAGATATTGAAAAATTATCGAACAAGCGCACGACCATAGGCTGTTTTCCATGGAAGTTTCAGGGTGGCGAGTCAGCCTTCTGCAGGATAGTGGCGTTCGTCGAGAAGTAAGTTGCCCTGGGAAATCAGCTTGGGCAAGAAAAGGAGTTCACAACATAACATGAGGAAAAATGGCGACAGGGCACTAGATTGGCTTATCCTGGCTATCGTTGCAGCTTTGATCAGCAGTTCCTATCAGCCCACGCAAGGGCTTGCTGCAGTGATATTTTTCGTCGCCTTAATAGGTTTCTTCCGTTCCCGCCTCCCGAAGCGAATTCCTACAAGTAAAATAAATCTGCTTTCTGACCTCATCGGAATCGTGTTTGGCTTCGTGGCTCTAACCGTGGCAGGCGGGATTTATGAGACCCTCCACAATGTGATGTCTCAACGCGCTATTTCAGTTACAGCAGCCCCGTTCTACGAGGAGTTCCTTAAGGCTGGCGGCATCTATGTGCTCGTGCTAAAAAGCTGGAGGTTATTGAAACCTCGGCGCGCGATAGCGATCAGCGGGCTCCTTGCAGGGCTAGTTTTTGGCATCGGGGAGGGTCTCTCGCAGCCCAGCATCTACAGAGTGATAACAGCTCCTCTACACGGACTCGAGACGATGTCATTCGCGCTTGGTGTTCGATCCTTGGCGACAGGAAGTGGACGTCGGGCATTGGTCAGTGCGACGGCCTACATATCTCTCGCCATTTTATCTCACATGATATGGAACTTGTTCGCCCCGTTCTTACCCTGAGCGAACGAAATCGAGAGATTCTATCCCAAGAAGCGAGCCAAGTAAAATCCCAACTATGCTGTCAACCCCAGAGGTCTCACCGATCGCTAACACTTTTTCAGTCGCAGTTCTCACCTCTTCAATCTGACCGGCTAAAATTGCCTCGAGCAATCCTTCAACCGCTTCATTTACTTCGCCAGCGGCTGCGCGAATAAGGAGCTGCTTGCCCAGCATTGTCGTGCCTTCAGCAACATGGGCGATGGTTCGATTGATTTCGTCGACACGATCGACATTTCCGTTGAACGAGTTAACTGTCCACCGAAGGCCAGCCATAAAGCCGGCCAGCAAGTCATCTCCGGAAGGTGACAGACCTGGGCCAAGCCCAACTAGATTTTTTGCGCTTTGCCTCACGAGCTCTAGATCTTCAGACCTAACCGCACTTACCAAGGATTTTATGTTGGGCAACCCCGACCGCGAGACTTGGTTCAGCTGGCGATCATTGCATGGGGCGCCAGAGATCACGTCTTCAACTTGGAGCACGAGCTGGCCAAAACCCTCATTCCGCCAACTAGCCAGCTCTTTCAAAAGCGATAGGTTGCTCTTGACTAATTCGATGTCGATGGGTTTTTCGACGCCGTGCTTGGGTCGCCAGATGTCGGCTCTGTTCAGGGATATTGTAAGTTCTTTCCCAAATTTGAGCAAATCCTCATCCACTCTGATCCTCTCACCCTTATCGACAAGTGATTGCATGCTATGGTTGGGCTCGACGTCGGTGATGATGTTAAATGGGTCGTTTGGAACATCCCTGCGGGCTATTCCCACCAGCTCGCCTGATATCAAAACGTTGAATGCGCGCTCAAAGGTGCTGTGGACCTCGCCAACGGCACCGTCCTTTAATATTTTCAGTGCGCAAGATCCAACGGAAATGGCGTTAATTAATCGGCGTTCTGCCATCATTTCATCTAATCTATTTTATTTTTATTTACTGTTCGAAGATTTGGGAAGCCTGTTCAACTTTTCTAGAGAATCTGCAACATCCTTCAGGTCCAATTCCTCAAGTTTCTCTCGAGTTGGCCAGCCCGTTTTCTTATCCCATTTCCTTAACTCATAGTACTCATCGAGCATCGGCTCCTGAAGTGGGCCCGCGGAGTATCCCTTCGCCCTCTTGCTCCCGCTCTCCATCAAGATCCGTTTGGGCTGCGTATCATCCTTCCGGCTGAGCCCGTCCCGAACGTTGAAGCACCTTTGAAGATTGTATATCCTCTCCCCAATCTTCTTCAGCTTGGCGACATCGAGCGTCATCCCGGTGGCCAGGCTAAGTCCCTTCGCCAGCTCGGGCCAGTAATAGCATGGCGGAAATTGGGTCCCGAACTTGCAGATCCCCGCGCTATCGATTATTGCCCCAAATTCCTCTCCATCCTTCACGACCATTGGCTTGTACTTGGTTGAAACCCCATCAACTATCTCCGGCAGGTATTGCCTACCGTACCTCTCGACCGCTGCGTCCACGTAACCGGTCTCGTCAATGCACGGGAAACTTTTGAGGTGGTCAGCTCC
>Ga0315268_10007475_pt1 | contig 11496 bp, 9 predicted proteins | sample C1_top_MG_FD_204535 | JGI IMG/M metagenome (GOLD analysis project Ga0315268, IMG submission 204535) | Sediment microbial communities from Yellowstone Lake, YNP, Wyoming, USA - C1_top | ecosystem: Environmental > Aquatic > Freshwater > Lake > Sediment | place: USA: Wyoming | collected 2017-08-01 | reverse complement strand
GGCCAGGAGTGAGACCACAGTCCCACGGTCTCCCCCACCTTCGCTCAAAAATCCCTTGAGTTGCCTTCAAGAATCGGGTAGCTATGTGCACACTGGTATCCGGTGCGTTTTGCGTGGGGGATCCGGGAGATGGCCAGCGCGATGGTGTCCCAGCCGACCTGCAAGATCAGGATGCGCTGCAACGTGATGGTGCCGGTGCGGGACGGCGTCCGGCTGTCAACCGACATCTACATGCCCGACGCGCCGGGCCCGTTTCCGGTGATCCTCATCCGCACTCCCTACAACAACAACCGGGAGCCCGACGTTCAGGACGCCGTGTACTTCGCCTCGCGGGGCTACGCGGTGCTGCTCCAGGACGTCCGGGGGCGGGGAGACTCGGAGGGCGAGTGGGCGCCTTTCCTCCACGAGGCCGAGGACGGCTACGACGCCCAGGAGTGGGCGGGGAAGCAGTCCTGGTCCACCGGCAAGGTGGGCACCAGCGGCGCATCGTACGTGGGCCTGACCCAGTGGCTGCCGGCGCCGCTCCGGAATCCTCACCTCGCCGCCATGGCGCCCCGCGTGGGCTTCTCCAACCTCTACCACAACTGGGTCTACACCGGGGGCGCCTTCCAGCTCGGCTTCAACCTCCGCTGGGGCGCCATCCAGATGCACACGCGGACGAACCGGACGCAGTATCTCTGGCTGCCGGAAGAGGTGCACCTGTCGCGGCTCTTCTGGCACCTGCCGTTGATCACCGGCGACGAGGCGGCCGGGCGGCCCTGCGAGTTCTACGAGGAGTGGATCCGCCATCCGAGCTACGATTCCTACTGGGAGCGGTTGGGGAACATCGAGGCAAAGTATGCCGAGATCGATGTCCCGGCCTACGGGTTCGGCGGCTGGTACGACGTCTTCCTCCAGTCCACGCTGAACAACTTCATGGGCGTGAAGAAGCAGGGCTGCAGCGAGAAGGCGCGGCGCGGCCAGAAGGTCCTCATCGGTCCGTGGATCCACTGCCTGGGGGATCGGGGAACCTGTTCGAAGACCGGCGATATCGATTTCGGCCCGGCGTCCCTCATCGACCTCCGGGGCGAGGAGCTGCGCTGGTTCGACTACTGGCTGAAGGGGATGGACAACGGTATCCCCGACGAGCCGCGGGTGAAGGTCTTCGTGATGGGACGGAACCGCTGGCGCGAGGCGGACACGTGGCCGATCCCGGGCGCGCGGTACACGCGCTATTACTTCCACAGCCGGGGGAAGGCAAATTCCCTCCACGGCGATGGCGGCCTGGGCACGGCCGCCCCGGGCGACCAGCCGCCGGACACTTACGTCTATGATCCGGGGAACCCCGTGCCCACGCTGGGTGGGAGCGCCTGCTGCGGAGAGGACGTCACGCCGATCACGATGGGCCCGCGGGATCAGCGCCCCGCCGAAGAGCGGGCCGACGTCCTGGTGTACACCACGCCGCCACTGGAGGAGGACGTGGAGGTGACGGGACCCGTCTCCGTCATGTTGTACGCCGCCTCCGACGCCCGCGACACCGACTTCACCGCCAAGCTGGTGGACGTCTTCCCCGACGGCTATGCCATGAACGTCGCCCAGGGGATCATCCGGGCGCGGTACCGCGATTCATGGGAGCGGCCGGCGCTCCTCGAGCCGGGCCGCCTGTACCAGTACACCATCGACCTCTGGTCCACGAGCAACTGCTTCCTCCGCGGCCATCGCATCCGGGTGGAGATCTCCAGCAGCAATTTTCCCCAGTTCGATCGGAACCCCAACACCGGCCATCCCTTCGGCCTGGACGCGGAGCTCCGTCCCGCCCGGCAGACCGTCTTCCACGACGCCGACCACCCCTCGCACATCCTCCTGCCGATCGTTGCTGCGTAGGCGGGGGCCAAAGGATCTGCTCGTTGCCTTCATAGCTGGACGCTCTCGGGCCTGCGCCCCGGCTAGGCTTTCCGTGACCGCGGCAGGAAGAGGAAATAATACCTATAATGCAACGTCCCCTTTCCGTTGTGGGTGCAGCGCACGCGCCTCCTAGCCTCCGCGCCGGAGGGTCTCTGGAACCCTCAGCCACATCACCGCGGCGCCGGTAAAGCCGAAAGCGGCGGTGACCACCGCCGCCAGGGCGAGGCTCGCGACACCGACGATGAAGCTCACGGCGAGCGGTCCGCCGGCGCTCCCCACATCGCTGATGAACCGCCAGACGCCGAGGAACTCGCCCCGCCGGCCCTCGGGCGAGAAATCGGCGCCCAGGGTCATGACGATCCCCGGCCCGAGGCCATTGCCGATGCCCGTCAGCATGGCCACCAGGGTGAAGCCGTAAAGTTCGGTCGTCACCGGCAGGATGAGAAGCCCGAGGGACAACGTAAGCAGGCTCGGGACGCCCGCCCACTTGCGGCCCCAACGATCCATGACGTGGCCGACCGGATAGAACATGCCGGCATCAATGAAGGAGGAGGCGCCGTAGACGAGGCCGATCTGGGCGACGTTGAGCCCGATCGAATCGCCCCAGAGGGGCAGGAACACGTCGCGGCACTGGCGCACCATCTGGAGGGCGACCACGGCCAGGCCGGCGCTCAGGAAGATCCGCCGGTGCTCGACCACGGTGGCGACGAGATGTCCGCTGGCGCCGCGTCCCCTGGGCTGTTCCGAGCCCGGGGTCTTCCGGACAACGTTGAACATCAACACCGAGGCCGCGACGCCCATCGCAGCCTGGGCGTAGAACGCCGACTCCAGGCCGTAATGCTTGCCGAGGAAGCCGCCGAGGATCGGCCCGACGAAGGTGCCGGCTCGGCTCACCCCGCCGAGGAGCGATAGGGCGCGGCCGCGCTGCCCGAGCGGCGTGACCTCGCTGACGTAGGCAAGCCGCGCGACCTGCCAGAAAGCCCAGCCGCCGCCCATCACGAGGATGAGCGCTGCCAGGACGACGATCGAGCGGCTCAAGGAGGCGCCGACCGCCACCACGGCGACCAGGGCCGTGCCGGCGACCATCGCGCCCTTATCCCCGAAGCGGGAAACGACGACGCCGCTTGGCAGGTCGAAGAGCATCGTCCCCAGACCGCGCATCGCGACGACGAGGGCGGCCGCGGCAACCGAGGCGCCGCGCCCGCGGGCAAAGAGGGGGATGATGGGCAGGACGGCACCCTCGCCGATCGAGAAAAGGAAAGTTGGCAGGTAGACGCTGAAGACCAGGGAGCTGAGCTTGAAGGTCTGCTGCTCTCGACGAGCCGCGTTGGTCATGGGGCAATGCTTTAGCTTCGGCTGATTCCCCCACCATCCCAAGCCGCCCAGGACTCCCGGGACCGCTCTCGAGTCGCAGGCGGCGACAAACGACGCGGACTATGGGACTCCCGGCGGATGCCTGTCAAGCGGAAACCCGACCCCCTGCCATGCCCCAGGGCCCTCGCCGGGCCGCCTCGGAAGTGCTTCGAAGCATTCCCCACCCCAGCATCGGGGGTGAAAAGCCACTAACGCCGCGACGTAAAAAAGGCATCAGCGGTCTCCAGGCTTCCCCTCGGACCCTCTGAGGGTGTTCTCGAACCCGACGATCAACCCATAGATGATGAAGCCCGCTATGCTTCCGACGATGGCCGCACACACCAGCAGGATGAAGTTGGGAGGAAGTACCACCATTGCCGGAACCCCCTTTCCTGATCGGGTTACGGGCGCCGAAATGCTCGCTGCGGGAGGCCCTTGAAGCGAATCTCCGGATTGGCCGCCAGCATCTCACTCAGGATCGTCCGGATCCCGGTGTTCTCCACGTAGAACGCGTAGACCACCTCCCCCTCAAGGCGGAATCTGAGAAATCCGATGCCGATGGCCAGGGAGGGCCCCTGCACCCGGGCCACCTCCCGAGCGCGGGTCAGGATGCGCCTCCGGGCACTGACGAACTGCATGCTCCCATCGGCTTGGGCCTCTATGATGTAGGAGATCCCCAGAGACCAGTACCATGAGTAGGCGGTGAAGAACACAACCATCACCAGGAACGGGACGCTCACCACCAAGGCCGTGGAGAGGGCCAGGGGAACAAAGCCGATCGTCCAAGCGGCCAGGAGGGCATAGAAGACCGCCATGAAGATGCGCGGGGCCCGATAGACGGTCTCGCTCATCGCGTGTACATCCCGAGAGAGTCGCCATCCGGCGCGTGATATTCCCAACCCCCTGCAAACGGCCCCGTCCTCACCGGTACAGCCACCGGGGCACCACCAGGATGATGTTGGGAAATATCATACACAAGATCAGGCCGACGATCTGAAGAACCATGAAGGGCACAGCGCCCCACCAGATGTCCTTAGTCTTGATCTCCGGCGGGGCCACCCCCTTGAGGAAGAACAGCGAATAGCCGAAGGGAGGCGAAAGGAAGGACACCTGCATGTTCACCGCCACCAGGACCCCAAACCAGATCGGGTCGAAACCCAGCTCCCGGATGATGGGGCCGAAGAGCGGGATGGTGAGCATGAAGATCCCCACCCAGTCCATGAAGCAGCCGAGGAAGAGGAGGAGGAGCTGCATGAAGATCAGGATCTGCCAGCGGCCCAGCCCCGACCCCAAGAGCAGGTTCCGGATGAAGTCATCCCCGCCGACCATGACGTAGAAGCCCACGAGGATGTTCGCCCCGAACATGATCCACAGGACCATGGCGGATGTTTTCATGGCGTCTTCACACGCCACCACGAAGCTCCTCCATGTGATCCGGCGTCGCCCCACTGCGATGACCAGGGCCCCAAATGCTCCCAACCCCGCTGCCTCCGTCGGGGCTGCAATGCCCAGCACGATGCTGCCCAGGACCAGAAAGATCAGGATGCCGGACGGAATGATGGGCAGCAGCATCCTTAGCTTCTCCGCCCACGAGGCTCGCTCCTCCTTCGGAATGGCCGGGCCCATTGCCGGATTGAGATAGCACCGAATCGTGATGTAGCCAATGAACAGTCCGGACAGCACGAAGCCGGGCAGGAAGGCCCCGGCGTAGAGTTGCCCGATGGAGCTGTTGTCCACCATGCCATACACGATGAGCATGATGCTGGGAGGGATGAGGATGCCCAGCGTCCCTCCCGCGAGGACGGAGCCTGCAGCCATGTACTTGTCGTACTTGCGCTTGAGCATCTCCGGGAAGGCGATCAGGCCCATGGTCACTTCGCTGGCCCCGACGATGCCCACCATCATGGCCAGCAGGGTGCACGCGATCACGGTGGCCGTGGCCACCCCACCCTTCAGCCAGCCGACCCATTGATGAACCATCTCGTAGATCTCTTGGATAAGGCCCGCACTGGCGAGAATCACGGCCATCACGATGAAGAGAGGGATGGCTCCCAGCAGGTAGTTGGTCATGAGGCCGAAGACCCGCGTGGGGATGATGTTGACCGCCTCGGGCCCTCGCAGGAGGGCGGCGAAGATCACGCCGACCGCGCCGGTGGAAAAGGCCACGGGCAACCCCAGGATCATGAGGAGAACCATGGAGCCGAACAGCGTGATGGTGATCCACTCAATGCTCACCGGAGTTCCCTCCCCGTGAGGACCATGTGCAGGTCGCGAATGAACCAGTCGATCCCTTGAAGGAGGAGCAGGAGCCCGCCCAGCGGCAGCATGAACTTCACGCCATACAAGGGAGGACCCCAGTCGGTGAAGGAGAGTTCCCCGGGGAGTTCGAATCCGAAAAGCGTGCCGCCCCCCAGCATGGTCTGGGAGCTCCAGTAGAAGTTCCAGCTCGTATACGTGAATGTGACAGCATAGATGAAGAAGAAGACGGAGGTGGCCAAATCGAGGATGGCGCGGGTGCGGGGCGACCGGGATGAATAGAAGACGTCTACCCTCACGTGGGCCCGGTGGTAGTGGCAGTACCCTCCCAGCATGACGTACAAAATGGCAAGGAGGAGGACCATCGTCTCATGGCCCCAGTTGGTCGGCCTGCCGAAGACATACCGCATGGTTACCTCAAAGCTGATGACCAGAACCGCCAGGCTCAGCAGGCAGACCATGACCTTGCCGATGAAGACATTGGTCTTCTCCACCGCGCACATCAACCTCTTCAGACGATCCATATGGCTCTCCCCTGCAAGCCGTTGGCACGCAGCCCGAAGATCCCCGGTGGCCGCGTGGGACAAGACGAGGGGGGAAGGTGTCCCTTCCCCCCCTCGGTCCAAAAACGGAAGCTCCTAGAGGTCGAGCTTTTTTCCCTGGGAGTCCACCAGGTCGGCATCCCTGTAGTAGCCCACCTTGATTGACTTCATGTAGTCCCACTGGGACTTGAAGGCCTTGGTAGCCAGCGGGTGCCGCTTGGCCCACTTCACCCACAGCTCGGGCGCGAACTTCCGGAACTTGTCGATGTCCGACTCCTTCAACCGGATGATCTCGACGCCCTGCTTCTTGAACTTCTCGAAGGCCTCGATATCCGCCTTCTGAATGGCCGTGTACTGGTTGAAGGAGAAGTCCCGAATCGCCACTTCCAGGAGACCTTGCAAGTGAGCCGGGATGCTCTTCCAGGTCTTCATGTTGATCCCGATGCACTGGAGGTCCACCGGCTGGTGCAGGCACGGCGTCGAGGGCGGGCCCATGATGATGTACTTGGCGATCTCGCCGTAGCCCAGATTGTAGTTAATCGCCGCACCCACGAAGTCTGCGCCGTCGATCACGCCCTTCTCCAGCGCGGGGTACACCTCCCCACCGGGCAGGAGCACCGTGGAGACGCCGGCCGACCGGAAGATGTCGGCGATGATCCCGCCGGGGAAGCGGATCTTCTTCCCCCTGTAGTCTTCGAAAGATCGGATGGGGACCTTGGAGTGCACCAGGTTGTCGTCGTGCTGGACCGGCCCCAGCCAGTACATGTTGTGTTCGGCGTAGGCCTGGCGGGCGATCTCCTTCCCTCCCAGCTCGTTGAACCAGGTGTCCCACTGGTCGGGCCGGTCCATGCCGAACGGATACGAGGAGAGGAAGGTGCAGGCGGGGATCTTGCCGGGCCAGTAGGTGTCGGACGTGTGCATGCCTTCGAAGACGCCTGCCTTGACCGCGTCGAACTTCTCGAACGTCCCGACGATGGCCCCGGCGGGGAACCCCTTGACCACCAGCTTCCCTTCCGAGATCTCGCCGACGCTCTTGCAGAACTCGTCAAACTTCGTGTACCCCACCGTTCCCGCGTCCCACATGCTCTGCATCCTGATGGTGATGGGTGCGGCGGAAGCTGCCCGCGCGAAGAAGGGACCCATACTGGCCGCCGCAGCGCCCCCCACGGCCGCCGTCTTTAGAAAACGGCGACGAGGGACGAACCCATCTGTGCTCTTCTCCTTCATGGCGTACCTCCTTCCGTCTTGGTGGACGGAGTCATCAAAAAGGGCAGACCTCCTGTCCCATGAGCTACCGGGACCCACAGCCTGTCCATCCCACGCGATCGGGCGGCTGGCACAGCCGCCAGTGCCCGTGCGTTGTGTTCCGTTCCTCGACGCGGCCGGACGGAGTCCGAGGAGGGTAGGAGAGGCAGGGCGCCGCGGGTCGGAGACTCCTCGGTAGTCCCGAGGATCGATTCCCCGAGCGCTCTGGTTTGAGTGAATTCGGGCGGAACGCGGTCGTGACAGGACGGAGGTCGGGCCCGAGAAGCGTGGCATGAGCCCTGTGAAGCCCACGATCTCCGAGATCCTTGTAGGCCAGGAAACCTCCCCCGCCCATGTTTCCCTCGGAGCAAGAAGGGCCAGCTCTTCGAGAGAGGCAATGTCTGAAGCATTAATATCCCAGGCGAGGCAACGCTGTCAAGATTTATGGCGAACCTGGTCAGGCCCACCTTACCTGCCGAACAAGTTCTTGAAGAATTGTTCGACGCCGCTTCCCTCCTTTGGAGGCTGCTGGCCGGCTGGCGCTGCGGCAGACGGCGCGGCCTCGGACTTGGGAGGCGCGGGCGTCTTGCCTTTGGCGGTTTCGCACGGTCGAGGATCTGCCATGACCCGCTTCGCCAGGGTCTCGGCCAGGAACGACAACCCGCCCGTCGCCACGGCCGCGCCGATGGAGAGGGCGGTCTTGCCCACCCCCAGCTCGTCCACCCCGACCTTCGGTTCCGCCAGGGTCCCGCGAACGCGGAGGAGCTTGACCAGCTCGCCGGCGCCGATGCCGACCACCTGCTTGGCCTCGGGACGCAGGGAGAAATCAATGGCCTCGGTCTTGAGGTTGGCCGTCCCGCTGCTCACCACGGTCATCTTGGTCGTCTCGAAGGCGATGCCCTTGTCGGTGGACGCGATCCCGTCCTTGGCGGCGAACCTGACCACCCCGCACTTGAGTTCGGTGTACGGATCTCTCTTTCCGAACGGATTCAGCTTCTCGACGACTTGGGTCAGCAGGTCGGCCCCCAGCCAGTCAACGAAGCTCGAGTGGACCCTGCCCTCGCCCAGGACCAGCAGGACATCTCCATTGAGGCCGGCCATCAAGTCGCGGACCGAGCCCCCGGTCCCCCGGACGTTCAAGGAGAGGTCGGTCTTGGTCTCCGTCACGAGGTCGGGATTGCCCATTTGCTTGAGCGCCTGTCCGAGGTCTATGCCCTTGACATCAATTCTGGCCGCCAGGGTGGCGGCCTCGCCGGCGGAGGCATCCAGGGTCACCTGGCCGGCCGCGCTGCCGCCGCCGATGCGGAGGCCCAGCGGCTGCACCTCGAGCCGCCCGCCTGAGAGGACGAGATGCGCGGCCACGGCCTCGACGGTCAGCCTGTTCGGCAGGATCAGCCGGTCCACCTTGATGACGAGGTCGGCATCCGCCACCTTGAGGCCGCCGAGCGGGAGGGGATCGGCCGGGAACACCCACCTGTCCGCGCCGGACTGGCGGCTCTTCTGCACGCCCGCCGCGCCGGCCTTGCCGGTCGGTGCGCTCGGAAAAAGCTCCGCCAGGTCGAGCAGTCCCGACGCAAGCTGCGCCTTCGCCCTCGGTCGGGGCCCGCCTATCCAGACCGCTCCACTGCCGGTCAGGTTGCTCTTGCCGATGCTGCTCTTGAGATCCTCGAACACATAAGCCCCCTGGACGTCCCGGATTCGCGCGGCCGCGCTCAGCGGAGGCATCGGGGGGAGGTCCAGGCCGAACGCCTTCACGGCCGACCTCGGCTCCTTGGACTCCACCGCCACGGCCAAGTCGATCCCCCGGGCGTGCAGTGCATCCTTCACCGCGCCCGTCGCCTTGACCAGCACCTCCTCGGCCTTGCCCACGCTGGCGTCAATGCCGGATACCGACAAGGCCTCCGGGGAACCGGTGAGGCGCGCGATCACGGAAAACGGCCCGAGAGCGGGAACCTTCCGGTCGGCGAGCCGGGCAGCCTCCGCGAGCTCATCCCCTTTTGCCGTCACCTTGAGGTCAATGCCTGCCGCCTCCATCGGTCTGGCGATCGTGCCGTCAATCTCGACGGTGGCGCCACCGGCCTTCAGGGTGAGCTTGACCGGATATGGTCGCGACGGTGCCTGGAGCCCGCTCAGCGGCCCCGCGGTTCCGGCCAGGCTGAACGCCTTCCCGTTGCAGGCGGCCGCAAGATCGATCGCAAGAGGGCTGGTGGCGTCTTTGGCCTGGAGATCCAACCGGCCAAGGACGAGGCTCGTCGCCCGCCTCGTCTTGCCGTCGCGGTAGGTGAGGCTACCCTTCTCGATTCTTACCCTCTCCACCGCAAGGCCTGCCAGTCCTCCCTTGGCCTCGCCCGGCTTCGCGGCGGCCGGGGCCTGGGGCGGGGCCGCCCCGCCGAGGGACCAGTTCCCCATCCCTTTGGCATCCGTTTCCAGCAGGATATCCGGCTGCACCAGGACGAGGCGCTTGATGCGGATGTCGCGGAAGATCAGGGGAACGAGGGCCACCTCCAGCTCGAAGCGGCGAACCTTCACCATCTCCGGTCGAGATCCCCAGGGTGCGTTGGCAAAGGAGACGTCTTCGACCACGACCGCCGGTGAGAACCCGACCTCGAGGCCGAGCTTCCCCGCAATCTTCAGCTCCCGCCCGGTAGCGGCCTTGACCCGATCGGCGACTAGGCCTTTATACTTGTCGAAATCGATGGACCTGACAGCCACGATCGCGACCACGACCAGGATCAGGACCAACCCAATGGCCACGACAAGAATCGTTCTCAGGCGCAAGGCACGAGCCTCCAAGATCCGAACCGCCGGAACGCGCCCATTGGAAGGGCCGGGCGGTACCTTTTCATGCTCCCACAACCGCTAAGGCCTTCGATTCATAAATTCGGCAACGAATTTATTCCCTCAGGACTTAGTGCCGAGCGAGCATTTTTCACCGGATCGCCTCGCATAAATAAGTAACCGTAATTGCGAGTCGAGGCACTAAGGCCCGTTCAGGCGCTTCCGCCTCTCCGTGTCACACCATGCCATCCCGCCACGGGACATGCAAGAGGGACCTTCTTCCTTGATCGGAAGAGCGGCCGTCGCACCCCGCATAGCCCACCTGGCGCCGCGCCCGGAGAAGGGTCGCCAGCCGAATTCCACGGGATGTGAGCAGCCGGGACCCCTGCCGGAAAATCGGTTGGCAGCGACATGGCACGGACTGTCACCGTCCCGACAGTTATCACCACCCTCGCCCACGGGGCAACTGAATCCGGCGCGAAGAGTGTGCCGGTCCAACACACCTTGCTGAACCGAGTACGTATAACTGCGCCAAATATCTTCGGCAGAACTCTCAATCCGCACCCGATCCTGTCGAACCAACAGCGCGACAGTTGGGCGACTTTCCCGGCACTCTCCCAAGCCCTTCCCGACGGTGGATCCAGCCGGATCACATGTGCAGCCGATACCCCTCATCCACCTGACAGAGGGATGCCTCAAATAACGACAGATTGCTTGGTATCTTGGTTGCAAGCTATAGCCAATTGATGCCAAAGACGACACGTGTCGGCTCGCGGACCGGCATTCTTATCCAAGTGAAGTCCAGCGAGCGTGAGCAGTCCGACTCTGCTTTTGTGGAGGACAGGGCAATGATTCGATTGCGACTCGTGATCGCCATCAGTCTCGCCGTCGCGCTGGCGGCCTGCGCGACCCCCCTCACCACCCGCGAGAAGGGCGCGCTGGCGGGCGGGGCCGTCGGCGCGGGCGCCGGGGCGGCCATCGGCAGCACGACGGGCCACCCGGGCACCGGCGCCCTTATCGGGGCGGGCGTCGGGGCCGTGGGGGGCGCCCTGATCGGCGATGCGCTCCAGGCGAACGAGCAGCGGCAGGCCACCCAGGCCCCGCCGCCCCCAGCTCCACCGGCGCCCGTCGCTGTCGCGCCGCCTCCGCCTGTTGTCGTTTCCTCTCCCCGGCTGATCTGGGTCCCCCAGTGGGGGGTCTACGTCCTGGAGGGACAGGACATCGTCTATCATGAGAGCCTCTATTACTACCAGTACGAAGGCCGCTGGTACGTCTCCCGCGCATACACCGGCCCCTGGGCCGTCGTGGAATTGCGTCCGGCCGTCCTGGCCCAGGTCCCCCCGGGGCAGTTCCATAAGAGGCTGCCGCCTGGGTTGGAAAAGAAGGGAATGATCCCTCCAGGCCACATGCGCTAGCCTGACTTTCGCAACTGGAGGGT
>Ga0315268_10007474_pt1 | contig 11496 bp, 6 predicted proteins | sample C1_top_MG_FD_204535 | JGI IMG/M metagenome (GOLD analysis project Ga0315268, IMG submission 204535) | Sediment microbial communities from Yellowstone Lake, YNP, Wyoming, USA - C1_top | ecosystem: Environmental > Aquatic > Freshwater > Lake > Sediment | place: USA: Wyoming | collected 2017-08-01 | reverse complement strand
TCCATCAGCTCCTTCATGATGGTCTTGAGACGCTCTTCGAACTGGCCGCGATACTTGGTTCCGGCCACGATCAGCGAGAGATCGAGAGCGAGGATGCGCTTGTCGGCCAGGAACGACGGCACGTCGCCGTCGGCGATCTTCTGGGCCAGGCCCTCGACGATGGCGGTCTTGCCGACGCCGGGCTCGCCGATCAGCACCGGATTGTTCTTGGTGCGGCGGCAGAGGATCTGAATGGCGCGGTCGAGTTCGGAATCGCGTCCGACGAGCGGATCGAGCTGGTTCTCCATGGCGGCCTGGGTAAGGTCGCGGGAGAACTCGGCGAGCAGGGAAGACTCACGGTTCGGGCGCTGCGGCTGGGCGGTGACCTTTTCCTGCGAGGTGCGGGCCAGCTCCTCGCGGATGCTGGACAAGCGCAGTCCGCGCTCGTGGAGGATCTCGGCGGCGAAACACTTTTCTTCCCTCAGCAGGCCGAGCAACAAGTGCTCGGTGCCGATGTGCTTGTGCGACAGGCGCTCGGCTTCTTCGGCGGCAAAGGCCAGCACCCGCTTGCACTCATTGCTGAGCGGCAGATCGACGCTGGTCGATACCTTCTCGCGGATGGTGGTGTGGCCTTCGATCTGCTTGCGGATCGACTCCACCGACGAATGTTGGCGGAGGAAGCGATTGGTGAGTGCCTTGTCTTCCCGCAAGAGCCCGAGCAGCAGGTGCTCCGTCTCGATGTACGGGGACCCGAACTGGCTGGCCTCATAACGCGCGAAGAAGATCACGCGTCTCGCTTTTTCGGTATACCGTTCGAACATATAGTCTCCGAGATTCCTCGTCCTCGCAGCTCTCGGTATAACTCCGATTCACTGCCCGGCCGGGAACCCTGTTCCCTCACCCCAGGTGCCGCGGTCCAAGCCACCAGCCCGCGTGAAGGCGCAATTCACGCAATCACGGTCGAGTCCGGCGTTCACCGCCTCCGCGACATCCCATCACGGGCGTCTAGAAGTTACGACGCTCGCACGACAAGTACTGCAACTGCTCCCTTGAACTCCGACGCAGCCCCGGAGGTTTGCGCGGGTTCCTAAATCCTTCCAGTGCGGCCCCAGCGGCTAAAGCCGCTCTTCCTAGCCGGTCTCTTTCGCGGGGCTAAAGCCCCGCTCTACCCACGCCTATGGAGCGAGGGACGCCGGTTGAACTTCTTCCACCCGTCCGCCATGCAAGACGAGAGCGCGATCGCAGCGCCGCGCAAAGGCGAGATTGTGGGTGACAATGAGGGAGGAAAGCCGGTAGTCGGTATGTAGCCTGGCTATCAATTCAAAGACTGCTTCCGCCGTCCTGTTATCGAGATCGCCGGTGGGCTCATCCGCCATCAGCATCTGCGGTCTCGTGACAAGCGCCCTGGCGAGCGAAACTCTTTGTTGCTCGCCGCCGGAAAGTTCGCCGGAACGGTGCGTGGCCCGGTCGGCGAGTCCGACCTCGCGGAGCCAATTCGCCGCTTCCTGTTCGGCTTCCCGACGCCCCATACCGCGCAGCAGCAGGGGCATGGCTATATTCTCAAGTGCGGTGAACTCCGGAAGCAAGTAATGGAACTGCCACACGAAGCCCAACGCCCGGTTGCGGAACTCAGCCGCGGCATCGTCCGTAAGCGATCCGAGGCTGAAGTTGGCGAAGTGTACCTCACCGGAAGTAGGCCTATCAAGCGCAGAAAGCAGGTGTAAGAGAGAACTCTTACCCGCTCCCGACTGCCCGACGATGGCCAGCATCTCACCCTTGTTGACCTGGAAAGATAGATTTTCAAAGAGCACCAGGTCCGAAGTACCGGAGCGATAGACCTTCTTGAGGTTTTCAACCCGGAGGATCGTCTCTGTCTTCATTGGATGCATGACCCCCATGGCGCGCTTCAACTCCGGTGCAAAGGCTGTATGGCGTCCGCCAAATGCGCGGATGAACTTTAGAACCCAGACCCAGTGTAAAGGGTTCAAGCATTTTGTTACTAAGGTTCAGAGTGGGAAGCACGAGAGTGGGGTTGGGCGGGTAAGTCGGAAGTCGGAGGTCGAAAGTCGAAGGTGAACGGCCTGCCGTCCTGCGGACTCCAGTTCCATATTGACCGCCCTTATCCCGGCACTCACGTGCCGGGCTCAGTCCTTTCGTCCTGCGGACTCAACGTCTGAAACGATTAGAACGATTAGAACGTTTGAAACGCATAAAACCTCTGAAACGTTTGCAACCTTTGAAACTGGCTTACTCGTATCTGAGGGCTTCGGCAGGGAGGATCCTGGCGGCCGAGCGCGAGGGGTAGATGGTCGCGACAAACGAGATCAGCAGCGAGACGAAGGCGACCAGGACGCCGTCGATCCAGCGCGGCGCGAAGGGCACGTAGTCGATGGAGTAGACCTCGGCGGAGAGCGCGATCCAGTGGTAGTGCCCGGCGAGCAGGGCGGCCGTGTAGCCGACGGCGAGGCCGATGGTGGTGCCGATGACGCCGATCAGCAGTCCCTGGTAGATGAAGATGCGGCGGATCTGACCGCGCTTGGCGCCCATCGAGGAGAGCACGGCGATGTCCCTGGTCTTCTCCATCACCATCATGATGAGCGAGATGAGGATGTTGAGGGCGGCGACGAAAACGATGAGCCCGATGGTGATGAAGGTGACGACGCGTTCGAGGCGCAGGGCGCGGAAGAGCGCCTTGTTCTGCTCCATCCAGTTGGTGGACATGAAGCCTTTGCCGGCGGACTTCTCGAGGGCGTCGCCGATCTCAGAGGCCTTGTAGATGTCGTCCACCTTGAACTCGATGACGGAGACGATGTTGCCGAGGCCGAAGAGGCGCTGCGAATCCGCCAGGGCGATCAGCGCCCACGCCGAATCGTAATCGTAGAAGCCCGACTGGAAGACTCCGACCACCTTGAAGCGCGCGTATTTGGGAACGATGCCGAAGGGCGTGAGCTCGCCTTGCGGGCTGGTGACGAGGACGACGGAGCCGACGGTGGCACCGAGGTCGGTGGCCATGTCGCGGCCAAGGACGATAGGCGGCAGGGAAGCTGAGCGCGCCTCAACGCCTTCCATCGAAGAAGGATCGTTGGCGGGCGCGTGCGGGTCGGGGCTGGCCGCAGGCGCGGGAGCTTGTGCGGCTTCTCCAGCCTGTTGCGCGTGGATGAGCGCTTCAGTCGACCCCTGCTTCACGGAGTTGAGCAGCTCACTGACCTTCCTTTCTTTGTCGGGAACGATGCCCTTGAGGATGGCGCCCTTGGCGCGGGCTCCGCGCGAGATCAAAACCTGTTCGTAGATGGCGGGAGCCGAGGCGACGACGTGCGGAGTCTTGTCCAACTGGGCTTCGAGGGTCGAGTAGTTCTGGATGCCGTCGCTCTCGATGCGCAGCAAGTTGACGTGCGAGGTGGAGCCGAGCAGACGCTCCTGGAGGTCTTGGCGGAAGCCGTTGTTGATGGCGAGCGCGACGATCAGCGAAGCGACTCCGGCGGCGACGCCGACCACCGAGATGATGGTGATGATGCCGACGAAAGCCTGGCGCCGCTTGGCCCGCAGGTACCGCGACGCGATAAAGAGTTCGAAGGACATAGGAAGAAGCCGTCAGTACTCAGCAATCAGCATTCAGATTATAGGGCAGAGGTCAGACGGCAGACGTTAGACGTCAGCGAAAGGCAAAAGCAAAGAGCCGGCGAGGACGCCGGCGCTACTAATCCGGGTCTTGTAGTAATCAAAGGGATTCTTCGACTGCGGACGCGGAAATTAACGCGTCCTCCGCTCAGAATGACAAACGAAAAGCGAATGCACTTTGACTGAATGCTGACGGCTAAGTGCTGAATGCTTATTTGCCGAACTTTGGAATCAGCCGTGGCACGCGCTGAGTGTAATCGCGGTATTCGGCGCCGAAGCGCTGCTCCAGCTCGCGTTCTTCCTGCGGGATCATGATGAGAAGGGTCGTCACGTAGAACGCGGTCAGCGACCAGCAGGCTATGGTACCGGTGCCGAGGCTCCAGCCGAGCATGGTGCAGATGTGTCCGAAGTAAATGGGATTGCGGACGTGGGCGTAGATGCCGGTGGTGACCAAATGCTGGGTGGCGTTGGGCTCGACTTCATGCTTGCCGATGATGCGGTCGATGGAGAGTCCCGAACCACCATGGCTGTACATCGTGATCGACACCGCCCAGCAGGCGAAGGACACGATCCAGAGTGCGGGACGGTCATAGAGGATGGCGTTCCGCCAGGGCCAGGAGACGATCCACGCCATCACCCAGAGCAGCATCCACCACGGCGCGAGGAGCTTGAACTTGAAGCGGGCGCGCCGCCAGCGGTGGACGAAGGGATGGACCGCCATCCAGAAGGCGGGGATGGTTGCATAGAGGCCGCAGACGAGCCATCCGGCGGTGCGCAGCAAAGATGTCGGAGACATTATTTCTTCCGGGTCTCCGTGGCGTGGATGACGACCTTGGCGGTGGCCAGGTTTTCGGCGCGATCATAGACGCGGATGGAGACGACGTGTTCGCCGCTGGAATCCGCTTGCGCATTGGCCGCAGATACGGACTCCATGAAGTCGTAGGTCTCCGTGCGGGCGTCGGCGATCTCGCCCTTGGGAGCGATGAAGCGCCACTCGCCGGCGTCGAGGGAAAATTCCGCGCGCCTGATGATTGACATGGCGTCGGTGGCGGTAAATCGAATGTGAATCTTGGCGTTCTCGAGGGCGCCGGTGAGGTTCGAGATGACGGGCGGCGTGTTATCGATCTCGAAGTGCGACGACTCCAACTGGTTGCTGCTCAATCCGAGTCCGGGCGAATGGGCGGGCACGTCGGAAGCGACGACCTTGATGGTGTATCCGCCATCGGGCAGCAGGTTCGATTCGAACGAATAGAACTTGTCGGCGAGATCGTCTTTCAATACCTGCCAGCGGGTCTCGTTATCGCCGCGATAGTAGAGGGTGTAGTCGAGCTGGTCGTCGTTGTCATCGTGGGCGTTCCAGCGGATGGCGATGTAATTACGGTCGCGCGCCGGCATCGCCTGCTGATCAAAACGAGGCCCGGATGGGGTGCTGGAAGGCGGAGCCGCCGCCAGCACCTCGGAGACGGTCTTAGGACTCTGAGCGAACTTCTGGCCGACGAGGACGGTGACTTCATCGACCTGCGGAGCGACGTTCTCCTGCAGGTAGTTGACGCGCATGTAGTCGACGGTCGCCGTCGGTAGTCCGGAGTGAAGGATGGCGCGCCACTGCAGGAAGCGCGACGCGGGAGCGGCGATGGGCGCGTCGTTGGCGGTGTCAATGCGCTGCCAGTCGCTCCAGTTGCGGTCGGGGTTATCGACGTTGCCGCTGCGCGCCCAGAGTTCGACGCTGCCGGTGGTGCGCGCCTCGGTGCGTCCCCAGCGCGAGTAGAGCCGTGCATCAAAGACGTCGCTGTCAAAAGTTCCCTGGCGCTGGGTCGCATCCTGCACCAGGAAGACCTTGCCAAGATTGCTGGTGATGGCGAAAAGGTCGCCGCTCGCGGCCGGGGCAAAAGCGATCACCTGGTTGGCGCTGGCCTTTTGCAGGTCCACATAGTCGCCGTCGTCGTCGATCTCAAAGATCTTGCCTTTGTTGCCGGTGCCCGCCAGCAGCTTTCCGTTGTGATCGATGGTGAGGGCGTAAACCAGATCTTCGCGCGAGGTCCAGATGCGGCTGGGGGCGCCGGCGATCTTGTAGATGTCGGAGCCGGTGGCGCCGAGTCCGGGCAGCGGAATCATTTGCGGCACGGCCGGGACGGCGGTGGTCTGGAGGGTGAGGTTGCCGCCGATGACGTGGGTGGCACCGCCGAGGGTCACCGGAGTGGCGCCGGGCATGACCGGCATGGCGGGTCCACCGGGAGCGGCTTTCTTTTCTCCGGCGGCGGCGACGTAGATCACGCTCTTGCTGACGGCGATGGCGGTGATCTCTTTCTTGGGCGCCGAGTAAAGGACGAATCCCTTGCCGTCGGGAGTGACGCGATAGACGAGCCCGCTGCCGTCGGAGCCGGCGATGAGGTTCGCGCCATCGAAGGCCATGCTCCGGATCTGGGCTTCATCGCTCTTGAAGAACACCGAGCCGGCGCCGGACTTTTCGACGCGATGGATCTCGCCATGATCTCCGGTGGCGACGTAGAGGCGTCCGGCATCGTCGAGGGCGAGCGCCCAGATGTATTTCTGCTTGGGATCGTAGAAGAGCGACGAGGTGTAGTTCGGGTCGTTCTCGATCCTGGGCTCGTCGGGCTTTTCCAAGGATTTGTCGGGCTTGGCATCGGCGGGTTTCGCAGGCGCGGCGGACTTCTTGTCCTTGGCTGGGGCTCCGGCGGTGATCTTGTAGACCTTGCCGTCAGGATTGGTAGCGGCATAGACGCTGCCGTCACGGTCGATGGCGAGAGCCTGCACCTGCAAATCTTCGGTCGAGAAGACGATGGTGATCTTGCCGTCGGTGGTGACGCGATAGACGCGCGCCGGAGAGCCGGCGGCGGCGAACAGGTTGCCACGGGCGTCGCTGACCGCGCCCCACAAGAAGGTGGAAGGCGAGGTGACCAGCAGTTTGAGATCGGGAGCCAGTTGGAGCGAGCCCTGGCTGGAGATGGCGACGCCTTTCGACGTGCCTTTCTCGAATTCCTCGAACTTGTTCTCTTCCCAGGTCTTGGTGGTTTGTGCGGCGAGAGTGCTGCCCACAAGCAGCAGGATGGCGAGGCGCAGGGTTCTCATAGTTTGCGTTCCCATGATGACGGCTTAAAAGGAGTCAAGCGTAACAGATGAGATTGAAGATTGCAGTCCTGGGAGAGACGGCAGACGACAGAAGAGGCAACGGCAAGAACAACGACAAAGGCCGCGGACAGGAGTGTCCGCGCTCCACAAAGGCAAAGGCAACAGCAGATCCCTCACCGCTGAAGCGGTTCGTGATGAGAAGGCGAAGGAGCCGGCGAGGACGCCGGCGCTACCGCGGCCTTACTTGATGGTGATGGTCAGTACCTGCTGTCCGGTGACCACGTAATCGAGGGGCACGCTGGATTCGGCGATCCGGGATTCGCCGAGCACGGTCATGTCCTGGGACGAACGCATGCCTTCCATCACGTTCATCACCGAGCCGGGCAGCGCCGGCATGACGTTGTCGCCGACGGTGGCCTGGGGAGCGCTCTGCAGCAGCGAGACGTAGATGCGCGAGTTGGAGTGCTCCTGGTTGAGCATGGAGATGGTGGAGGTCAGGTCGTACTTGCGGTTGAAGCCTGCGCCCATGCGGGCGACGCGGTCGAGGGTTTCGCCGTCGCAGATGAGGATGCGCATGGTCCCGCGCGGGACCGAGGCCGGGATCTTGACGGCGATGGGGCGGACGATGGCTTCCCCGCGATAGGGACGAAGCACGGTCTCGACCGTGATGGTGTCACCGGGACGGGCTTCGACGGCATCGGTGCGGGCCGACTCCAGCCGCGCCGCGCGGCGCTCGTTGAGCATCGAGACATCGAGGTTCACGCCCTGGATCTCGGGCTTCTGGTAGGGGTTATCGAAGATGCGGTTGAAGCGGTCACCGACGGCCATCGCGACCTGCACCCCGGCGGGAGCGCCGGTGCCCTCCTGGGGGGCGTACATGTTGTCGATGGTGATCTTCGGATATCCATGGACGTCGATGGAGCCGGCGACGTGGAAGGTGATGTCGTCGCCGTAGGCGTTGGTGCCCTGCACGGCGTTGAAGACCGAGGCCATCATCGCCACCGGGGTCATGCGGGCGTTATTGAGGACTTCGAAATGCAGGGTGCGGGTGCGTCCCTGGTTGCTGACGTTGAGGGTGACCGGGATCATGTGAGGCTGCCGGCCAAAGCGTCCGAGGATGCCGCTCTTGCGGTCCTGGACGAAGCTACCGACGGTCTCCGTGGTGTTGGCGATCTTGAAGGAATTGATCTGCGACGAAAGCGTGACCAGCACCTGCGACTTGGCCATCGGCATGTCGACGGGCCCGAAGTTGAGGAAGGGATGTCCGCAGGCGAGAAGATGATCGGCATCGGCGTAGGTCACGGTGCAGGTGGCCGCGATGTCCATGTCTCCGCGCACGAGCACGGCTCCCACCGAAGAGCCGGCGACGATCGGCTCGGGCTGCTTGACGTCGCTCGAGGCGCCCGCTCCCATCACGGGGACGATGCCGGCCTGCGCGAACTGCGGGGCAAACTGGCGGATCGCTTCTTCGCTGAATCCGTTGAAGACCAGCGGGGTTTCGATGGGCGTCAAGTAGCTGGCCACCGGGCGCGCGCCGCCCAGTTCGGGTGCCTGGCCGGGGCCGGAGGTTGGCGCCGGGCTCGAGGGCCGGGAGTTGGCTAACTGCACGTCGGCTCCGGGAGTCTTGTCGTATTCGCTGATCTCGAGCATGAACTCGATGGGCGTGACCCCGGCAATCGGCTCCTTGGACATCTCGCCGATGCGGAAGGCGATGGCGCCGACCAGTTTGCCGTCAATATAGACAGGACTTCCGCTCATCCCCGCGACCACGCCCGAATATTCGGGTTTGTCTCCATGGAGGCGTACCAGGATGACGTCGCCTTTGGGCCCTGTCATGTTGCGCAGGATTCCCAGAACCTCGACCTCCATCTTCTCGGGCTGAGTGCCGGAGAAGACGGTGAGAGCTTCGCCTTTCATCCCGACCTTGACGTCCTGGAGCGGCATGATGGGGACGTTGAGCTTGTTGTCGACGGCGAAAGCGGCCGTTGCCAGGAACACCACGGCGAGGGCGAAGCGCAAGGTTTGGGAGCCGAAGCAACGGCCAGGAGACGAGCGGCGCATCAAGGTACCTCCATCGGGCAGCGCGGCGGAAGCGCCACGCGGCCCATGCGTACCCCTTTGGAAGGGGAAACGGCCAACCGCTACGCCGGACCGTGAATCAGGTAAACCCAGCTTCGGGGCCGAAGTGCCGCGAGGCCGGGGAAATCGGTCGTAGGGGTGACTGTGAGCATCTATACTCTAGCAAAGACTCTGGTCTAAGAGGCACCTCATGTCCCGTAGCAAACGCCTTAGTTTTGGCGCAAACTTCCTTAGCATGGTCTCGAGCGCCCTGCTGTTGGGGCTGCTGGTGGTAATTGCGGCGCCGCCGGCGACGGCGCAAAATTCCCAGCCGGCCAATCCTCCGGCCGCGGAGCAGCAGCAAAAGCCCGCCAATCCCGACGATGCGGGCGGTCCGCAGGGCGATATCGGGCCGTACGCGATCCCCAAGAAGACCGACAGCAACAATCCTCCTCCCCCGCCGCCGCGTCTCAAGGCGCCGGAAGGCATGCCGAGCTATTCGCTGACCGTCGACGTCCCCTCGGTGAGCCTCGACGTGATGGTCACGACCAAGGGCGGAGACTTCATCCCCGGGCTACAGAAGGATCATTTCCGCATCCTGGAGGACGGAGTTCCGCAACAGGTGCAGAGTTTCAGCCGGACGGAGGCGCCGATCACGGCGGTGCTGCTAGTGGAGTTTGCGGCGACCAACTACAACTTCATGTACGACGCGCTGAAAGCTTCGTACGCCTTTGCCGACACGCTGAAGAAGGACGATTACGTGGCGGTCATCGAATACGACATGAAGCCGCTGATCCTGCAGGATTTCACCAACGACAAGCAGGCCATCTACGGGGCGCTGAATACGCTGCGCATCCCGGGCTTCCGCGAGATCAACACCTGGGACGCCATGTACGACACCCTCGATCGGCTCGACCGCATCGAGGGACGCAAGGAGCTGATCCTGGTCGGCAGCGGGCTGGATACGTTCAGCAAGATCACCTACGACAAGATCCTCAAGAAGGTGAAGGAGACCCCGAACGTCACCATCTTCACGATCAGCACGGGGCGCGCCTACATGGAGATGCGAGACGCCTACCGGGGACAGAACATGGGCGAACGCATGCTGCAGATGGATTACCTGCAGGCGGAAAACGCGCTGAATACGATGGCCAAGATGACGGGCGGAAAATGGTACAACCCGCGCTTCGAGGCCGAGTTCCCGGAGATCTTCCACGACGTGGGGCAGTCGGTGCGCAACCAGTACTCGCTGACCTATCGTCCGAGCAACAAGAAGCTGGACGGAAGCTATCGCAAGATCAAGGTGGAACTGGTGCAGCCGGGCACGGACAAGCCGCTGATCGTCAAAGACCAGAAGGGCAAGGACCTGAAGTACAACGTGCTCTCGCGCGACGGATACACGGCACGACACATCGTGGAATAGTTTTTACGGGAGTGGGAAGCGGGCCGGAGCCATAGCTCCGGCCCTTGCTGTTTAGTGCGATAGGGCAGAGATAGATCAGGTGGGACGAAAATGGTGGATGCATCACCAATCCGGTTCCGGGGGGCCCACCCTTGACGTGGGTCGGATTCGCCAATAACGTGGAACGCATTCGCTGGCAGTGGTGAGGAGAACGCGTGCAGAAGTTTCTTCGAGCTTTCCTGTTCCTTTTACTAGCCGTATCGGCTACGTGGACCCTGGCGTTTGCGCAGGAAGAACCTAAGCCGGAGCCCTACGACGTCAAGGCGCACTACACGAAATACGAGTACCGCATCGCGATGCGCGATGGGGTGAAGCTGTTCACGGCCGTGTATATCCCGAAGGACGCGTCGAGGAAATATCCCTTCCTGATCACGCGCACGCCTTACAGCATCCAGCCCTATGGGACCGACCACTACCCGAAGACGCCGGCGATGGTCGAATTCTGGAAGGCCGGCTACATCATCGTTTTCCAGGATGCGCGCGGCCGTTACATGTCGGAAGGGAAGTTCACGGAAGAGAATCCGCACCTCGACCACAAGAAGCCGGGGCAAGTGGACGAGAGCTCCGACACCTACGACACCATCGAATGGCTGCTCAAGAATGTCGAGAACAACAATGGGCGCGCCGGCATCTGGGGCATCTCGTATCCGGGCTTCTACACGACCGCGAGCATGATCGATACGCATACGGCGTTGAAAGCATGTTCGCCGCAGGCCCCGATGATCAACCTGTTCATGGGCGACGATGCCTACCACGGCGGAGCGTTCATGCTGTCGGCCAACTTCGGCTTCTATCCGTACTTCCGTCCGCAGAAGAATCCGACGATGCCGGAGAAGTTCGAGGCGCCGGATCTTGGCACGCGCGACGGTTACGACTTCTACCTGCACATGGGACCGCTCGCCGAGAGCGGCAAGTACATACAGCCGCCGAACCCGATGTGGGATGACCAACTGAAGCACGACACCTACGACGACTACTGGAAGGTGCGCGACCTCGCTCCCCATCTCAAGGACATCCACTGCTCGGTGATGACCGTGGGCGGATGGTTCGATGCCGAAGATCTCTACGGCCCGTTCGCGGAGTATCGAGCGATCAAGAAGCAGGACCCCGGCGTGTCCAACACGCTGGTGATCGGGCCGTGGGTGCATGGCGGGTGGGCTGGACTCGATGGGCACTATCTCGGCAGCGTGAATTTCGATTCCAACACCGGCGAGTTCTATCGCAAGAACATCGCGCTGCCGTTCTTCGAACACCTGCTGAAAGACGCGCCCGACCCGAAGCTGCCGGAA
>Ga0315268_10007473_pt1 | contig 11496 bp, 11 predicted proteins | sample C1_top_MG_FD_204535 | JGI IMG/M metagenome (GOLD analysis project Ga0315268, IMG submission 204535) | Sediment microbial communities from Yellowstone Lake, YNP, Wyoming, USA - C1_top | ecosystem: Environmental > Aquatic > Freshwater > Lake > Sediment | place: USA: Wyoming | collected 2017-08-01 | reverse complement strand
CAGACCAAGGCGGCCTATGAGGAAACGGTTGCCCGCTACCGCCAAACCGTGCTGACCGCTTTTGCCGAAGTCGAAAACAACCTTGCTGCCGAGCATCTGCTCGCCTCCCAATACGAACAGGTGATGGGCGCATTAAAGGCCGCGCGCAAGCAACTCGAGATCGCCAATACTCGTTACGGCGCAGGTCTCGTGACGTATCTGGAAGTGGCGACGGCGCAGAATACAACGCTCGGGATCGAGCGATCCGGCATGCGCCTGCGCGGTCAGCAACTGGCGGCGGCTGTGGCCCTGATCAAAACATTGGGAGGGGGCTGGCAAGTGACGGATAAAAAAGGTGAGCGGGGAGTGGAATGAACCCCGTCAGGTGGACAGGCAGGCTTCCGGACTTTGTCCCCTCGGCCTGGCGTAATAGGTTTCGTACTCCTCGGGTGTCTTGTACCCGAGGGCGGAATGCAGCCTGCGGCGGTTGCGGAGGAACGGTCCCCGTATCGCGCGGGGGGATCCTGGCGAGGAGGCGAAGGATCGATGAAGGGTGAAGGGATCGTCGCCGCCCCGTATCGCTGGCCGATCCGGATTCTCCTTGGAACTCTCGCGTTGGTTTCGGCCGGCTTGATCACCGTCACCCTGTTGAATTACAACACGACATCCCAACTGGCGGAGCAGGCGTTGCAGAACACCGGGCTGGGCATGGCCCTGGAAGTGGCCGCCGAGGCCCGCGCCCGAGGCGCTCGGGACGCCGCCGCGCTCCAAGCATTGGTTTCCGGACAGCACCGGCGGGAGATCGCATATCTCGCGATCGGAGAGCGCGACGGGACGATCATCGCGCACACCAACCCCCGGCTCGTGGGGAATCGGCTGGACGATGCGGCATTTTCCCATGCGCGGGACACCGGACGTTTGGTCGGGGAATTCGTTGTGCTCGGCACCGGGGAGGAAGTCTATGAACTGACGGCCCCCTTCCACATTCCACCGGTCGGGCCGGGAGGACTGGTGGAGGTAAGCAAACCCCGCTTCCGCATCATCCGCATCGCCCTCCATCCGGCCCCCGCCAGGCAAATCGTATATCAGGCGCAGGCCCAGCTCGTTTTTGTCGCGGCGGCGGTGCTGGTCCTTGCGGGGCTCAGTGCTTGGCAGGTGAGGATGTTGCGGCGGTATTTCGTCCTGCAGCAGGAGTCCGCGCGGCAGGAGCGCTTCGCGGCGCTGGGGGAGATGGCCGCAGTGCTCGCCCACGAGATCAGAAACCCGTTGGGGGCCATCAAGGGGCTGGCGCAGTTCCTGGGCGAGAAACAGGCGGCCGATCCACCACAGTTGGAAATGACCCGGACCATCGCCGATGAGGCCACCCGGCTGGAGCGGTTGGTGAACGACCTGCTCACATATGCGCGGCCCCGGCCGCCGAATCGCCAACTGACGGAGCTTCCCGAGGTTCTCGATGAGGTGCTACTATTGGTGGGGCCGGCGACGAATGCCGCCGGAGTGGTCTGCCGGCTCAACGTTGGCGGGAACGCGTTCCCGGTTTCGGCCGACCCGGAGCAACTGAAACAACTCTTCGGGAATCTCGTTCTCAACGCCATTCAGGCCATGCCGGCAGGGGGAAGGTTGACGCTGAATCAGCGGTCGGTGGATGGGAAAAGCCGCACACGACGCGCCGTGGAAGTTACCGTGGAGGACACGGGGTCGGGAATTCCAGAGGCGGATCTGCCTCGGGTCTTCGAGCCGTTCTACACGACGAGGTCGAAGGGGACCGGGCTCGGGTTGGCAATCTGCATGCAGATCACAGCGGCGCACGGCGGAACGATCCGCGTCGCGCGGACGGGTGCGGAGGGCACGACCATCCTGGTGACGCTTCCGGTGGAGGGTCCGGCGAATGGCTAAACCGAAGGGCAGTATCCTGGTGGTGGATGATGAACCGGCGATGCGGCTCCTGCTCTCGTCCGTCCTGAAGGAAGAGGGGCACGACGTGGCTACGGCGGCGAGCGGAGAAGAGGCGCTCCAGCTCATCGCCAAGCGTCACTATCACCTCGTCCTGACCGATCTCAAGATGCCCGGGATCTCCGGTTTGGATCTGCTGGAACAGGTGAAGCGCGACGATCCGGGCACCGCGGTGATTATCCTGACGGCGTTCGGAACGGTCGAGGGCGCCGTGGAGGCCATGCGCATGGGGGCGGTTCACTACCTGCTGAAGCCGCTCTCCAATCCCGAGGAGCTGCGCCTCAGTGTACGGCGTGTCCTGGAAGAGCAGCGGGTGACGGACGAGGCGGCCACCCTCCGCCAGGCCACGGAGGCCGTGTTCCCCTTCGGCGAGATCATCGCCGGGGACGGCAAGATGCAGGCCGCCCTGGAGTTGGGACGCTCGGTGGCGCCCACGGACGCGACGGTTCTCATAACGGGCGAGACGGGGACGGGAAAGGAGCTGATGGCGCGGGCCATCCATCACTGGAGTCCGCGGGCCGAGCAGTCCTTCGTCGCCGTGAACTGCGCTGCTTTGGCCGAGTCCCTGCTGGAGAGCGAGCTGTTCGGTCACGAGAAAGGGTCCTTCACCGGGGCCGTGGGCCAGCGGCGGGGGCGATTCGAGCTGGCGCATGGAGGTACCCTCTTGCTTGACGAAGTCGGTGAGATGACCCACGCCCTGCAGAGCAAGCTCCTCCGGGTACTGCAGGAGGGGACGTTCGAGCGGGTTGGGGGAACGAAGACCGTCACCGTGGACGTGCGTGTGGTCGCGGCGACGAACCGGGATCTCCAGCGCCTGGTGGCAGAGCGCGTCTTCCGTGAGGATCTCTACTACCGCCTCAGCGTCTTTCCGATCATGCTGCCGCCTCTCAGGGAACGGCCTGCCGACATTCTCCTTCTTGCCGCGCGCATCCTTCAGCAGGCGAACAGACGATTCGGCAAACGAATCGTGGGCTTCGCCGACGAGGTGCCGGCGCTCCTGCAAGACTACGCCTGGCCCGGCAACATCCGGGAGCTTCAAAACGTGGTCGAGCGCGCGGTGATCCTCTGCCGGGAAGAGCGCATTCCCTCCGTCCTCCTCCATCTCCCCGTGTCCCATCCCGCGTTGTCTTCGGGTGCGCCGAAGACCCTGCGGGAACTGGAGCGGGAAGCGATCCTGGCGGCGCTTGCCGCGCACAAGGGCATTCGCCGGAAAGCCGCTGACCAGCTGGGGATCGGTCTGCGCACCCTCTACGCCCGTCTCCGGGAGTACGGGATCTCCGCCGATTCGGGCGACGAAGAGTAGCCGCCATTCCCGCCGGGTGCCGAACCCGCATGCCGACTGCGAGATCCGCACACTCCTTGGATTGGCCCATCGGCCACGCACGGCTTTCCGGTCGCCCAGCATCTTTTCAACCCGCTGAATAGTATGCGGTTTCCTTGCCGGCTGGGGCGGCCGTCGCCGATAGCCCGCCGTGGCACGCTCCCTGCATTTTACGGACGCAGGGAACGACAACACACGCCGTAGAGGCGGCAGGAGGTAACGAGATGAAACGGATGGTGGTAGCACTCGGATTGGCGGTGGCGGTGACCTTGACGGCGGCGACGGTTTTCGCGTGGGGGCCGGGTCCGGGGATGGGGCGGGGCTTCGGTCCCGGCAATGGCTATGGCGGCGGCCAAGGCTACGGCGCGGCGGCGGCCGTTCCAAACCTGAATGCGGAGCAGGCGGCGAAGATCCGGAAGATCCAGGCCGACAGGTATGCCGAGGCGACGAAGGTCCGGAGCGAGATGTACACCAAGAGGATCGAACTCCAGGGGCTTTTCCGCGAGCCGGTCCTGGACCAGGCGAAGATCGCTTCCAAGCAGCGGGAGATCGTCGCCCTTCAGGCCCAGACGCAGGAGAAGGGGCTGGCCGCCCGGACGGCCGTCGCGGAGATCCTTTCCCCCGAGCAGCGGGCGCAACTGCCGACCTACGGCCCCGGGTCCGGCGGCGGCCGAGGCAGAGGAACGGGTTTCGGGAACCGGTGGTAGGCAAGGACGCCCCCGGAGGGACGATCGTCTCTCCGGGGGCATCCACTTGCCCTTGGGGCGGAGAGGAGTCGGGGTATGTTGCGCGCATCGGGCGGATGGATGGAACGAGCGGTTGACGCGGGTATGCTGAAGGGGAGTGGCGTCGCGCTTCTCGTGTTCGCTTTCCTGCACCTGCACGATATCCTGTATTTCATCCGGTGTCGTCTCGTATGCAGAGGGCAGGATCCGGAATGGATTTTCACCGGTAGCGTTGACCACCGTCGGGAGGTTCCAATGGGTACGCTGAGCAACAGCATCGAGCCTGTCCATAGGGCACGCACACGGGCGATGCCCATTCTGCTCCTGATCGTCGGCATGTCGGCCGGAATGGTGATGGCCCTGCCCGTGCCCGCCCCGGCGGCCGAGGGCTATTGGTGGGGATCTCCCGTCAACCCCGGATTCGACCGGAACACGGTGATCCAGGCGACGGGAACCGTTTTGCAGGTGGACATCGCGGCTCGCGGCGGTCCCGGCACGCTGTCCCTTCAGACCTCGACAGAGAGCATCACTGTCATTCTGGGGCCGAGCTGGTTTCTCTCCGAACAACACGTTGATATTCAGAACGGGGATCCGCTGGTGGTGGAGGGGGCAAAAATGATGGACCGCCGGGGGCATCTGCACCTGGTAGCGGCATCGCTGACCAACCGGCGCACCGGCGCGGTCCTGCGGCTTCGGGACGATGAGGGGCGTCCACTCTGGACCAGCGGCCGTCCCTCATGGAAGCGTTAGTCGGAAAAAGCCGTCCGAGGTGCGGCTTTCGTCGCTTCGGCATTTTCCTTCCGGTTTTAACGGTGATCCTCGGGGCATGCGCTTCCGCTCCCGTTATGGACTCGGGGACCATCGAAGCCTTGCAGGCCCGGAACGAAAACCTTGAAACGCGCCTGCGAACGCTGGAGGCGAGGCGAGGGCAGGTACCCGTAGCGGTTGTCAAGGCGCGCGCAGCCGTGGTGTTCATTTGGGGAACGTACACTTTCGCCGATAATGCGGGGAGGATGCTGCGCCACGTTTTGGACGAGAACGGCGAGCCGGTCGCCGACGCCAAGGGTGTGCCCATGGTGGACCTGACGGGGACCGGTTCTGTCGCGGTGCAGAACTACATGGGGACCGCGTTCCTGGTGGACCGGGAGGGGAGACTCCTCACGAACCGGCATATCGCGGAACCGTGGTGGGAAGACGAGGGGGACGCTCCGCTTCTGGCGGCGGGCCTTCGGCCGGTTTTCATTCGTTTGCGTGCGTTCTTTCCGGGACATCTCGAGGCGGTTCCGATCGAGGTGCTCCGAGTGGACCCGACTCTCGATGTCGCGCTGGTCCGGACGGTGGGATGGACGCCTACGGCGGATCCCCTTCCGATCCATCCTGAGTCCGACAGGCTGGAAGAAGGGCAGGCCGTGATCCTGATCGGGTTTCCGACCGGGCTGGATGCCGTTCTCTCCAAGTTGAGCGTCCAGGAGTATTCGGCCATGGATCGCGCAGGAGGTGCGAATCAATACGCCACGGCGGAATATCTCTCGAGGGAGAACCGGCTCTCCCCGACCATCACCGGGGGGTTCGTCTGGGAGATTCGCCCGCACGTGCTTGTCTACGATGCGCGGACCACGGGGGGCGGAAGCGGCGGGCCGGTCCTGGATCGCCAGGGGCGCGTGATCGGCGTGAACGCGGCGTACCTTGAGGAGTTCGAGGGAGGCAATTACGGTGTGCCCATTCAAGCGGGACAGCGTCTCCTGGCCGGCGGAGGGCAACCGGCAACAGCCGCCAACAGGGAGCAGCCGACCCTCATCAGTGAGAAAAAACCTTCCGTCGAGGTTGCTCCGATCACCGGGCACGACAATGCGGTCCGCAATTTCAGGAGGTAGGGCGATGCGCCTCTATCAGGTTCCGACCGGGTGACACGAATACGCACGCAGATACCAAGGAGGAAACATGAGTTTAATCGACGCAACAAATATCACGAAAGATTACCAGACAGGCGACGTTACCGTCAGGGCATTGAACGGATTGAGCTTTGAGATCGAGCCTGCGTCTTTCGTTTCATTTGTGGGTCCGTCGGGAAGCGGAAAAACCACGCTGTTGAATCTCATCGGATGTCTCGATAAACCCACGGATGGAAAGTTGATGGTTGCCGCCACGGATGTGTTGCATCTGGACCGGAAACAGAGTGCATCTTTCAGGGGGAGCAATATAGGTTTCATCTTTCAGGATTTCAACCTCATTCCCGTCCTGACCGTTTATGAAAACATCGAGTATCCCCTATTGATGGTTCAGAACACGCCCGCGGCGGAGAGAAAACAACGGGTAAACGCACTTCTCAAAGCAGTGGGTATGACCGACCAGAAGGATAAATTTCCTGACCAGATTTCCGGCGGACAAAAGCAGAGGGTCGCGGTTGCGCGGGCATTGGTCACCAACCCCAAGCTCGTGCTGGCCGATGAGCCCACCGCCAATCTGGACCATAAGACCGCCTATATGGTCATCGAGCTCATGAGGAAGATGAGGGACGAATTCGGGACGACCTTCATCTTCTCGACCCATGACCAGAAGATCGTGGGCGAGGCGGAAATCATCTTCACCATCGAGGATGGAGAACTGAAAGGCAAAGAGAATAAAGGAGGCGAGGGCAATGGGTAACCTCTTCAAAATCGCGACAAGAAATCTGTTGAGATACAAGAGGAGAACATTGCTCACCGCCTCGCTGATCACAATAGGCGTGGTCTTTGTTCTTGTGTTCATTTCCGTTTCCGGATCGTTCAAGAACATGATGATCGGGGAGATTACGGACTCGATGATCGGACATCTGCAGGTGCATCGGAAAGGGTATGTCGCATCCATAGAGACCCTTCCTCTGAACCTGAATCTCAAGGCAGGCGCCGTTGCCCGGATTGAAAACATATTGGGAAAGCAGCCCGAGATAGAGGCTTATTCCCCGCGGATAAAGTTCGGGGGCATGTTCAGCAACTTCACGGAGACATCGAGCATAAGACTCACCGCGGTTACCCCGGAAAAAGAGTTCCGGACCACCCCCTTGCTCCCCTTGAGGGTGGTGGAAGGGAGCAATGAACTGAAACAGGGCAACATCCTTATCCCGGAACTTCTTGCAAGGGGCATGAAAGTGAAAGTGGGAGATACGGCGGTAATCGTTGCAACGAATCAGGACGGTTCTGTAAACGGCAAGCAGTTTATTGTCGCTGGCATTCTGAAGAGTGTTACCGGTCCCGGCGGAAGGGACGGCTACCTGCACATGGACGATGCCAGGGAAATTTTAAGAATGGAAGGCAATGAGATCAGCGAGTTTGCCATAAGACTGAAAGACTTCGGGAAACTCCACGGATTCAGTGAAAAGTTGGAGAGTCTGCTTTCCACGGAACTGAACCAACAGGGGAAACCCATATTCGAACTGCACACCTGGGAGAAGCTTTCGCCATTTTTCAACATTGCCCGCATGATCGATGTCATGACGTTTTTCATCAAACTCATGCTCATAGCGATCGTCCTCACCAGCATCATGAACGTGATGATCATGGCGGTTTATGAAAGGATACGGGAAATAGGCACCATTGCCGCCATAGGAACAGCGCCCGGGAAAATACTGAACATGTTTGTAATCGAGGGTTTCTGCCTTGGCGTGGTCGGGGCAATTACCGGCACCATCGCGGGGATCCTCATTATCTTTATCCTCAATCTCTTGAAAATAACCTTCAACTTCGGCCAGCAGGTCGGGTTAATCCTGCGGTCGAATGTAAACCCGGCGGACATTCTGTTCATATCTGCGACCGTAATCATTGTCTCGGTCGTCGCCAGCCTCCAGCCGGCGTTCAAGGCATCGAGGATGGAACCGATCAAGGCGTTGAGACATGTATAGGAGGAACTCGATGATGAAGGTTTTCATTGCAATGATCGCCCTGCTCTTTGCAATTCCGGCGTACGCCATAGACGGAACGGCGTTTCTCAAACAGGTGGACAGAAACCTGAATCCGGAATCCTATGAGTCTTACAGAAAGCTCATCAACGTCGAGCCTGACGGCAGGAAGAAGGAGTTCACCCTGTTCACCGTCAAGAAGGGAGTGGACAAGGTTGCCTCTGTATTCCTTGCGCCCGCAAGCGAGAAAGGAAGAAGCACCCTCCGTCTCGGCGACAACATGTGGTTTTACATACCCAATGTGGGGAAGCCGATTCGGATCACGAGCCTCCAGTCCGTGGTGGGCGGCGTCTTCAACAACGCGGATATCCTCCAGCTCGACTATGCGGCGGAGTACGTCGTGGAAAAAGTGGAGCAGAACGGAAACGAGTATCTGCTGTATCTCAAGGCAAAGACAAAGACCGTGGCGTACGACAGGCTCAAACTGTATGCCGACGGGAAAAGGCAGCTTCCGGTAAAGATCGAATGTCTCACGGAGGCGAACATGCTGATCAAGACCATCTATTTCAAGGACGTCAAAGATTTCGGCGGAGGCATCGTGAGGCCTTCGGTGATCGAGACCGACAGTCCGCTTTACAAGGGGTACAAATCGGTGATGATCTTTGCGAAGCTGAAAGGAAGGGAATTCAAGGACGAGGTATTCACCCTTACCTTCATGCCGAATATCGAATCATTGAGATGACCCATGAAGAGCTTCAGCCGTCAGGAGTCAGACGGATGGTCCTCGTATTCCTGTTCTCCTTCCTGTCCCTCTTTGGTGTTCTGTCTTTGGCGGCCGCGGAAGAGTACGCTTTCGATATCTCGGAAACGGAAAAAAAGCCTTTTCACATCGGCGGCTATGCGGAAATCAGGCCGGTGTTTTTCGGTCTCGACAGGGATGCATCCCTTTACAAGCTGAAGTTCTACAACCGGGACGAAGGATCCACTCTGGAAGAGTACAACGCCACGCTGCAGCTTGAGGGCAGTCTGGAAAAAGGAATCGCCCGCCTTTTCGTTCGCACGAATACGGACTACAAAAATTCCTACCTGGGTGAAGATTTCAAAACAACCGTCTATGAAGGGTTTCTCTCATTGAAGCCCTCTTCGTCACTGACCATCGACATAGGCAAAAAAACGCTCAAATGGGGCAAAGGCTATGCATGGAACCCCGTGGCTTTTGTGGACAGGCCCAAAGACCCGGATGAGCCTGACCTCAGCTTGGAAGGATTTATCGTCGCATCGGCAGACTATATAAAAAGTTTTCAGGGGCCTTTAAAGACGGTTTCTTTTACGCCTGTCTTGATCCCTGTCTACGAACATGTTAACGATACTTTTGGAGACATCAATAAGCTTAATATTGCCGGCAAGATTTACCTGCTCCTTTATGATACGGACATCGATTTCATTTTCCTTGCCGGTGGAAGCAAAACCACAAGATATGGAATGGATTTTTCCGGAAATATTACCACTAACTTTGAGATACACGGGGAGTTCGCTTACATAAATAATTACAAGAAAAGCTTTGTCGATAGCAACGGAAATAACTTTGAAACACGATACGATGCCAAAAGCGTTCTGATAGGGGTGCGTTACCTCACCGAAAAGGACACCACGTACATTCTTGAATATTACAGGAACGGGATTGGTTTTTCCGCCGGTGAGATGAGGGACTATTTCTCGTTGATCAACAAAGGTTACGATACCTATGTTTCAACCGGCAGCGATGCGTTGCTGAAAAAGGCGGCGAACATAACCGGAGGCAATTACGGCAGGCCGAACGCCATGAGGGATTACCTCTATCTGAGGGTAAGTCAGAAAGAACCCTTCGACATTCTCTATTTCACGCCGTCCATCACGGGGGTTCTGAATATAAGTGATAAAAGCTTCTCCCTGTCTCCCGAATTCCTGTATGCCGGAAGAACAAACCTGGAACTTAGACTGAAGGCTTCGTTCATTTTCGGGGAGCGCTTAAGCGACTTCGGCGAAAAGCAGAATGACTCCAGGGTGGAATTAAGGGCAAGGTACTATTTTTAATCGTGGGCGGAGGAACCGCCGTTCGTGGCACGTGGCCGCGAGGGCTCAGTCTATACAGGGGAATTACGCCACGCCGCCGAGAAACGGCCTGACGATGAAGTAGACTCCGAGCCCCGCAATCGCCACGCCGGCGGCGCGACGGAACCACTGCGCCCCCGATTGGAATCGGCTGTTTTCCAGGAGACGCCGGACCAAAGCGGCACTGGATCCGGCCACCGCGATCGGGATGCAGTGGCCGATGCCGAACAACACGATGAACAGGATCCCCGTGGCGATCTTCTGTTGAATGGTTATGATGGCCAAGATCGGCGCGATAAAGCCGAAGGTGCACGATCCGGACAATACCCCATAGGCCAGACCGAGGAAAAAGGCGCCGCCGACTCCACGAACCCGCAGCCGCGCCATCAGGCCGCCGCCCCCGGACATGGAGCACGCCTGCACGCCCAGCATCCCCAGGGCGACCCAGATCAAGATGGCCCCCACCAGGATCGTCCACCAGGACCCGATGTCCCCGAGCATGCGCCCGAGCAGCGCGCAGACGATCCCCACCAGGGCGATGGTGATGAACAGGCCACCGGTGAAAGCCGCCGCGTAGGTGGCGGCGCTTTTGGCCTTCACCCCGCGTTCCTGGCCCGCCACATAGCCGACGATCAGAGGGATCGAGGCCATGTGGCAAGGGCTCAACGCCACGCTGACCATCCCCCAGAGCAGGCATCCGATGGCCGCGACGGCCAACCCTCCGGCCATCCAATGGTTCACCGTCAGCAGAAACTGGTCCAGCATCCGGTCTTTACCCCACCCTCAGGAGACGCCGAGTTTGGTCAGGATGTCGACGATGCGCTTCTTGTCCATGAACCCGATATGCCGGAAGGCTTCCCTGCCGTTCCTGTCGAAGAAGACCTGGGTCGGAATCGTTTGTATTCCGTATGTTTTCGCTTGTACCGGATCTTTCCACACGTCGATAAACAAGATATCGGCTTTTCCGGCATACTGGATTTTGAGCTCCACGAGAATGGGCGCCATCATCTTGCAGGGGATGCATTCGGTCGCTCCCAGGTCGATCATGGTGACTCTGCCGGTACCGGGTGACGGCATCCGGGTGCTTTGTGCCTGCAGGCCGGCAGTTCCTGACGGATTGGTCCCGGGACCGGATTCCGTCACGGCGTAAACAGCCGCCACGGCGATAAAGGCAAGCACTCCGATCATCCACCATTTCCTGTTACGCTTCATCTTGCGACTCCCATTCGAGTGAATTGGACTGAAATCGATAGATGGGAATATAGCAAAGTGACGCCGACCTGTCAAAGACATTTGGCGGTTTTACCGGGATCAGGTCGATGACGTCCTCCGGTAGGAGCCCCGATTCCCGCAAGGTCTTCGCCGCACAACGATGAGAAGCGCCGCCCGTCATGATCCTTTCCGTCCGTTCGTCGAAGCGTCCGCTTCAAGCTCGCTCGCCTCGGCGGCCGCGAGGATCGCCTCGATCTCTTCGATGATCTCCTCCTGGCGGAGGAGGAGTTGTTTCCTTTTCAATTCGGCGGTCCGCCGCTCCAGGCGGCTTGAGGCGCCTT
>Ga0315268_10007472_pt1 | contig 11497 bp, 11 predicted proteins | sample C1_top_MG_FD_204535 | JGI IMG/M metagenome (GOLD analysis project Ga0315268, IMG submission 204535) | Sediment microbial communities from Yellowstone Lake, YNP, Wyoming, USA - C1_top | ecosystem: Environmental > Aquatic > Freshwater > Lake > Sediment | place: USA: Wyoming | collected 2017-08-01 | reverse complement strand
CTTAGATTTCGCGATGCATGCTGGAAGAAAAACCATAAAATCCGAAGATATTGAAATCGCTGCAAGAAAAGTCATGGGCAAATAGCCGGTACTCTACCAAGCTTCTCCTTTCTTTTTTGTCAAGCCGAAAACTCTCCATACACACCTTTTCATCGTTGAATGTCTGCCTTTAGCGTGGAAAACCCTTAAGAACCACAAGGCAAACTTCAATCATTGAAGCTGATACTTATGGGCGGCAAAAAGAAGCTTAACCTGAAACAAATGGAGCGCATGCAAGGCAAGAAAGACGAGCAGGATAAAGACAAGAAGAAGAAAGAGAAGGCAGCCGGACCGAAGGAAAGGAAACCGTCCGCAGTGATTCCGCCAGACCCGAAAAACGAAAAGATGATCAGTGAAATAAAGAAAATGCACGTTCTGACTCCTTACGCTGTTGCCACACACTTCAACATACGCATAAGCGCGGCGAAAGGCTTTCTACAGCAACTGCAGGAGAACGGCGCCATCCAACTCGTTTCAGGGAGCCACAACATCAAAATATACAAGGCAAACTAGTCCTTATTCTGCTTCACTCGTGCTAACTGAGAGTCTTCATTAAACGTTAGAAGGTTAGAACACGGTTGGAGTTTCCCAAGAGAATTTACACGGAAACCGAGGTTAAGCTAGCCAAGAAACTCATTGATGAAGGATACAGGCACCGTCTGAGAACCAAAGGTAGCCCGAGTTTCACACAGAAAGCAAAACGGGCACTTGAACTTGTCAAGATTGCGGGCTACTACGATTTCTTGAGAACGTATATCCGAAGCATAAAAGAGATCGACGGCTTGACACAGCTTCGACACGCAGAAGCCACGATATGGGCTAACGAGTACGCTGTTGAAAATCCTGTTGATGCCGCCAGTGTTTTTGTGCAAAAAGCCAACCATATGAAGGAATACCTTGAAAGCAAGCTTTACTACGGCGGCATGGCGGAGAAACGTTCAGACGAGAAACGAGTAGAATTTCTTGAAAACTTGAAAAAGAAGAGCCAAGAGAAAGCGATAATAGAAGAATGTGAAAGACTTCTCAAGATGTGGGAAGAAAGCTCACTAGTCTACTAGACGCCTTCAACCCTGATCTTTGTTCCGCTCTTTATCTGCTTGAACAATTCAAGGTTTCCGGTGATTTTGCCCAAGATACTTACGGGGCTGTATGGTTGGGAATCTCCATAAAATACGCATATGGCACTTCCCATAGGCCAGAACGCGATGCTCCCCTTCTCAACGGTTCCCTTAGCCTTCTCTTCTCCCATCTTTATGGGCGTCTCAAAATACACCTCTTCTTTCCACAAGGCAGCTCTGCCCTCAATCGGCAGTTTTCGAACGATCATGTCTATCGTTCTAGGAGCCAAGAAACGAACAAGCTCGCCCTCTGTCTCCCCAAGTCCCTCGACAATGAACCTTACTTTGATGCGGGAAATCTCCGCTTTTTCTTCGCTCATGGTTTCAGTCCGCTTCTTTGAATGAATCCATCCAGAATTTGCTCGAGTGAAACTGATCCTAACACTTTGAGCTCATATTTTACTCTAACGGTCGGCTGATTGATAGTTATGACCCTTCTCAAATCTATAGGTGTCCCAATAACCACGACGTCACACGGTATTCGATCAATGGTCTCTTTGAGCTCAGCCACTTGTCTTTCGCCGTAGCCCAAAGCGGGAAGAATTGCTCCTAAATGCGAATACTTCTTGTACGCTTCCTTTATTGAACCCACAGCATACGGCTTCGGATCTACGATCATGCCTGCTCCAAACTTTTTCGCGAATAATGTTCCAGCTCCATAGGGCATGCCGCCGTGCGTCAGCGTGGGCCCGTCCTCAATCACTAGAACCCGTTTTCCTCTGATCACTTCAGGATTGTCGGCGGTTATCGGTGAAGCCGCTTCCAGAACAGTTGCTGCTGGATTGACCAACTTTATGCTGTCTCTGACCTGCCTTACTTTTTGTGGATCTGCCGTGTCAACCTTGTTTATTATAATAACGTCAGCCATTCGCAGGTTTGTTTCACCAGGATAGTATGTTAGCTCGTTTCCAGCCCTGTGAGGATCAGCCACCACGATGTTCAAATCCGGTTTGTAGAAGGACATGTCATTGTTGCCACCATCCCAAACTATGACATCGGCCTCTTTCTCTGCCTCCCTCAGGATTTTTTCGTAGTCTACTCCGGCGTAAACGACTATGCCATTGTCAATGTGAGGTTCATACTCCTCTCTTTCCTCAATCGTGCATTCATATCTATTCAGATCTTCATAAGAAGCAAAACGCTCCCAAACCTGCTTTCTCAGGTCTCCGTAAGGCATTGGATGCCTTATTACTGCAACCCTCAGGCCTCTGCTCTTCAATATCGTGGCAACCTGCCGCGAAGTCTGACTCTTTCCCGACCCAGTTCTAACGGCACACACCGAAACAACAGGAACCTCTGCCTTCACCATCGTTGTTTTTGGCCCCATCAAACGAAAGTCCGGGCCGTTTGCCAGTACAACGGACGCTTTGTGCATGACATACTCATGCGAAACATCACTGTAAGCGAAAACAACCTGGTCAACGTCATACTGCTTTATCAGATTGGGCAACTCTTCCTCGGGATAGATTGGTATCCCCTTCGGATACAATGAACCTGCAAGCTCCACGGGGTAATTTCTGCACTCAATTCCCGGAATCTGCGTAGCCGTGAAAGCCACAACCTCATACGCATTGTTATCCCGAAAATAAACGTTGAAGTTGTGAAAGTCTCGTCCAGCCGCGCCCATTATAACAACTTTGATTTTCTCCACGATGGAACCCTCCGTCAGAACCCTAAACCCTAGGGGTTCAATACTACTTGAATCATTCCATATAAACCTTAACGTCACGAATTTTACTTCAGCAGATGCAAGAGTGTGTCGCCAATGAAGTCTATTTGCTTCGCTGTCACGCCAGGATGGACCGGTAGCGAAAACACTTGACTTGACGCTTTCTCGGTTTCTGGAAGCCTGTACTTCCCAAATTTGCGGTAGTACGGCATAAGATGTATAGGATTCACGTAGCAGACAAACGCGCCGATTCCTTTCTGCTTCAATTTCTCAACAAGCCCGTCTCTTTTCTCTCTATTTGCATTCTTCAATCGGACAGTGTAAAGATACCAGCTGCAGTTGAAGCCGTCCGGCTCCGTAGGCAATTTCAAACCCTTTGACTTTTGAAGCTTCTGCGTAAGCCTCTTTACATTCTCGCGTCTCTTGGCCACGAACTCGGGCAGTTTCTTCAGCTGCACAGTGCCTATTGCGGCTGCTATTTCCGGCATGTGGTAATTATGCCCAAGCATGAGCGATTTGTACTTCTGTTTCTCCCCGTGGCTTCGTATGAAACGCGGCACTTCTGCGATTTCATCGCTGTTTGTGGTGAGCATTCCACCTTCGCCCGTAGTCATGTTTTTACTTCCGTAGAAGCTCCAGCACGCAGCATCAGCAAAGGCTCCAGCTGGTTTTCCTTTATAAGTTGCGCCGTGAGCCTGAGCAGCGTCCTCAACGATTTTCAGTCCGTGCTTCTCAGCGATTTCCCTGATTGGTTGCATGTCAGCTGGCATACCGTAAAGGTCGACGGGCATTATCACTTTGGTTTTTTTTGTCACGGCTTTCTCAATTGCTTTCGGAGAAATGGTGTATGTGTCCGGGTTGATGTCAACAAAAACTGGTTTAGCTCCGGTAAAGATTACAACTTCGGCCGTCGCAACAAAGGTGAAACTCGGCAGAATGACTTCATCGCCTCCCTTTACGCCAACTGCTAGAAGAGCAGAGTGCAAGGCAGCTGTACCGGTGTTCATTGCTATCGCGTGTTTTGCCTTCACGAACTTTGCAAAGGCAGTCTCAAACTCCGTGACCATGGGACCGGCGCCGAGACCATGCGTTAAAACTCCGCTTTTCAAGACTTTGGTAACAGCTTCAATTTCCCTCTTATCAATCTGTGGGCCATTGATCTGAATCATCGGAACCGCCTTTCAGCTACTATAACATTTTTACATTAATAACCTCTACGTTCTGCTCGAAGTTTTCAGCTATAGGTCTAGAGTCAGAAGGTTGAAAGGCCTTTTCCCAGATTCTTTACCCTGTTGAGAAAATCCTCTTTCTCCTTCTCTACTTCTTCCTTCCTTTTCACTAGAAACTCTAACTCTTCAGAAATCTCATCCAACCATTCCTCAATGGCTAAGCTGCACTCTTCGCTTGTCATCGTCGAAAGATATTTTGAAACATCTTGTGGCGCACTCATCTTCATCCGGCTGAGCGGACAATTGACTTGCTGAAACTTTGAGAACGGAAAGAAATGCCTGGTCGAACGTGGCTTCATCAAGCGCCCACTGAGACCTGCTGAGATTACTTGCTCAATACTCACTTCTGTGTCGGTGTCTCCTGTGTATCGATGAATTCGTCTCCTTCCAACCCGAATTTTCGAGTTCTGAAAGACATCAACAAGCATCACCGGTATATGAGTGCAACCAAGGCTCTTAATTGCAAGCCATCGATGCATACCGTCCAGAATAACATGTGTCTTCTCATCAGCTATTATCGGATACTTCAGCATCCCATCCTTGAGAATCTCTTGCCTCAAGAGTTGCAGGTACAGCGGAGAGCCCTTTTCATGCGGTCTGAGACCGTCAACTGGCAAAAGAAAAATCCTCACACCCGCACTTTCAGTTCTGAGAATAGTCGATGTCAACGGTTCATCTCACCGTCTAATGGCTGAAGACAGGAACTTCGATTTTTTCAGGTTCATATTCCAAGAGCTTCCCCGCAAGATACTGCTCATATGCTGAAAGATCAAGCAAACCATGACCGCTGTAGTTCATCGCAATAACCTTTTTTTCGCCCGTTCTTTTGCATCTCAGAGCTTCATCCACCACGAATTTCAAGCTGTGAGCAGTCTCAGGAGCCGTGATCATCCCTTCCACCCGAGCCAGCAGCGTAGCGGCTTCAAAAACCTCAGATTGATTGTAGGCAACTGATCGCGCGTATTCTTTGTGAATCAAGTATGATATCAACGGCGCCATTCCATGATACCTTAAACCGCCCGCATGCACCGGTGGACAAGCGTAATCATGCCCGATCGTCAACATCTTAATGAGCGGCGTCATCTTGCCAGTATCACCGTAATCATAGGTGTACACACCTCTGGTCGTGTGTGGAACAGCTTTGGACTCGCAGGCAACAAACTCTGCACTCGTCTTTCCCTTGAGCTTGTCCATCATGAACGGGAAGCAGAAGCCTCCATAGTTGGAACCGCCGCCAATGCAACCGCAAACCACGTCTGGCTCTACGTCTATGAGTTCAAACTGTTTCTTAGCTTCTAAGCCGACTATCGTTTGATGCATCAGCACGTGGTTCAGCACCGAGCCAAGGGAATACCGGGTGTCCTCATGAGCAAGAGTGTCTTCGATAGCTTCAGTGATGGCTATGCCCAGTGTCCCGGGATGATTCGGGTTTTCCTTGAGTAGCTTTTTCCCAAAATTGGTCTGGTCACTCGGAGAAGGAAACATTTCAGCACCATAGATCTGCGCAATGGTTCGTCTACCGGGTTTTTGCTGATAACTCACTCGGACCATGTATATTCTGCATTTCAAACCGAAAAGGATAGTTGCCAAGGCCAGTGCTGTACCCCACTGTCCAGCTCCTGTTTCAGTGGCTAACCTCTGAATCCCTTGTTTCTTGTTGTAGTAGGCTTGGGCAATAGCCGTGTTAGTCTTATGGCTTCCAGTGGGACTGAAATTTTCACACTTGAAATATATTTCAGCAGGGGTCTTCAGGAATTTTTCAAGTCTTCGGGCACGGTAAAGAGGCGTAGGACGAGGAATGCCGAGATACGCGTCGAGAACATCATCGGGAATCTTGACGTAACGTTCGCTAGAAACCTCTTGCCTCACAAGTTCCTTCGCAAATATCCTTTCAAGCATTTCAGGCTTTATCGGCTCCAAAGTTGTTGGATCTAGAGGAGGCGGCAGAGGCTCAGGCAAATCTGCCTGTATGTTATACCATGATGTCGGCATTTCATCAGGTTTCAAGCTCGTAACGTACTCTTCTATTTTGTTCATCTGTGTCATATTCCTTTCTCCAAAGTACTGTTCGGTACATTCATCCCCTTTAATAGCCAAGATAAATAACAAGAACATATTTATACTTTATTGCACAGAAATGTACATTAAGGGAATCGTAACATGTGGAACAACGTCAAAAAGTACTTTGAAGGACATCCAGAAAGGCTCAAAGTCACCAGAGTACTCATAGAAAACGGATTAAGCGTCAGAAACCAAGGAATCTATCTTAATGAAATTGAAATCCCACCAATACGCGTAGCCCGAGTGGCAGGAGTAGACAGACGCACGGTCAAAGAAACGCTAAACGCAATCCAAGCAAACCGCGAGCTTCGACTCATATTTGAAAGCATAAGATCTGCCGGACATTCGCTAAGAGAAACCGCAAAGTACCTGAACCTTGGAGTCGTTGAAATAACGCCCACCGACGCCAAAACCCCCGGAATACTTTCTGGTTCCGCCATAATCTTGGCGAAGAACGGTCTAAGCATAAGACAAGCAATCGTCGATGACCCAGAGCTTTCGCCGGAACCAAAACTGACGTTGATCGTTGAGAAAAAAATCCTAGGAGAACTCATACCAGAACTACTGAATGTGAAAGGAGTAGCCAAGCTTTCAGTCTACTAGCAAAGCAAACATACCGGCACATCGTGCGATGCACGTGCCCTTTTCAACCGAGTTTCTGCACGCGTTGCGACACGTTAAATCGTCGTATTTTTGACAGAAAGGATAATAGAGAGCGGTATGGGCAATTAGTTAAATCAAGGCTACGGACGGCTAGTTGATGACACGCATAGGCGCATATGTTTGTCACTGCGGCTTGAACATCGCTGGTGTTGTTGATGTTGAAAAAGTCGCCGAATACGCCAAGGGTTTGCCAGATGTTGCGATAGCCAAGCATTATACCTACATGTGTTCTGAGCCAGGACAACGCATGATACAAAACGATATTAAGGCTCACGAACTCGACAGAATAGTCATCGCAACGTGCTCACCTCGAATGCACGAAGAGACCTTTCGCAAGGCAGTTGCAGAAGCCGGACTTAACCCTTATTTGACCGAAATAGTCAATTTGCGCGAACATGTTTCTTGGTCACACACCCATGAACCTGCGAAAGCCACTGAAAAGGCAAAGGCACTCGTAAGGATGGGCGTAGCTCGAGCGAGACTCTTGGAACCACTAGAAAGGCACAAAGTGAGTGTTGAAAAAAGCGTGTTGGTCGTCGGCGGCGGAATCGCAGGAATACAAACCTCGTTAGATTTGGCCAACGCTGGATTCAAGGTCTACCTCGTGGAGAAATCGCCAAGCATAGGCGGACGCATGGCGCAGTTGGACAAGACTTTTCCAACTCTGGATTGTAGTGCATGCATTTTGACGCCTAAGATGGTTGATGTTGCCAAACATCCCAACATAACAATGCTAACAAATGCTGAAGTCACAAGCGTGAAAGGTTTCGTTGGAAACTATGACGTATCAATCCTCAAGAAGCCCACATACGTAGATGCAAAGAGATGCGTGGGTTGTGAACTATGCACGAAGGCATGTCCAGTGAAGGCTCCAGACACGTTCAATCAAAACCTGAGTGAAAAACGGGCAATATCCATCTACTCGACACATGCGGTACCGAAAGTCGCTACGATCAACCCGAACTATTGCCTCAGATTGAAGTATAACAAAGGTGTGTGCGGCAAGTGCCAAGAGGCATGTGAAGCCAAAGCCATAGACTTTGAACAGCAGACAGAAACAATTCAGACCAAGGTGGGAGGCATAGTTCTAGCCGTAGGCTCTGAAGTCTTTAATGCTCTGGAAATGGCAGAGCTTGGGTACGGGCGTTTCAAAAACGTGATATCAAGCATCGAGTTTGAAAGAATATCGGACGCGTCAGGGCCAACTGGAGGAAAAATTCTTTCTCCGAAAGACGGCAAGCCGCCGAAGACAATAGCCTTCATTCAGTGCGTGGGTTCCCGTGACAAACGGTTCCATGAATATTGCTGCCGAGTAGGATGCATGGTAACACTGAAACAGGCGATCTTGGCCCGCGAGAAAACCGATGAAAGCGTGAGAATATACGTGTGCTTCGTCGACCTGCGAGCTTTCGGCAAGGGATATGACGAGTTTTACAGGCGCGCACGTGACATGGACGTAGACTTCATAGCCGGTTTACCCTCAGAAATTCACAGCACACCGGATGGTTCACTGTACTTTGATGTTTACGACAAAGGAACAAACAAGCTTCTGGAAATGCATCCTGACCTGGTCGTGCTAGGAACAGGGCTTGTACCGAACAACGACCTTGGAAACATTAGCACGTTGTTCCACGCTTTAAGAAGCGCAGACGGTTTTTTGTTGGAAGCACATCCGAAGCTGCGACCACTTGAGAGTGCGATGGGAGGAGTATTTCTTGCGGGTGCATGTCAAGGACCCAAGGACATACCTGACACAGTAGCACAGGCAAGCGGAGCAGCGGCAAAAGCCATAGATCTACTGTCAAGTGGAGAGATCGAGCTTGAACCTCTGAAAGCGGCCGTAGACAAGGACCTGTGCAGCGGATGTAGAATATGCGAGTCAATCTGCCCGTTTGTTGCTATAGAAATGAAGCCTGAGCTGATAAACGGCGTCGAAAGACTCAGAGCAGAAGTCATCGAAGCAATGTGCCAAGGCTGTGGTTTATGCAGTTCAGCATGCCCAACCAGTGCCATCAAGATTCAACAATACAGCGACAAACAAGTCCGGGTTCAAGTCCAAGCAGCCCTGACAGAAGCCAAACCGAGGAGAGCGAAATGACTTGAGCCTAGTCGACTTGATGTCAATGGCCAAGCCCAACATTGAATCGCGCGACAGGATACTGGCAAAACTGCGCGGCAGAGAACTGGTAAACTGTTTCCAATGCATAAAATGCACAAGCGGCTGCACGGCTCTGAAGCTTTTAGAACTGAAACCTCATGAAATAATAAAACTCGTTAACCTAGGATTCGTGGATGAGCTACCGTCTTCGGACATAATTTGGACATGTGTGACTTGCCTGAAATGCGTTCAGAGATGCCCTCAGAAAGCTTCGCCTTACCACGTGATAATGGCGTTGAGGAATCTTGCGGTCGAGAAAGAAGCGAAGGTGCCTGAAGGCTATTTGAAAGCAGTTTCACAAATCCTTGAGACCGGCTTGGCCGAAGCTCCGCAAAAAGTCGTAACCAGGAAAATGGAGACCGTTGATCATGAATGCCTAAAACTGCCTGAGATCAATCCGCCGAAAGAAAGCTTTCAAGCTGTTTTTATGAAAATCATGGAGGAAAAATAGCATGAAGGCCGCCGTTTTCTGGGGCTGCCGAATACTGACGAGTCAATACGCCTATGAATTGTCTGTTCGCGAAGTTCTCCCCAAATTTGGCATTGAACTTGTCGATCTACGCGAATCCGTTTGTTGCGGAGACCCCATCAAAAGTGTGAACGATTTCGCAGCCAACTATCTGGGAGCTAGAGTTCTAGCTCTAGCAAACCTGACGGGCTTGGACAACCTATTCGTTCCATGCAACCGCTGTCACTTCACGATCTCTGAAGCAAGAAGAGCCATAATGGAAAACGCGAAGACAGGCCAGAAAGTCAAAGATCTTCTGAAGGAAGAAGGCTTAGACTACAACCCTGAAATCAAAATCTGGCACACGATCGATCTATTGCATGACTACGTCGGCATCGGGAAAATTAGAAAAGCGGTGCAGAGACCGCTCAAAGGCTTGAAGGTTGCCACCCACGTTGGTTGCCAAATCATTCGTTACAGCGACCTTGGAAGAGTTGACGACGCAGAGAACCCCCGCAAGCTCGACGAATTGATAAAGGCCTTAGGAGCAGAAACCGTGGATTATGCTGGAAAACTGGACTGCTGTGGTTCAGCCTTGATGCACAGTCACCCGGACTCTGCACTTTCCCTTACCGGTTCAAAGCTCAAGGCCGTGCAGAATCTAGGGGTAGACGGCTTGGTTGTCTCTTGTCCAGACTGTCAATTGATGTTCGACGTTAAGCAAAAAGACGCAGGAACAACCGTTGGAGCCAAGCTAAATGTCCCTGTGGTTTACTATACACAGCTGTTGGGTCTAGCGCTGAATATTGATGAGAAGAAACTTGGGTTAAACTTGAACCAAAGCCCAGCCGAGCGGCTTCTAATCAAAATTCCGGCTTAGACGCTCAAACAATTTTTATATCAGTTTATGTAAACCTTCAGCTTCAAGGTGAAATGAATGGTTGATTTCGGTTTCACAGAAGAACAAGAACTTTTCCGCAAGGCTGTCAGAGAATGGAGCGAAAAGAACTTACCGATCGAGAAAATCAGGGAAATGGACACCAAAGGCGCGATTCCACAGGAATTACTCAGAAGCATGGGTGAAATGGGACTGAACATAATGACAGCTCCTGAAGAACACGGCGGAACCGGCGCAGACTGGGTTACAGCGTGCGTTGCAGCAGAGGAACTCGGCTACGCAGACGTGAGCATCGCCCTTCCAGTACTTTGGCTCGTAGAATCATCTTGGGGCTACGTCGTTGACAGACACTGCAGTGAGCAAGTGCGCGAAGCCGTGATCCGCAAGGCCATCAAAGGCAACGCTTTCATCGGCATAGGATCAACAGAAGCCGGAGGAGGCTCAGACGTTGCAAGCTTCAGATCCACGGCAAAGAAGCAAGGAGACGACTGGATTCTTAATGGTGAAAAAACTTACATCAGCGGCACAGAAGAAGCAAAGAGGCTAGGCGGAGGGTACTTCGTCATCGCACGAACTTCACCAGCACCTGCAGACGCTCCACACCGCGGGATGACAGGTTTCTACGTTCCAATGAACGCACCAGGAGTTGAAATCAACAAGCGTTACGACGACATGGGAAGAATGGCGATTTCCACTGGCGGCTTCCTGATGAAAAACGTCAAAATACCCGACTCATATCGTATCGGTGAAGTGGACAAAGGCTTCTATCTGACTATGGAAGGCTTTGACACCGCACGCATCTTGATCTCAGCCGTTTGCACGGGAGCAGCAAGACGGGCACTTGACATCGGAATGGAATACATCAAAGAGCGTAAGGCTTTCGGGCGACCCATCGGTAAGTTCCAAGGCTTACAGTTCGAACTAGCGGACGATTGGGCACATCTTGAAGCCCTACGATCATTATCTTTCCGCACAGCATGGATGATGGATCAACGTTACAAAGAAAACAAGTTTACAGCACTAGAAGTAACCAGAATGATTGCCGCCTGCAAGCTGCTAGCACCCCACCTGGCCTTTGACATCTACAAGCACACGATGATCTGGCTTGGCGCGTACGGATACACAAAGGAATGCCCATTAGAAATGGGACTCAGAGGCATAATGTCCTACTGCATCGGAGCTGAAGGAGCCACTAACATACAGAGAACAGTCAT
>Ga0315268_10007470_pt1 | contig 11498 bp, 9 predicted proteins | sample C1_top_MG_FD_204535 | JGI IMG/M metagenome (GOLD analysis project Ga0315268, IMG submission 204535) | Sediment microbial communities from Yellowstone Lake, YNP, Wyoming, USA - C1_top | ecosystem: Environmental > Aquatic > Freshwater > Lake > Sediment | place: USA: Wyoming | collected 2017-08-01 | reverse complement strand
TCGTAACAGTTGCCCTTGCCGCTCATACTACTTAAACATCCGTAGTTTGTCAATAAATTCCTGAAATCGTAACTTGCATACTGGCTGCCACGGTCTGAGTGAAATATCAGCCCTTGTATCGCCCCTCGGCGGCCCACCGCTTGCTGGAATGCGTCCATCACAAGTTGCCTTGTCAGACGATCCAACATTGACCATCCTACTATTTTACGAGAAAACAAATCCAGTATTACCGCAAGGTACAGCCATCCTTCTTTCGTAGCAATATACGTGATATCCGATACCCAGACCTTATTCGGACCACTTGCCGTAAAGTCCTGATTCAGCAGGTTCGACGATATCGGGTATTTGTGCCCTGAATGCGTTGTCACCTTGAATTTCCGTTTCGTCTTTGCCCGTATCCCGTTTTCCCTCATTATTCTGGCCACACGCTTCTTGTTGACCTTTTTACCCTGCTTCTTCAGTTCCCTCGTAATACTCGGGCTTCCGTAGGTCTTGCGGCCTTTCCTGAATTCTTCCAGTATCTCAATGAGCAGTTGTTCGTTCTCTTGCTCCCGTCGGCTCTTGTATCTCCTAATCCAACTATAAAACCCGCCCCGCGAGATCTCAAGCGCTCGGCACATCTCCCCAATTCGGAATTCGTTGCTGTGTTCGGCTATAAATCCGAATATCTCTTGGGGTCTTTTGAGAAGATGCCCACCGCTTTTTTTAGGATGTCGCGCTCCCGCCGCGCTCGCTCAAGTTCTCGTTTAAGCCGCCGGTTCTCTTCCTCAAGCGGCTTCATGTGCCCTTTACCGGGAAACGCATTCATGGGATCTGCGTCGTATTTCCGCTTCCACGCATACAGCAGGCCCTCGTGTATCCCAAGATTACTCGCTACTTCCGTTACTTGTCCACCTTCATTTACCAGTTTTATCGCTTCTACGATAAAATCTCGGTCATACTTCCTTCGGGTCCTTTTCTCTAACTCCATTTGCGCAACCTCCTTTTATAGGCGGCTGCCACATTATACTATCTTTTCTACCTGTCTACCAATTGGGGGGAAGATCATTTTCCCTTAATGGTAAATGACAACCTGTTTGAAACAATTTATAGCCGCATTTTTTTCCCCTACAAACTTTATTTTTTCTCGTCTTCTCCTTTTTGTCGCTTCCTGCTGCTTACAGCCAAGTAAACCACCATGACAATAAAACCTACGAGAAGCACATATACCGGCCAGTCTTGAGCGGGGCTAAACATAAGAGCATCTCCTTTTTTTGAAGGGGCGGTTGAAAATAAAAAAGCCGCTTACCTGTAATATAATTACAGATGGCGGCCCGACCATCAAAAACTTTAACCTCCGGGATTAACATCGTTTCCCGGACCCGATACTGCTTTACAACATAATTATAATCAAAAAAAGGGCTTTGTCAAAAGAAAAAATATTTTGCGGGGTTTTCAGATAAAACTGCCATCAGACTTTCTTTTTACAATTTCCACTGCCTGTTTTATCTTTTTATCATCGCGGTCACCGAGAAGTAGCACCATCTCGGCCAATAAATCGGTTTCATCTTCAAATCTCAGGCAGCGGCACTCTGTTTCGCCATAAATTTTCTGTAATATAAGTTTTTCTTGAAAATCAATTGTAATGCTGTGAAATTTTGTCATTTTCCCTCCCGCTTCAATATTCCACCCGCTTAACAACATATATTTGTATACCTATATCCTTTTTGACAAATATGCTGTAGTCCTGCTTTTCGGCAACTTCCTGCTGCGCTTCATCGGATATACCCTTAATCATATCAGCGGCGACACTGTTGCCGGTCGCCACACTCAAATGTCCACGCATGCTTCCGTTGGAAGGGCTATAGGATACCTTTTTATTTCAGGAGTTATGCGCTTCCCAGCGGGGAATGGTACATTTTCCACGCCCATAATTGGTACACTTTTCACGCCTTTTTTGGTACATTATATCACGCCCGTTGACACCGCTGTAAATTCCGTTCAAAATATCCACTGAATCCGCTCTCAAAGTATCCACCCCTTTGTAAGCAACCCCATTCGGAGCAAGATAAAATTGAAGAATAACCGCAGCGATTTATCCGGGAAAATACCACGGCGATACAACAAGCCTGGCAAAAGAACTTGCCTTATATGATGCGATAAAATCATACAAAAAGAGGGAAAATGATGGAGGATTTCAAGCAGAAATTAGCGACCGTTGAAAAGCAGATAGCTGAAAAGTTCGCAGAAATCAGGGTCTTTAAGCAGCACAGCAAGTCAATAGAAATTGCTATACATTTGAAGCAGAAACTTGAAGACAAGCAGCAGGCGCATCAGCACTGGCAGGAAAGGAAGAACCGTAAACCGGGACATAAACTATGTGGGTATGCTTAAAAACTTTTAACAAATATGTGGAATAAAATTGAAATAGAAATGAAATCTGCTGTTTCAACGCCATTTCAAAACAATTTCACATGTTTTGCCCGCCTGGTGCCGTCAATCAACTGGGTTGACCGAGTGGGGTCAGGGAACGCTTCGCTAAACCTTCGGTTTTTCCTGACCCCACCCGCTCAACATTAAATCATAAAGATGATTAAATATACCTTGGGAGACGAGGTATCCAGTTGAATGACTAAGAAGGCGGGCAGTAGGAAAAGAAGAAATAAGTAATAGAAATAATAAGAAAAAAAGACAAGGCAAAAATAAGACAAAGACAGAGACAAAACAAAAATAGAGACAGAGACAAAGAAACAAAATAGTGAAGCGGAACAAGCAATAGAAAAAAAACAGCAAAAAAGAACACAAAAGAACAGATGAAAAAGGCAGTGAAAATGATGGAAATTTTAAGGCGGAATTGACGACCATTGAAAAGCAGATAGCGGCTAAGTTTTAAGGAATCAAAGTGCTGAAGTGGTACAGAAAATCAATCGAAATCGCTGTGCGTTTAAAGCAAAAAGTTGAGGGCAATCCGACACTGGCGCTGGAGGCACCGAATAAAAGGTGAACCGAGGACTGAGGAATAAAATATGCTTAAAAATTTATCAATTAACTGTGAAAAATAAGTGGCGGAAATATTGGCACAAGAAGTGGCACTAAAAGTGGCGTAGATAGGTGCCAGAAAAGGTGCCAGAAAAAGTGCCACTTTTACGCCCGCCGTTTATCGTCAATAAACCGGGTCGAGTGAGTGGGGTCAGGGAACGCTTCGCTAAAACCGTGTTTTTCCCTGACCCCACCCCCTCAACATAGACCATTGAGATGGTCTAATTCACCTTGAGATACGAGGTGACCGGTTGATTGACTTATGGGGCGGGCAGCAGTGAAAATTAATAAAAAAAACAATAGAAAAAGATAGAGAAAAAGACAAGACAAAGGCAAAGGCAGAAACAAAGGAAAAAAGAAACAAAAAAAACAAATAAATAAAGGAGAGCAGGAACAGGATGTAAAAATACATAATAAAAAACATATTAAAAAAGAGGCGCAAAATGTATAAAATACTTGAGAAAGACACGGGCTACCACTTATATCTACCTGAACCATTTATTTTACATTATATGCCCTATGTTTCTTGATATTTCTCTTTAAAACAGTATAATCATTTGTGTGGGCATATTGGTCAAACTTTTGAATAGCCAATTTCTTCGGATCGAGGTGAAAAAATATGTCATTCCTCATTAAACGAAATAAAATATATCATTTATGCTGGTATCAGGGGAAAAAGAGCTGTCCTACATGTAAGGGCGCAAAATCTATTGCTGGGAAGGCATGTAAAAGATGCCGCGGAACAGGAGAAATTTACATCCCGCATAAAAAGCGGCTCTCCGCTGATAGACAGACTGCTCTTGACTACAAGGCGGAGTTTGAATCAAAACTACGCAGAAATGAACTCGGATTACGGGATACAAAGAAAACATGGGCTTCTTTTGTTGAGGAATACCTGGCTTACAGTAAAGCAAATAAAAGACCGGGGACAGTGGAACTTGATAAGGCATCTTTAGCCAGTTTCACAAAAATTATAAATCCTCCATCACTAAAGCAAATTATACCTTCTAATATTGAAAAATGGAAACAGGAAAGATTGAAAACAGTTAGCGCTGCCAGAATAAACATGGAATTCTCACAAATAAGAGCATCTTTTACAAAAGCAGTTGAATGGAATTATCTTATAAAAAATCCTACTGCCGGTATGAAAAAAATCAAAGTTCCGGCGAAAACGCCGCGATTTTTAAATAAAGAAGAAATTGAGAAGTTGCTTGACTCTACCGATGGCAAGTTAAAACTGATCATTCAAACGTTCATACTTACCGGATTGCGGCTTTCAGAACTTACCAATTTACGGTGGGAAAATTTTAATTGGGAGAGGAAAACTCTGACCATACAGGCTTTTGGGGGCTTTCAGCCTAAGGATCATCAGATACGGACCGTTCCGTTGCATAAGGATTTGCTTAACTTGCTTTTTTCAATTAAAAAGAGCGCCGGGTACGTTTTTCCAAATATGGACGGCAGCATTTTAAACAAAAGAACATTGGAAAAAAACTTTCAAAAAATCATAAAAAAAGCAGGCATAGATTATTGCAGAATCCATGACCTGCGACATACTTTTGCCTCGCATCTGGCATTAGCCGGTGTTGATTTAATGGCTATCAAAGAATTGCTCGGGCACTCTTCCTATTCAACGACTTTGATCTATGCCCATCTTACCCAGCCGCATCTTGAAAACGCCGTAAGTAAACTAAGTGTAATGCCAAATTAACGCCAAAACACGAATTTTATCGTCTCAGGGAATACGGTTTTCGAGACCGGCGCCTTCAACCGCTCGGCCACCTCTCCTTAATTCGTTCGTTCTAAGCCATCTAAAGTTAGTTTATATGCTTATTATATTTTTTTTAAAAAATAAAACAAGTTTTTAATCAAGCGGGGAGGAGGTAAATTCCTCATAATATTTTTTTAAATCCTCCAGCCCTTCGACAATCCGGCATTCAGGCAGAGAACGGAGGAACTTTTTGCCGTAGTTGCGTGTCTTTATTCTCGGGTCCAGAATCGCCACTATCCCGATATCGTTTTTGTGCCTTATCAGCCGTCCGAAGCCCTGTTTGAGCATTATTATTGCCTGCGGTATCTGGAATTCCCTGAACGGCTCGCCTCCGCGGTTTTTAATGAACTCCATTTTTGCCTCAACAACCGGCTCATCCGGCGCGGCAAACGGCAGTTTTGTTATTATCACGCACTCAAGCGCCCTGCCCGGAACATCCACGCCCTGCCAGAATGTCGCAGTGCCGAGTAATACAGCATTTTCACTTTTTTTGAATTCTGAGAGCATCTGCCATTTCGGTGTTTCGTCCTGCCGCAAAATTTTATAACCCCCGTTTTTCTGAGAAAGATACCCGCCGGTAAAATCAAGCATTTTGTATGAAGTGAACAGGCAGAACGTCCTTCCTTTTGTGATTTTCAGTATACTCTCTATTTCCTTTGCAACATTTAAGCAGAACTCGTCGGTCTCATAACGCGGGTCCGGTACGGATTCCGGCAGATACAGGAGCACCTGTTTTTTATAGTCAAACGGTGAATCAAACAGAAGTTCCTCAGCATCCTCAAGACCGAGCCGCTCTTTTATGAAATCAAATTTCTTATCCGTTGAAAGCGTCGCCGATGTGAGAATTATCGGCGATGTTTTCTCAAAGACCTCTTCTTTCAATATTTTTGAGATATCTATCGGGACAGCGTGGAGCGAAACCCTGAGCCGCCGCCTCATCATTGCTATATTCACCCAGTAAACATAGTTGGGATAAATTTGTTTTAAGAATACTTCTATCCCCTTTCTTATGCCGGACAGCCGGGACGCATATCCTTTGAGTTCGTATTTTATTTCATCATCGCCGGCAACTGCTGCGGCATTTTTTAATATGTCTGCCAGACGCATCAGCGGGGCATCAAGATTGTTCCCGATGATTCCGGGTTCCCTTATCCTGATTATGTTCCTGTCTATCCCGAATTTTGAAATTATCGAGTTGAAAAAGATGTTGCCATCTTCGCGAAGCCGCACAACAGCGTCAACAAAATTTTCTTTTTCTTTTGCCGGTAGATTCAGGAACCGCGGGACCCCGGTGCCTTTTTTCGGATTGTAAATCCGGCTCAGAATATAATTCAGCCCTGTATTTGAAATTTCAACGCCGAGATATGCTGACGCCACCTCTTCCAGGTTCTGCGCCTCGTCGAAAATTATCGCTTCGTATCTCGGCAAGACGCGGCCGGCGGCTACGATGTTAGTGAAAAACATATGGTGGTTCACTACGAGAATATTGGAATTGTACTGCTCAATTTTTGATTTCTGGTAAAAGCAGTCCCTGTGGTTGATACATTTCCTGCCCATGCACATATCCGGTTCGCGGCATACCGACTGCCACATATCGTCGGATATTTTGAAATTCAGATCCATTTTATGCCCTTTTTTCGTCGCTTTCAGCCAGTCGAGTATTTTTTTGAGAGATTTCTGGTCATCGAAAAGCCCGAGTTGATACGAGCGGCTTATCCGCCTGAGGCAGACATAATTTTCCGAACCGACGCACAGGGCATACTTAAATTCAAGCCCGAGTATTTTTCTCAAGAAAGGCAGGTCTTTCTCCGTGAGCTGTTCCTGGAGGGTTTTCGTATATGTAGAAATGATTATCCGCTTTTTGTTTTGGACCGCCCAGAATATGGAAGGTATCAAATAGGCAAGTGTTTTCCCGACGCCGGTACCCGCCTCAACAATGAGGTGTTTTTCATCGCGGACGGCATTCAAAACCGCATCTGCCATCCCGATCTGCTGGGGACGATGCTCGTAATTTGAAAGATTTTTTTCAAGCAGTCCGCCGGTCCCGAATATTTCATCTAAATTTATTTCCACAATAATATTTCGAACTATTTTTTGTTTTCCTTCTTTTTTTCGTCCTTTTTTGTTCCATTGTCAACCGTCGCCGGTTTTACCGCAGCACCCGCATCCTGCGGTTTCGCTTCCTTGTTGTCTTCCTTGATGTATGCGCGTATCAGCCAGTGCTTCTGCAGCGCCTTCACGACTTTGTTCGCCTCTTCCACCATCGAATCAACTTTTGCTACGATGCCTGGAATATTGTCGGACGATTTTTTGAGGTTTTCCATCGTCATATTGAGTTTGTTGACGCTGTCTTTGGCAGATTTGTACGCTTCCTCATCGCTCAGGAGTGTAATCATTTTGCTGTCTTTTATGTCTGCGCTTATCTTTCTAACATTTTTCAGTGCAGCGTCCAGTTCAACGATGGAAGAAGAGTTGACTTTGTGGACGATACCGTATGTTTCAGAGAGAATATCCTCAATCTGTTTGATGATGGTGTTCAGCCGCGCACCCAGGTCGCCTATTTCGACAGGTTCTATCATCTGAATACTATCTCCGTCAGCCAGCGGCGGCGCAGCCATGCTGCCTACCGTTATATTGACGAATTTGTCGCCTACGAGCCCGGAAGATGATATAATTGATTTTGAGTCTCCCCTGATTCTCTGCTGGAACTTCCGGTTTATTTTCATAAGAATCTTAATTTTGTTCTCTTCGTTGAAACTTATGTCCACAACCTCGCCTACATCTATGCCGGCGAGTTTTACCAGCGTGCCGGAGCGCAAGCCGTAGCCTTCCTTTATGACGGATACCAGATGGTATTCTTTCTCGAATATTTTACTGCGGATGCTAAGCCCTACTAAAACTGCGATGACCACCGCAATGGAAACTACGATAAACCAGCCGACTATTTTTTCAATTGTGCTTCTTTTCAATTTATGGACATAATGCATAAAATTACCCTCTCACCCGACCGCCTGTGTACCGCCGTTTATTATTCGGTCAGCGAAATTCCAGACGGATTCCTGCCTGCAGGTAAAAATAAGTGAAGCTGTTTTTTTTTCGCTGTTTATTTTTTTAATAAGATTTATTACCGGAACAGAGGCAACAGCATCCAGTTCAAAAACAGGTTCGTCGTAAAAAATAATCTCCGGGTCTGTTACCGATGCTCTTAAAACTGAAACGATTTTCTGTATGCCAGCATGCAGTTCAGGAGGAAATTTGTCCGCATAGCCCGTAATGCCCGCCATCTGAAGCCTGTCATTCACACTTTTAATTATCTGAACTTCGGTCATCTGCGTATGATATCTAAGAGGCAGTGCGACATTGTCTTTTATCCGCATATTATTCATCAATGCCGGTTTTGAAAATACGAATCCCATTTTTTCGCTTCTCATTTTAATCAGGTCCTCTACCGGTATACTATCCAGATTCCTGCCGAATAGTTTTATCGTCCCCTTTGTAGTTGAAACCAGTCCCGCACACAATTTCGGCAGAACTGATTCTTCGTCCCGCACGCTGCCGTATACAACGACCGATTCACCGGAATCAACTGAAAAATTGAGTCCACCGAACCTGAAACCGGCAGTTTCGGAATAACCGACATCGGCAAATTCAAGAATCTTGCTCATAAGTAAATATAACTCACAACCGTCAGAGCGGCATCTGCGACAATACAGAGCATAATTGCGTCTATCACAGTCCTTGTGGTCTGCGCAGGCACCTCGGTAGGCGATTTTTTCACAGATAATCCGTTATAACTTCCCACCAGCGGAATAATCAGCCCGAAGCAGAAACTTTTAACAAAACATATTGAAATGTCCTTGAAAGTAAGGTATTTCAGGAAATTTTCGATAAACGCTAAGAACTGTATTTTCACGCCAAGCACCAGCATTACTATGAATCCGCCGAGGACAGCGACAAGGTTGAAATACACGGTGAGGCACATCATGGCAACTACCACCGCTATCGTGCGCGGAAGCACCAAAAACCGCACCATGTCTATGCCCATCGCCTCCAGAGCATAAATCTCCTGGTTGACTTTCATATTGCCTATTTCCGTAGTCATTGCAGAGCCGGAACGGCTTATTATCAAAAGAGCTGTCAGAAGAGAACTGAACTCCCTTACAAACACAAGCACGAGTATTTTTCCGCTAAAGTTGGACGCACCGAATTTCGACAGTTGTGTGAATGTCTGTATGACGACTATACCTCCGAGCCCGAGAGAAATTACTGTGATTATGGGCAAGGCGTCAATTGCGGTGAAAATTATCTGGTTGAGCGTTATTCCCCTTATGAGCCGGTCGGAAGAGAACACCGAATCCAAGGCAAACGATGCAGCCACCGCATTAAAAAGTTTAACCAGATTAAAAACATATTCTACAGCGCCGACTGCACGCCGGCCTATAGCCGCTGCAAGTTTATCCATAAATATCTTAATCTTTTATCCTGACAAAAATTTTGCCGTCTTCGACCAGATACCCGAGTTGTTTGCCGTCTTTTGTCTCAACTTTTATGCCGTTGAAATTTACCTGTGCCGGGTCAACATAAATCTGCCCGACGAGCCCGACAAGAACAAACTCCGTTTTCATTTCTTCGTCGGTTTTACCTGCGTCACGGTTGCCGACAAAGCCCGGATTGGATGAGCAGACGCCTATCAGTATGTCCCCAGCGGCATATTTTTTCGCTTTTCTTGTTGATATGTTGATACCGACTACATCGCCGGCATTGATTGTCCCCTCTTTTTTAAACCATTCGGCATAATCCGCACCGCCGCCGTTCCATGCTACTGTGTAAGCCTGTCCGCTCCCCTCAAATCTTGCGACCGATTTTGTGCCTGTTGAGATAGTGAGTACATCCCCAGCGTAGCTAGCAGGACCGTCGATATTGACGCTGCTTTCAAACACAGAAAAAGAAGGTGATGTCCTGTTAAAACCCACCATAAAACTATTCGCGGTACTGTTTACAAGATAATTGGCCATATCAAGCCCTTTTCCTATTATTATTGAATTCGCAGCTGATGCAGTGATATAATTGCCTATAGCGATTGCTGTGTCGCCGCTTGCCGTAGTTCTGAACCCGGCAGCAAGAGAATCCATACCGCTTGCTAATGTGGATTCCCCGAGAGCTGTTGCGGCACCTGCAGTTGCAGCTGTGTTAGAACCCATTGCCACAGCAGCATTTTGGCTGGCTGTTGTCCCTTGCCCGAAAGCAGCGGAATTGTCACCGCTTGCGGTGGTATTCCAGTTTGCCGCAAATGAGTAATTCCCTATACTGGGGTCATTCCATTGAGTATCATCGGTACCGCCGGCCCTGAAAGCGGCCTTTCTGGCGTACCAGAGCATTCTTGCACCGCGATAATTACCTGACAGAATATTGCCGCCGGGCTGCCAATCCGATGCAGTCGTAAACATCATTGTGCCGACTCCGTACAAAGTCACTGCGTTGCTCGGCGAATTATTCGGTATGGAAGTCGCATTAACAATCACGCTGCTGCCTACTATGGAAATTGCTGGTAAACTCCCTCCGCCTGCCATTACAATTGAACGATCGTAACTGTTCGCAACAAGGGGGTTTGAAGCATCCCTGCCCGTTCCTATAACGATGGAATTAGGTCGGATGGCAGACAGATACTGGCCTAAAACGACAGAATTACTGCCGCTTGCAGATGAATTAGCGCCTAAATTTAAACTGCCGGTTGCGGTTATGCCGGACACGCCGATGATATTATGAGTGTTCATATTCAGGTCCTGGGTGGCAGTATGGTTACCGAGATTATCAATGAAGCCTACGAAGTTTTTTGTTGATGTAATCACAGTTCCGTCAGCAAAATTTATCTTAGATACTGTGCTTATTGTTGAAACATTAAGCTCTCCTGTCATTGTGTCGCCGGCTTTGAAAACATATGCTGCTGTTGCTGATGATTTATCAAGTTTTGCCGTATCAAGAGTGCCGGTATCAGCCGTAACAGCCGCTATTTCACCTTGTAAAGCATTGGTACTTGCCGCTATGTCGGTAAACTGGGCTGATACATCAAAACCATCAACTGTGCCTACATTGATAATATTATTTGCTGCCATATCCAAATTCATTGTTGCAGTGTGGTTGCCCAAATTGTCTTTCGCGGACAGCGCCGCAGTTGAAGTAAGTAATGTTCCGTCGTCAAACTGGACTGAACTTGTGTATATCCGGTAGCCGGAGTTCAAAACATTTCCGCTTAGTGTCCCGCCGGTCTTCTGATAAAGCGAACCTGTTGATACTTTTACTGCTGCTATATCACTCTGTGCTGCTGTCAAATCTGTCCTAAGAACCCCGGTATCAAGCTGGACTTTATATAAATCAGTGCGTAGCGTGCCGGTATCAATACCTATAGCGTTGTCGCTTGTTGCCCTGGCGCTAATCTCTGCTGTCAGGTCTGTCCTCAATGTACCTGTGTCCACTTTCACTTGGTCTAAATCTATCTGCATAATCCCTATGGCAAGAATAAAAGAATTTAAATCCGTCCGCAGGACTCCGGTATCAAGCTGCACTTTATATAAATCAGTGCGTAGCGTACTTGTATCAACACCTATCGCTAAGTCGCTTGTCGCTCTGTTGATAATTTCTGCTGTCAAATCTGTCCGTAATGTGCCTGTGTCTATCTTCAACTGTGCCAAATCGGATATTGTCGCAAACG
>Ga0315268_10007468_pt1 | contig 11499 bp, 11 predicted proteins | sample C1_top_MG_FD_204535 | JGI IMG/M metagenome (GOLD analysis project Ga0315268, IMG submission 204535) | Sediment microbial communities from Yellowstone Lake, YNP, Wyoming, USA - C1_top | ecosystem: Environmental > Aquatic > Freshwater > Lake > Sediment | place: USA: Wyoming | collected 2017-08-01 | reverse complement strand
AGGCAGGCAGATACATCACGTAAGGCACTTCGTTGTTGACGGTAAAGTCAAGCGTGGTGAAATCCAGCACCGCGGAGATGAGCATGATGCCGTTAAGATAAAGTCCATGCCGTTCCTGCAAATAACCAGAAAGTCCGGAGGCGCGCGTGGTGCCATACGATTCGCCGATCAGGAATTTGGGCGAGAGCCAGCGTGCGTAACGCGTGGTGTACAAACGGATAAAGTCGCCGACCAGTTGAATATCCCTGCCGAAGCCATGCCATTCCTTCGGCTTCTCGCCATCCACCGGGCGGCTGTAGCCTGTGCTCATGGGGTCGATGAAAACCAGGTCGGTTTCATCCAGCAGGGAAAATTCGTTATCAGTCAATTTGAAGGGTGGCTTCGGCAGATTGCCGTCATCTTCCAATACCACACGGCGCGGGCCGAGCAGGCCGAGATGCATCCACACGGATGCAGAGCCGGGCCCGCCGTTAAAGGAAAATGTCAGCGGGCGTTTGGCTTTTTCATCCGGGTCATCTTTGGTATAAGCTGTAAAGAATATATGCGCACGGGGCTTCTCCCCCTCCGACTCTTTTTCACGGTCGGAGGTCTCCTCCTTCATCACCATCGTACCGGTAATGACAGTGTATTTGATCTCCCTGCCGCCGATCTTGATCGAGTGTTTGGTCTCGACCAGGTTATCTTTTGGGGCTGGCTTCTCCTCCTTTTTCTTTTCCTCTTCGGGCTTCCCGGGTTCGTCTTTGTCAGTCATATGAAGCTCCTTATTTATTCAGATTGATAAGAGCATAAATTTCCTTTTTCCCCCAGCCGCTTTGTTCCGCCAATTCGGCGGAGATCTCCTTTGCAGGTTTTTTGCTTTTCAACGCTTTTTTAATTGCCTTCAACAATTGTTCCTCCCTCCACTTTTCACCTGCTTCCTTCATCCTGCCTGCGACCACCAGCGTGAATTCGCCGCGCACGGGTTGCGATGAAAAATGTTCCAATGCGCCGCCGACCTGTCCGCGCCAGTATTCCTCGAACATCTTGGTCATTTCGCGTCCCACACAAATACGGCGATCACCGAGCATGGACAGAATATCTTCGAGGGATTCCACGATGCGATGGGGCGATTCCAAAAAGATCAGGGTGCTTGAAACAGCTGCAACCTGCTCAAGGGCTTTTCTTCGTTCACCCGCCTTATGCGGCAAATAGCCCAGAAAAAGGAACGCGTCCGTAGGCAGGCCGGAAACGGTCAGGGCCGCGATGGGGGCTGAGGGTCCCGGAACCGGTTTGACCTCAAAACCCGCCGTGAGTGCGGCTTTGACCAGTTCGTAGCCGGGATCGTTGATGGCCGGTGTGCCCGCATCCGAGACCAAAGCCACATCGCCAACCTGTAATTTGGCAAGGATGGAATCCAGCTTGGTCAGTTTGTTATGTTCAAAATAACTTGTGGCAGGAGTGGAAATATCGAAGTGTTTAAGCAAAACCCCCGTGTGACGCGTGTCTTCAGCGGCAATGAGGCTGGCTTCGCGCAGAATTCGGATGGCGCGCGGCGACATGTCCTCCAGGTTTCCGATCGGCGTGGCGACGAGATATAGAATTCCCATGGGGATATTTTATCATCCTGAGCGCCGATAAAAAAAACCGCCTCTCCAAATTTGGAGAGGCGGTTTTGAATTCACTATTTTGCCAGGATCGTACCGGTATAGGCGGGTTCGTTGTTCGAATGATAAGGGAACGTCCCTGCCTGGCTGAATGTGAAGGTGAAACTGGCGCCAGGCTGGATCGGCCCGCTGTCGAAGAGACCCTTCGCATCAGAGGTGACGGAATGCGGCGCCTTGTCGTTGTTGATCCAGGTGACAGTGGTTCCGGCCGTAACATCCAGGGTGTGCGGCGAGAAGTTGGCGTTGGTGATGCTGACGGTGTTTGCCGGCAGCTTGGTGGGCTTGGCGGCTTGAACCTTGGTCGGTTGTGCGGTCGGGGACAGACCCAGCATTTTCTTTATGCCAAATGAGCAGGACGATAACATTAGAGCGGATACGAGCATGAGTATTACAAAGGTGAATTTTTTCATTTTGCCTCCAATTAGCGCCCAAAATATTACTCCCGAAAGCTTAGAACAAGATGTGTCTTTGCTAAGCATTATTTAACCAGGGAAATATTTTGGATCAAACAACGTACAGCCGGGGTCGGGTTGGCGGCAGGGGCGGGCCTGCTCATGAAGTTATTTTATTAGCCTGCAGGGTGCTATAATGTTTTCAACAAATCCGTGCAGTCAGCTGCCTACGAAAGGAATGTTAAATTGGTCAAGATAAATTATCAACATGAAAAACGCCAGAAGGAACTGGATAAGAAAAAGAAGAAGGAACAGAAACTCAGGCGTAAAGAGATAAAAAAGAACGTCCAGCAGCCCAGGGAGACTCCAGTTTCGGCTCCAGTTCCGGCCCCGGCTCCATCTCCGGTTCAGTCTCCGGAGAAAAAGGAAATACCGCCAGCGTAGGGAAATTTCTGTACGCTCGTAATGCTCACAACATGCAAAGAGACCAGGTCTGTGAAGAGTCTGGTCTCTTTGCTTTATTTCCGTGGATCATGAATGTTTTTTGGCGCCAAAGATACCCCGCTTTTCACCGGCGGGGTATGGGAAAGGCGGAGAATGCTCCTAAATGTCCTTCAGGAAATTTTTGTATATCCCGGAATCCTGCCATGCTTTCCGGCACATCCCATCCGCCCTTTCGGTCAACAGCTTTGAGATATCGGTGCGGGTGGCGTACAGGCGATCTGCCTGGAAGATCATCTTTTCATAATCCAGGCTGCGCCAGTCGAAAACATAATCACCCAGCCCAAGATCGTCCATGACTTCGGTCATGCGGTCTTCGTAGGCGACTGCCATGACAGGTGTGCCGGTCATGGAACAGAACAATGCCGAACCAAGCCTCCCGGCAAATAACATCTCTGAAGCCTGCAGGATCCCCAAAACCTCTGAAGCCAGGTATCGACGGCCAAGGACCTTCAGCATCCCGGGGTTCTGCATGTGCCGGCGGATCTCCTCCGCCGTTTTCAGGTCCTCGCTCATATCGGGATGCATGGGGATCAACACCACAGTACCAAACCGCGTCAGGTAGTTCACGACTCGCGCCATGGTGCTGTTCGATGTCCCGACTGCATCCTTTTCGAAACCATGCGCACGTTTTACCCACCCCGGGATCTCCGGATGGATGTAGCGGGTCGTCAGGGCGATGAAGGGCGGGAGGATCCCCTCGGCGGCCAGGATCGATCGAATATGATCCTCCGCATCCGGGTCCAGAATGAGGCGCGGATCACTTCCCGTATGGATCCTGGACGGATCCAATCCAATATCGCTTAATGCCCTGGCCGCCACATGGTCACGCACATGGATGGCATTGACACCATTCAAGATCCACCGATAACCAAGCCTGGCCCACCACAATTTGATCGGGAAGACCGTTACCCCGTAAACCAAAACGGGAATTTTAAAGAGACGCGCGCTAAAGATCAGAAGCGCACACTTCGTCATCTGTTCGAGACTTTCAAAGAACGGCCCGCCGCTTATGACGAGCAGGTCGCTTCCCAACAGTCTGGTCAGGGCCTGCCTCACATGGGCGAACGGGACAATGTTGATCCCGGGAAAACGTTCCTGTACCTTCCCATGCGTACGCGCGATAAAAGTTACATCCGCATCCGGGCAGATGGTTTTGATCAGTTTATAATGCGCGAGCAATTGGGCTTCGTCAGCGACCTTCTTGAAGGAAGTACCCCACACCGTTACTTTTTTCATGGGCCAATTAATTAAAGATCAGGGAACAGCACGTGACCGCACCTTCGGCTTTGGCAAGTTCATCCGCGTCAACAATGACCATGCGTATGCCCGCCGCTTCAAGGCGTTTTTGCGTCCCCGGAAAGGAGGAAGGGTAAATGATCGTTTCTCCGATCAACACCGCGTTGGCCGCATACGGCTCGGACGGATCGATCTCGATGAACTTCATTCCCTTGAAAAGCTGCCTGTCCACCCATTCAGGATTTATCAATAAGGTATCTTTCGAAACCTGGGTGACGGCAGACTTGAGATGCAGGCAGCCGGTTACGGTTGCACCTTTGACTTCATAACCGTAAGGCCGCAGGTATTCCTGCATCTGACCGACGGCGCTGGTATCGCTGCGTGTGGAAAGGCCGACATAAATACTTTTGCCTGCGCGCAGGATGTCGCCGCCGTCCACCCGGGCTGGCGCTTGGATGTGAAAAAGTTTACGGTAGGGTGTGAGAACTTTGACGATCGAGTCGACTTCCGGCCTGCGCGAGTCGGCGCCGGGACGGGTGATGATCGCACATTCATCCAATACCAGGGCCGTGTCTTCCACGAATACCGAATCGGGCAGGTGCGGGTCGGCAGGCAGAATTTGGACTTCCAACCCAAGCGAGCGCAGGGCAGCCACATATTGTTTATGCTGTCCGCATGCGCGTTCGTAATCGATCGGCTGGCGTTCGAGATTGGTCAACTCACATTCGTTGACGGCGGGACTGACTTCACGGGTAATGGCAATGGGCATGGCTTCTCCTCAGGCTTTCTTCCATATTTGATAAAGACCCAATTTCCTGTTCTCCCCATCCGAATGGAACGACTCAAGCATTTTGAACCCGCCGGCATTCGCCAGCTCACCGAGGCCGGCCTCATCAAAATGGTGGACGTAGCGCAAGCCCGTTTCGCCGCGCTTCCAATCGAGCAGGAAATCATTTGGGTCCACATCCTGACCTGTGAGACCGATCAGGTTCCATGGCTGGATCCTGGCCTTCAAGCGCGGGCTGTTCAGGAATTGCCAGTTCGAATGGATGAACAGCCCGTCCGGCTCCAGCAGGCTGTGAACTTTTCTTATGATGTTTAACCGCAGATCAAGGCCGGGGATGTGGTGCAATACGGCGAAAGCAGTGATCAAGGGGAAGGGTCCGGCAGCTGACAGCTCCCCGCCGGGTTCCGGGAACCGGGAAAGGTCTGATCGCAGGAATTTAACGGGAAAGGTAAAAGGCTCGCGCCCGGCCTCGTCCAAAAGCGGCACACTGAAGTCAAGGCCCAGGTATGAGCCGGAGTGCCGGCGCCGCGACAATTCGCGCGCCAGTTCGCCGTTGCCGCATCCCAGGTCAAGGATCGCTTCGTCACCGCGCAGGGAATCGAGCACTCGCATTACGCCGCTTTGCAGGCGTTCACGCGTCGCGGAAAAATCCCGGCCATGGTCGGTGTAAAACCGGCGGTTGAGTTCCAGCAGGCGTTGAACGGTGGCGGTATCCACGCCAACATTATAACGGGTATAATTTTCCCCTATGTTTTCCAGACCAGAGATCGCCGCTCTTTCGGCACAATTCGAAACAGGGTCCCCGCAGGATATCGTTCAGTGGGCGGTCCGGGAATTCGCGCCGGAGATCGCCATCAGCACATCCTTCCAAACGCAGAGCATGCCGCTGCTCCACATTGCCACACGCATCCAGCCTGACATCAGGGTTTTCTTCCTGGATACCGGGTATCACTTTTGGGATACGTTGATCTTTCGCGAACGGATCCAGCATGAATGGAACCTCAACGTGGTGGACCTTTATCGCGACGCGCGTTGGGATAATTTTGCGCGGCAAAATACGCGCACCCTGCCCACCCAGGACCCCAACCTGTGCTGCTACATCCATAAAGTTCAACCGATGCAGAAAGCATTGAGCGGGCTGCGCGCCTGGATCAGCGGCATCCGCCGCGACCAGACTTCGGACCGCGCTCACGCGCAAATCCTGGAATTGCAGGAGGATGGGCTTTTAAAGGTGAACCCGCTTCTCAATTGGACCAGGAGCGACGTGCAGACCTATATGACGGATCATCGTCTGCCGGCACATCCGCTTTACGAGCGCGGCTATCGCAGCATCGGCTGCGCACCGTGCACCATTGCGATCGGCATCGATGATAACGAACGCTCCGGGCGTTGGGCCGGGCGCGGCAAAACCGAATGCGGACTCCATACTGAAATGTTCAAGCACAAGGAAATGTCCGAGGTCAGGGACCAATTCGTGATGAAGCCCGAGGATGTGCAGTGAGGTCCGAGAGGCAGCAAGCCTGGGTCACCACCCACACCATCAAACCTGAGTGGTTGGCCCTTGCGCGCCTGGTAATGGCGGAGATCCGCAACGGCAGACCCGTGATGGAGGCACTGCGCAGGCATCCGCTTCAAGACGGCGGATATTTGGGGAAATACGTACTGGTCGCCATTTATCATCAAATGGTCGGCAGTGGAGAAATGCACCCGGACGGGCGGCTGCTCGAAAGTCTGCGGATGAAACCCGTCCGCACGCTTTCGGGTGTGACAACGGTCACCGTGCTGACCAAGCCTTATCCGTGTCCCGGCAAATGCATCTTCTGCCCCACCGATGTAAGGATGCCGAAATCGTACCTGCCTGATGAACCCGGCGCAATGCGGGCATTGGAACATGACTTTGATCCGTACACGCAGGTCATGTCGCGCATCCTGGCCCTGGAAATATTGGGACATCCAACCGACAAGGTCGAGCTGCTTATATTGGGCGGCACGTGGAGCTCCTACCGCCGCGATTATCAGGAATGGTTCGTGCAAAGGTGCTTCGACGCCATGAACAGCCCCCTTCCAGCTCCCCTGGATGCCGCGCAAAATGAGGGGACACAGTCGGGCAGTCTGGCCGAGGCTCAAAGCCTTAACGAATCGGCGCCGCACCGCAACGTCGGCCTTGTGATCGAGACGCGGCCGGATGAGATCACACCGGATGAGATCCGCTGGCTGCGTCATCTCGGGGTGACCAAGGTCCAAATGGGCGCGCAAAGCCTGGATGATCGCATCCTTGACATGAACAAACGCGGACATGATGTCGAATGCACGCGGCGCGCCACGGCTTTACTGCGCGCGGCCGGGTTCAAGATCGTTTTACATTGGATGCCCAACCTGCACGGAGCGACGCCCGAATCGGACCGCGAAGACTTTGCCCGCTTGTGGCAGGGATTCTGCCCCGATGAGATCAAGATCTATCCAAATCAACTTTTGGCGAACGCGGAACTGTATGAATACTGGCAGCGCGGCGAGTTCCATCCATACACCACCGGGCAGTTGATCGACCTGATCGTTGACATCAAGCCGACCATCCCGCGCTACTGCCGGGTCAACCGCGTGATCCGCGATATCCCATCCACAAATGTGGTCGAGGGCAATCGCCGCACCAGCCTGCGGCAGGATATTCACGCCGAGATGAAGCGGCGCGGAAAAACCTGTCAGTGTGTGCGCTGTCGCGAAGTAAGCGGCAGGACCGTCGATGCGGACCTGCTAAGAATGGATGACCTTGTTTATCAAGCCGATGGGGCCTGGGAGCATTTCATTTCCTTTGTCACACCCGACGACAAACTGGCCGGATTTATCCGCCTGTCGCTTCCGGCAGGAGATTCCCCGGAGACCGGCCTGGCCGATCTCGATGGTGCGGCTTTGATCCGCGAAGTGCATGTCTATGGACAATCGCTGGCTGTGGGTGCGGAGAGGCAGGGCTCGGCCCAACATTCAGGGCTGGGCACGCGTCTGCTCGAACAGGCGGATGCAATTGCAAAAGAAAATGGTTTTGCACGCATGGCTGTTATTTCGGCGATCGGCACGCGCCAATATTATCTTGAGCGCGGTTTCGAACGCGGCGGGTTATATTTGGTAAAGAAGTTATAGCAGGTAATTCTTACATGCCGGGGGTGTATTTCTTTTCCCACTCTGCAACCGAAGCCCTGATGGCTGCCAGGATCTCCGCATCCGGCACGTCCGAGATGCTCTCGTAACGGTCCTTGTCGATCATTACGATGACACCCCCCTTTAACGACTCGATCAATCGGATCTTTCGACTTGACAGAGGCGTGCCGGCCAAATGCGCCTGCAGGATGGCATCTATTTGTCCGACCATGGTGGTCGGCTCCGCAACAGCTTCCTTCGACGGGATGACGGGTGCAGATACAACCGGTGCTGCCGGCTGCCGGGGAGCGGGAGCCGCAGCAGGCGGGGTCGGTACCGTTCCCGGAGGGGGGACCGGCTTCGTAAGCGATGGTGTGTGCGCCGCAATGGGACGGGCAGCTGCCGGCGATGACTCCGCCGACCTCTGAGAGGCACTGCCTTCAATCCATGGGCGCATGGTCACCATCAGGTCGATCAGACGTTTGCGTTGTTCGGGTGCAAGTTCGGGGGTTTCCACGCGCCGGCCATCCAGGTCGAGAGTAGGCTGGTTGTATTCGTCAATGCCGAGCCTGAGCAGGCTGTTTTCGGGCGGTGCAGTAACGGCGGCTTGCGCCTGGGCTATTGCAGCCTCCACAGCCAGTTTGGTTTCCTCCTTGGCTTGAGCAATGGCGATTTCGGACTTTCGTTCGGCCTCCCTGACTTTCCTGGCGGTGCGATTATTGGAATCAAAAAAACCAATGATCCATCCCAGGAGCAACGCGGCGAGCGGAATGAGGACAGGGCCAAGGTTGATGTTTTGTGGCATGGCTTACTCCGTTTGACACTTGGGGCAGACGTGGGTGCCGCGCTGCCCAACGAATATTTTCCTGATCGTTGTTCCGCACACCGGACAGGGCTCTCCGTCGCGGCCATACACCCGAAACTGATTTTGGAATTCACCGCCGCGATAGACCCAATCTATGCTGGCTCCGTTGCGGCGGATCCCCTCCCGAAGAACGGACTGAATGGCCTTGTGCAGCCGTTCAGCCTGTCGGGGAGTGATCGCATCCGAGAGCCTCAGCGGATGCAGTTTTGCAATATGCAGGCTCTCATCGGTATAGATGTTTCCGAGACCGGCCAGGAAGGTCTGATCGAGAAGCAATGGCTTGAGCTGCCGGTGACGGGCCTGAAGGGCCTTGAACAGCCAGTGCGGGGTGAAATCACTGTCCAACGGCTCCGGGCCAAGCCTTCCCAGTACTTCCTCCACATTATTTGTCAACCAGACACGGCCAAACTTGCGCGTGTCATTAAAAGCCAGATATTGATCTCCGGATAAATTCAATACCACTCTATCATGTTTCTCCGTCTTGATTTTACCTTTTTTGAGAAACAAATCCCCGCTCATACGGAGATGTATTAGTAGATTGTAAGCCGTGAGCTGGATATTCAGGAACTTTGCACGCCGTCCCACGCTTTGAATAACCTGCCCCCTGATCTGTTCCCTGAATTTCCTGGCGGACGGCATCGCCAGTGTCCGCGCCCAGCGGACATCCGCCTCGAGGATGGTCTTTCCAACGAGGTCCGGACTCAGCTTGCGGGCAATGGTTTCAACTTCAGGGAGTTCAGGCATGGAATTTTTAGACCTGTCCGGAACTGCCGGGAGATCGTTGGTGGCTATTCATTGAACATCTCTCCCACACTGCGGCCTTCGTGGGCGCGCCTGATGACTTCGCCCAATAGGGGTGAGACTGAAAGCACTGTGATTCGGCCGTCGAGGGATTTCATGTTCTCGGCTGAGATCGGGACTGTGTCCGTCGTGATGATGTGTTTGATCGGCAGGGCCGCCAAACGCTGCGCGGCGTTGCTGGAAAGAATGGGATGAACGAATGCCAGGTATATATCCAGCGCACCCTTCGATTTCACGAGGTTAACCGCCTGGGAGATCGAACCGCCTGTATCGACTTCGTCATCCACGATCAATACATCGCGCTTTTCCACTTCGCCGATCAATGTAAGGGCTTCGGCTTTTGCGTCGTTCCCTGCCCGGCGTTTTTCGATGAAAGCCACGGGCATGTCCATGTCGGCGGCGTAGTTGCGCGCCTTTTTGGCAAAGCCCAGGTCGGTGGCAACCACCACCGGGTTGACCAGCCGGTTGCGTATCGTGGCATTGATATGGTCGATGATCAGGTGCGAAGCGGTCAGCACGTCGCCGGGGATGGAGAAAAAGCCCTGGATCTGACCGGCGTGCGGGTCGAGGGTCATATAGCGGTCGGCGCCTGCCACTTCGATCATGTCGGCCACCAGGCGTCCCGTGATGGGCACGCGCGGCTGATCCTTTTTATCCGAACGGCCATAGGCAAGGTACGGAATGACGGCCGTGATGCGCGCTGCAGAATCCAGCCGCAGGGTTTGAATGGTGATGAGCAGTTCCATCAGGTTGCGATGAACGGGTGAGGCAGTATGCTGGATGAGATATACGTCCTGTCCGCGCACACTTTGCCTGAGCTTGACAAAAAGGTTCTCATTGGGGAACTCGACCATTTCATAATCACATAATGGTGCATTCAGGTAGGATGCGATCTTCCCCGCCAGTTCAGGCGAACCAGTTCCTGAAAACAGCTTGACCTCCCCATAAACTTTCATCTCATGCTGGTGCGTGTGGTGACTCATCTTTTCTCCCGCGGCGCGTTCCACTCCGAACGCAAAACGCTCATAAAATGTACATCGACATATTTGCCGTGTTTATAAACTGCCTGGCGCATCGTGCCGTCCAGGACGAACCCCGCCTTTTCATAGGCCCTTTTGGCCCGCAGGTTTGTGGAATATACGCGCAGATATATGCTGTTCAAGTTCAACGTATCGAAGCCATGCTGCAGGATCAATTGGACCGCTTCCGTGCCGTAACCCATATTCCATACGGACTTGTCGCCGATCATAATGCCAAACTCGGCCACGCTGTTTATCCAATCGATGTGGAAGAGGCTCCAGCTGCCGATCAACCGCCAGGCGTCTTTTTCCTTTATCTCGATCGCCAGCGGTTTCTCCGCCTGCTCGCCCTTGCCGGCATGTTCGATCCAATTTTCCTCATCGGCAAACGACATCGGCAGGTTGACCAACAACCCCTCCGTCACTTCGGGATCGTTGATCCACTCATGGAATTTCGGCACATCGCTTTTTTCCACGGCACGAAAACGGATGCGTTTACCGTAGATCATTTCGACAATCCATTTGTTAACATCCTGACTGCCTCCCACGGTGACAGACTTCTCTTATATACCTGTTTCATTACTTCATCGTATTTGGATGCGGGGAGATGTTCGCGAAATTGACTGACCAGTGTTTCCTGCAGGATCATATCCATCTCGGATTCGAGGCGGGAACGCTCGCGGGCCACCCAATCACCGCTAATGCGCAAATGTTCTGCATGGATGGCGATCTGCCCGGCCAGTTCGGGAATGCCCGTTCCATCAATTGAAATTGTGCGCAGAATGGGCGGGATCCAAAGCGCTGCGTCCTTCACCTCCGGCGCAGCGCTTATATATTTTCCATGATGAGAAAAAACCCGTTGGGTCGGATGCGCCAATTCCAGCATGGATTTCAACGCCTTTTCAGTGTTCTCCACTCCGGGGCGGTCCGCCTTGTTAACGACCAGGATATCCGCAATTTCCAGAATGCCGGCCTTGATGGCCTGGATGTCATCACCCAGACCGGGCGCTTCCACCACCAGCGTGGTGTGAGCCAATCGGGCAATATCCACTTCGCTTTGTCCCGCCCCGACCGTTTCTATCATGACGATCTCAAAACCCGCCGCATCGAAGATCTGCAC